>Ga0316205_10005011_pt1 | contig 11191 bp, 9 predicted proteins | sample 3monthpyrite_MG_FD_204941 | JGI IMG/M metagenome (GOLD analysis project Ga0316205, IMG submission 204941) | Microbial mat bacterial communities from mineral coupon in-situ incubated in ocean water Damariscotta River, Maine, United States -... | ecosystem: Environmental > Aquatic > Marine >...
CGCGAGAAGAAGCGCGCAGATTAAATCATACTCACCTTGGTGTTGATCACCTTTTCATGGCACTTTGCAGGCTTGGCGGCGTAACAGAGCATTTGTTGCGTTATCAAGGAATTAATCCAAGAACTCTACGCCAGACAATCGGAAACGCGACAAAACAAAGGTTTTCGACATCGAAACGGCCTGGCCTCCACTACACACAAAGATTGCGTAATATATTAAAGCCCCTTAATCCCAAAGCTGCTGAAGAAATGACTGCTGACATTTCTGAGATTGATCTTTTTAAAGAGATTATCCGTGAAGGTGAGAGTTTTCCCATCGTACTGTTGCATGAGCAAGGTATTGAACTGAATGAAGACTTTACCTCAGAAAAGGCCGTGCAGGCAGCTTTGGCAGCTGAAAACATTCCATTACCTGCTGATCCTGTAGAAGTACCAGATACATATGGCGATAAAATTTCAGAGACACAAATAAAAGATCGTACACAAGCAACAGGGAATAAACAATATAAGCACGATGAATTTAAAGAATTGCTGAGATTTGGCCGTGACCTGACTGATTTGGCAAGACAAGGAAAGCTTGGCGAAATTATTGGGCGTGATGATGAGGTCCGTCATCTTGAGCAAGTGCTGCTAAGAGCAACAAAAAGTAACCCTGTTCTCATTGGCGAAGCCGGTGTAGGAAAAACAGCTATTATTGAAAAGCTCGCGATACTGATTGCAAATAACCAGGTAATCCAGGAGTTGCAAGGTGTCCATATAATAGAAATTAATATGGCCCTGGCGACCGCAGGCACACAATTTCGAGGTGATCTGGAAGAGAATTTTGTAAGAATAATTAAAACCGCGCAAAGGTCCAAGAATATAATACTGGCCATTGATGAAGTACATACTATCGCTGGTAATGATAGCGCGGAAGGCGGCATGAATATTTCGAATATTCTTAAACCCGCGCTAGGCCGTGGTGATATCCGTTTGATCGGTGCCACAACGCTGGATGAATACCGTAAATATATTGAAAGTGATACCGCGCTTGAGCGCAGATTCCAGCCCATCATCATTACCGAGCCCTCTGCCGATGAAACAACTGAAATACTCTCCGGTATTAAGGAACATTTTCAGCAACATCATGATGTGCTTATTGACGATACTGCAATACATGCCGCGGTCGAACTCGCTGTTCGTTTCCTTCCTGACAGAAAGCTGCCCGACAAGGCCATTGATTTACTCGATGAAGCCTGTGCCTATGCGCGAATAAGAGATCAGAACTACAGGCAAAGCAACGTTCCACCGGAGTCACTGACGATCAGCAAGGCTGAAGTCGCGAATGTGCTGAAAGAATGGACCGGGCTTCCGGTAACCGAACTTACAGGTCAGCAGCGCGAACGCTTAAAAATGATGCCTGTAAAACTGGCGGAAAGAGTCATCGGCCAGGAACAAGCAATACAGATCCTGACACGGAGTCTGGAAGCTGCGTTAACGGGGTTACGCTACAAAAAAAGGCCCATGGCAGTCTTGATGTTTGTCGGGCCGACCGGGGTTGGGAAAACAGAACTGGCCAAGGCTCTGGCTGACTACATGTTCGGTTCAGAGGATGAAATGATCCGAATCGATATGTCGGAGTATCAGGAACGGCATCAGGTTGCAAAGCTTATCGGCGCACCACCGGGATACATCGGCTATACCGAGGCAGGCATGTTAACCGAAAAATTGCGGAAAAAGCCCTATTCCATCGTTTTGCTCGATGAAGTGGAAAAAGCACATCCGGACGTTTTCGATCTTTTTTTGCAATTATTTGATGATGGAAGATTAACAGATGCACATGGCAAGACAGTCTATGGAACCGATGCCATTTTTATCATGACATCAAACCTGGGTTCTGATCTTTATGAAGACGAGTACCACATTGGGTTTACTTCACAAACAAAGACAGTGCAAAATGAAGAAATCTTGCGTGAGTGTAAAAAATTCTTCAAACCAGAATTTATTAACCGCATAGACGAGATCGTCTATTTCAAACCGTTATCAAAAGAAACCCTGGAAAAAATCATTTCAAAGATGACCGAATCACTTAATGAGAAATTAGCGAAAAAAAGCATCCAGATAACCTTGTCACCAGAATTTATAGCCTACACTGTAGATAAAGGATTTCAGCCCATGTATGGTGCCAGACCATTGCGCCGTACCTTTGAACATTTACTGATACAACCTCTGGCACACAGAATGATCAACGGGGAATTTGTTTTGGGTGGCCAACTTAAGGCATCTATCGTAGATAACAAAGTTCTTATAAACGAGTTGAAGAATGAATAGCTATTACCTTATTTATTCGCTATACAAAACCTAAAAATGTGAATGTCGATTTCACAAAAATAGTTTGCTAAACAGTGTCATGAGGTCAGACGTAGTCTGACTATAAAATTATCCTTTTACATTATCACATGCTACAAACACGAAAAGAATTTGAATAAGATATAAGATGAAAATATTTTACTGTAGTATTGCCTGGCTATTTATTTTGTTGGCAGCCATTGGCGCTCTGTTACCCGTTATGCCGACAACCCCTTTTCTTCTGTTAGCATTATGGGCGTTTTCCAACTGCTCACAACGCTTCCATAGCTTATTATATAACCACAAAATATTTGGTCCAACGATACAGCGCTGGCACAAATACCACGTCATTTCTATCTATGCAAAAACACTCTCTATTTCCATGATGAGTATAAGCTTAATAACGATTATTTTTTTTACCGACTACCACTATAGCTTTAAAGTAACCACTTTTGTCATCATGGCTTATGGTGCTTACTTTGTTTTAAGCAAACCCTCTAAACCACCGGAAAAAAAACCATAGTCTACACATTACTCTATTAATTAAGACTGACCTGTACCCCGTGAAATGAACATGGACTTAAGTAGCCACCTGCTCAAAATTAAGCGCTGATATATTGCTTAAACGTGAACGGCGATTAGTTCCTGAGCATTTTCAAGCTCAATTGCGAGCCGTCACTATGTCCTTAATTTTTATAGCGCTATCGATAAGATAAACAAATTATATTAAAGCATGATGTTATCTGGTCCGATATACTGCTTATAATTGTGGCGTATTTAACTATTTTTCAGGAGCAAGCATGAAAGCATCGGACTTATTTATTAAAGCACTGGAAGCTGAGGGTGTAGAGTATATTTTTGGTATTCCCGGTGAAGAAAATCTCGACTTGCTTAATTCGCTTAAAGACTCAAAAATTAAACTCATTCTTACTCGACACGAGCAAGCAGCCGGCTTTATGGCAGCGACTTATGGCCGGTTAACAGGCAAAGCCGGTGTTTGTCTTTCAACTCTTGGACCCGGCGCAACAAATTTTGTAACCGCCGCAGCCTATGCGCAACTCGGAGGTATGCCGATGTTGATGATTACAGGACAAAAACCCATTAAATCGAGTAAGCAAGGCCAATTTCAAATTGTTGATATTGTTGACATGATGCAACCTATCACCAAATACACCCATCAAATATCCAGTGGCTATAATATTCCTGCGCGTGTCAGAGAAGCATTTCGTTTAGCTGAAGGCGAGCGTCCCGGTGCAACGCATTTAGAGTTACCCGAAGACATTGCCTGCGAAGAAACCGATGCCCATGTCATTGTGCAACATAAAACACGCCGTCCCTCTGCCGAAGAAAAAGCGGTGCTTAAAGCAATTGAAATGATTCATGCAGCAAAAAAACCGTTAATTCTTATTGGCGCAGGTGCGAACCGTAAACAATCTAGCCGCATGTTGGTCGACTTTATTGATAAATCAGGCATTCCCTTCTTCAGCACACAAATGGGCAAAGGTGTGGTTGATGGCCGTCATCCTTTGTTCCTGGGTAACGCGGCATTGTCAGCGAATGATTTTATTCACCGCGCAGCCGAACATGCAGACTTAATTATAAATGTCGGCCATGATGTTATTGAAAAACCGCCGTTCTTTATGGAACACGATGGCGTGAAAGTAATTCATGTAAACTATATGTCGGCATCGATTGATCCGGTTTATTTCCCGCAACTTGAGGTGGTAGGTGACATTGCCAACAGTGTTTATCAACTTAAAGAAAAAATCATTCCACAAAAACACTGGGACTTCAGTTACTTTAAAGAAGTTCGAAAACATGTTGAGGCCAGTGTTAAAGAAGGCCAGGACGATGCTCGCTTCCCGATGTATCCACAGCGTGTGGTAAAAGATATTCGTTCAGCCATGCCAGAAGACGGCATAATAGCCTTAGATAATGGTGTTTATAAAATCTGGTTTGCGCGTAACTATAAGTCATACAAACCGAATACGGTTTTGCTCGATAATGCCCTTGCGACCATGGGCGCAGGTCTACCTTCGGCAATGGCTGCAAAAATGGTGTTTCCAGATCGTAAGGTGATGGCGATTTGTGGTGACGGTGGTTTCATGATGAATTCACAGGAACTTGAAACGGCGGTGCGTTTGCAACTCGACCTTGTTGTGCTCATTTTAAATGACAATGCTTATGGCATGATCAAATGGAAACAAGCCAATATGGGTTTTGATAACTTTGGTCTTGATGTAGATAACCCCGACTTTGTAAAATACGCAGAGAGTTATGGCGCTTATGGTCATCGTGTTGAATCCAGTGATACTTTAGTTCCACTTATTTATGATTGTTACGACAAAAAAGGCGTACATCTTATTGAAGTTCCTGTCGATTATTCTGAAAACGATCGTATACTAAACAATGAAATTAAAGAAAAAAGTAAACTTATTTAATTAAGAGGACTTACTGCGATGCAACACCTTAAACTCATGGTTCCCAACGCGAAAGCGAGCGGTGAAACTGTCACCGTTGTCGCTCCATATGATCTTTCTGATATTGCGACTGCAGACATCGCCAATGCTGAAATTGTAGAACAATCTTTAACAACAGCCTATGCACTTTATCGTGACCGTAAAGCATGGATAGCAACACATGAACGTTTAGCGATATTAGAACGTACCGCAAATATTATGAGCAAACGTGTTGAAGAACTCACACTGGAAGCGGCACATGAAGGTGGCAAACCTTACTCTGATTCAAAAGTTGAAGTCGTACGTGCGATTGATGGTATCAAACTTTGCATCGAAACCATGCGCACCGAGGGCGGTGAAGTAATTCCAATGGGGATCAATCCTGCCTCAAACGGTAAAATGGCTTTCACTCAAAATGAACCGATCGGAGTTGTTGTTGCAGTAAGTGCGTTTAACCACCCACTTAATTTAATTATTCATCAGGTTGCTCCTGCGATTGCCACCGGTTGTCCGGTGATTGTTAAACCTTCCGGCGATACACCCATTTCCTGTTATCGCTTTGTTGAAATTGTACGCGAAGCCGGATTGCCTGAAGAATGGTGCCAAATGCTTGTTATTAAAGATAACGACATTGCAACAAAACTGGTAACGGATTCACGCGTAGCGTTCTTTTCCTTTATCGGCAGTGCAGCCGTTGGCTGGATGTTGCGCTCTAAACTTTCTGCCGGTACCCGCTGTGCATTAGAGCATGGTGGTGTTGCGCCGGTCATTGTCAGCAAAGATGCTGATATCGAGAAGGCTCTACCTAAATTAGTCAAAGGCGCTTTTTATCATGCAGGTCAGGTTTGTGTTTCTGTACAACGTGTTTTTGCGCATGAAAGTATTGCCAAACAGCTTGCAGAAAAGATAGCGGACGCAGCGAAAAAACTCACCATCGGCGACCCTACAAAAGAAGATACCGATATTGGCCCTTTAATCAGGCCAAACGAAGTAGCACGTGTAAGCGAGTGGGTAGAAGAAGCCATTAATGAAGGCTCTGAAGTTTTATCGGGCGGCAAAATCATTTCAGATACCTGCTACTCCTGCACCGTTTTATATAACCCGCCGGAGTCGAGCAAAGTCAGTCAAAAAGAAATTTTTGGCCCTGTCGTTTGTGTTTATTCTTATTCAGACATTGATGAAGCTATTCAACGCGCGAATCAACTCCCTTTCTCTTTCCAGGCGGCCGTTTTCACCAAAGATCTCGAAACCGCAACACATGCATATAAAAATTTAGATGCTTCTGCTGTTATGGTGAATGATCACACTGCGTTCCGGGTAGATTGGATGCCTTTTGCAGGCTTGCGTGAATCGGGGTTAGGTGTTGGCGGTATTCCACACACAATTAAAGACATGCAAATCAATAAAATGCTGGTACTTGAGTCTTAAAAGAGAAACTACATTACCAATACTGTACGGTAAACAGACTAACCTAAAAAGGTTAGTCTAAACATCTACCAGTTTTACTCATCATGATTGATTGACTTCTTCGACTTTAGCCATAACCTCCAGAGGTGGAATCACACCTTTCTTGCTCAAAATCACACCTTTTGATGTCCCCTCTGCGACAATACGATCTTCAACCATAAAGGTATGCACCATATTGAAAGACTTATCATCCCAACCCGTCACTTCCATTTTTAAATTATATTTCTGAAATAGTTTCAAACCTTTCTTATATTTCATTGTATGTTCAGAAATAATGGGCGCCCATTTTTCTTTTAACATGGTTTTAGCTAAGCCTGTACGAATAAACATATCAACACGAGTTAGATCACACACCGTTAAATAACGCCCATTATTCATATGTAGATTAATATCAAGATCATTTGGAAGAACCAACAAACTCAATTCATTTTTTGGTTTCATAATTGTTAATTTAGGTTTAAAAAATGACGCAATGAATAAAACAAACATCCTTATAAATAAATTCATGACAATATCCTTATTATTCAATAAATTATGTTAATTTATCCTTTTTTCCAGACGACAGCTTCACGACATTCAATTTTGTTTTATTATTTATTTTATTAAAAGCGGTTTGTCTTTCTGATTCGCCTAAAACACCATTTTCAAATAAAAAATTGACATGTTTTCCTAAAATTTCTGATAGCCGTTCATTTGAAATTTCACCGTTATAGCGAATGCGTTCAATTTGTGTTTTCAGGTTATCGCAAAACATCTCAACCTCTTTGGTGCTCGGCTTATTACCGTATAATGAAAAAAGCCTTCTTCCATCATGCGAATTAAAACAAACAACATTCAACCTGGATCGTATTGCTTTTACGCCGGCAATTAATGCCGCAACAAAAAAGATAACAGACATAAACAGAAAACCGGCATCATTGGGTGACGTTAAATATGTTGTGCCGTACCAGTACAGAGAAATCGCTAATACTAAAAAAATGATTGAGGTAATTGCTGCCGCCATTGAAAATTGTTTATAGCTTTCATACAGAGGATCAATATGTTCCAGTAAATATTTGCTGGTATTTTTATTGAATAATTTTTCATTAGTGAAAATCAATTCATCGTTTCCAGTAATATGAACAGAAAATTTTCTGCCAAAGACACCCACTTTTTGAATTATTTCCATTTCCGGCCCCTTTTTTATAATTATAAAAGCAACATGCTTAATCTAACTTTTTACACAATATATGTACATACCTTGCCAAAGAACAATAAGGTTCTTTTCGGGAATATTCTTTTTCTAATTCATAGAGTTGAGCTTCATTAATATCTTTTCTTCTTTCCCGACTTAAAGCATCGTAGAAAACACGCACGCCACTTTTATTCAAAATAGTTAAACCCGCATCCTCTAACCATTGCTGAACTACAAAAGGATCTTGCGGGTTGGTCGGCGTTAAACTTTTACCCTCACCAGCCAAAGTATCATTTAACACATAATCAAAATTTCCACGGCTAAGATTTTGATAAATTAACCCCGTACGGCTGTAAAACATCAGCGATAAATAGCCAGTGGGTCGTATTAATGATAAAAGCTGCTTTAATGTTTTTTCTGGTTCAACTAACCACTCTAATACAGCATGAAAAAGAACAACATCATATTGCTGTTCACTTTGTGCTATTAACTCTTGTACAGAACCATGTATAAATTTAGTGTCTTTATCCAGATTATGCTTTGCAAAGTTTTGTTTTGCATCGTCCAGCATATTTTCTGATACGTCACATAAGGTCAATTGATGGTTTTTCTGTGCCAATTTAAGCGCAAAATTTCCCTGGCCTGCACCGGCATCGAGAATGGATAAACCACCTGTTTCAATATGAGGTACAGATTCAATAAAATCTCGCCACAATATTTTTAGTCGAATTTGTCCTTTTGGCGTATCGTAAATATTTTTACGAAAGCGGGAGGAAAGCGTATCGAAATTTTGATCTTCTGTTATAGCCATAGTCGTTTTTAATTTATTTATATATCGCGTAGTATACGGTGAATTAATCGATATAATAAGCAAATGAGTATTATTACAAGATTAAAAAAACATCAGATTCAATTAAAAAACTGTACCCAATGTCCTGATATGTACGGCCCTGCCGTTGCGGGAAACCCGGTTCTCTCAGCAGTGATGTTGATTGGTCAGGCGCCGGGGGACAAAGAAATTATTATCCCAAAACCGTTTGCATGGACAGCAGGAAAAACATTATTCAAATGGTTTAATCAAATTGGTCTGAATGAAGAAGAATTTCGCAACCTGGTTTATATGTCAGCCGTTTGCCGCTGCTTTCCGGGCAAAAAACCCAAAGGGGGCGATCGCGTACCCAATAAAACTGAAATTAAAACCTGCTCAACCTGGTTAAATGCAGAACTCGATATCCTGCAACCGCAATTAGTCTTACCCGTAGGCAAACTCGCAATCAGTCAATATATTGAGGTCAAAAAACTCACAGAAGTGATCGGTCAGGTTCACAAGGTTGAATTAAATGGACATTCCGTTGATATGATTCCCTTACCTCATCCTTCAGGCGCTTCAACCTGGCACATAACTGAACCAGGAAAAAGCTTATTACAAGAAGCATTAAAACAAATTAAGCACCACAGCGTTTGGAAAAAACTTATTCGTCAAAAAGCTTAATTCATTACACGGCTGAAGTTACCAACATAATATAAGTTCCCAATATCACCAAAAATGAAGCAACGAGTTTATTTAGCATATTAAGGTATTTTTCATTCACAAATAATTTCTTTGTTCTACTTCCTATATAGGCATAACACAATTTTGCACTGACTAAAGCGATAAGTGTTACAATAACAATCATTGTTGTATCAAATAAACTGACTTTACCAAGATCAAACAATAAAGGAAAAAAACCGATATAAAATAAAATAGCTTTTTGATCGGCCAGTGTTATAAACAATCCCGTTAACAAACTTGAATAAAAAGTCGACTTTTCGAGTTTTTTTGCTTTAACTTTATTTATCGCGTTTTGCCATTGCTCTGTACCTAAGTAAATCAAATAGGCCGCGCCTAAAAATTTAATTAATGACAATACACTATTAAAATTACCTGATAAAAGAGTTACTCCATAAACGGCAATCAATATAAAGACAATATCGCCAAGCGCAATACCGATAGCCGTTGAGAAACCATAAGCAAACCCGGATGTTGATGCACGAGACAACACCGCCAGTGAGCTAATACTGGGAATTACCCCCCCCAGAAACAAAAAGCTCGCTAAAATTAAAAGACTATTAAGTGTCATTTTATATCCAGGTTAAACGGCATTGTTTACGGATGCATTGAATAAGTATTTAAACCTGTTGTTCTTTCAATATTGAACATCAAATTCATATTTTCAACACCAACCTGAGCGCCACCTTTACCCAGACTATCCAGAACACTGAACACCACAATTCGGTTTCGTTTTTCATCAATATCTAAACCGATATAACAATTATTTGTTCCACTTACGGTACTGACCCATGGATAGGGTTTGTACTGCCATTCAGTATTTGGATCTTTTTCTAAATCGTATATTTTCACAAAAGGATGCTGTTGATAAAAATCGTGAAACAACTCAAGAATTTGTTTTCTTGAAACATTTTTTACCTTAAAGGCATGACAGATATTTAATATCCCACGTGTAATAGGTACATATGTAGGCGTAAAGTGTACTTGAACGGCATCGTCCACTAAATTTGATAGTTCCTGTTCCATCTCGTAAGTATGACGATGATCAACAACATTGTATGAAACTAAATTATTACCAATTTCGGGGTGATGGGCAGCACGTGATAAACCTGCCCCCATACCTGCTGTTCCCGATAAGCCATTAACAACAATTGACTTTTTATCTACAAGCTCATTCTTAATTAATGGTGATAAACCAAGAATAGCAGAAGATGCAAAACAACCTGGATTTGCAATTATTCTCGCTTGCTTAATATTTTCAAGATGTAATTCCGAAATACCATACACTGCCTCATCAGCAAGCGACCAATTGGAATGCTGTTGTTGATAAACCTCTTCCCAAATTGATTGAGAATTCAATCTATATGCCGCACCGAGATCAATCACACGGCAACCTAAATCTAATAAACGTGAAGCCGCAAGCAAAGAGGCCGAAGTAGGTAAAGCCATAAAAGCAATGTCACAATGTGTAATATCATCCGGATGAATGAGCTTTAATTTACAACCATATAAATTAGGATGGAAGTCTTCAATTAAGCCCCCTTGCCGGCTCGTTGCCCATGCAATATCAACATTAGGGTGATTGAGCAATACACGCAGGACTTCTCCTCCCATGTAACCTGTGGCTCCTAATATACCTGCTGTTATTTTGTGGCTCATTTTAACCTGCCCGGTTGTACTGAATAGTATTAGATTCAGATAGAATTTTTTCTTTAAAAAAATGTTGTAATATTTTATACATTTCACCGGGACATGAAGATAACGATCGTCCATCGACTTCTGATACCGGTAACAACTCCATTGCTGTTCCTGTTAAAAAGCATTCATCCGCTGTATAGAGATCATAAGGCGACAATGTTTTTTCCTCACAATCAAAACCTTGCTCATCGGCTATCTCAAAAATAACGCCCCGCGTTATCCCGTCCAGCACGCCATCGGATATAGCTGGCGTGATAATTTTATTATTTTTTACGATAAAAATATTATCCGTCGAACCTTCTGTTACATTTCCCTGTGCATTTAACAAAATGGCCTCATCCGCTTGCGCATGAGTTGCTTCCATTCGAGCAAGAATATGGTTTAAATAATTAAGCGATTTAATACGCGGATCCAGTCCATCAGCAGCAAGCCGGCGAGTTGAAGCAATAATTAATTTTGCTCCTCGTTCAAGCACCCGCTTATCGACAAAATTCGACTTATCGGCAATAATAAATGC
>Ga0316205_10005012_pt1 | contig 11191 bp, 8 predicted proteins | sample 3monthpyrite_MG_FD_204941 | JGI IMG/M metagenome (GOLD analysis project Ga0316205, IMG submission 204941) | Microbial mat bacterial communities from mineral coupon in-situ incubated in ocean water Damariscotta River, Maine, United States -... | ecosystem: Environmental > Aquatic > Marine >...
ATCTTCTTTGAGTTCTTCTAATTCAGTAATCTTTTGTTCTTTTGATAGTTTAATTAACCATTTTAATTCAACAAATAGACGGTATTTTATTAATCCATACTCACTAAAAATATCTTGAAGTTCTATTGTTTTATTTTGGTAACGGCCATCAACAGGAGTGATGGATTTTATTGATGATTGAGGCATGATAATATCGGTTTGAAATTGCGCTAATTATACTTCAATTGATTCGATTTTTAAAATTTTGTTAAGATTCCAATTGTTAATTGCATGATTCCAGAAAGCTGATATGTTTTTTGGCCTTGTTGAGAATTCTTTTTGGTTCAAATAGGAGTATGCCGTTAACAATGTTTCAATAATATTTCTGTTGTCAATTTCTTTGGCAAATGTTTGTTTACTAAGCTTTTGTCCTTGTGAATTAATTAATATGGGTAGGTGAGCATAAGTGGCTTGTTTAAACCCAAGTAATTTATTGAGATAGATTTGCCATGGTGTCGATTCAATTAAATCAATGCCTCTGACAATATTTGAGATATTTTGATAATCATCATCAACGACAACTGCGATTTGATAGGCAAAAAGTTGATCTTTTCTTTTTATTACAAAATCTCCACAATCATACAGGAGATTTTTTATATAGGTACCTTGAATCTGATCTTTAAAGGAAATATCAATATCTGGAACTTTTATTTTAATACTATAAGGCTTATTTGGTTTATTAATGATATTTCTACAAGTATGATTTTCTATGGATTTTGTTTTTAATTCTGACCTCGAACAAGCACAATAATATATTGCACCGAGTTCTGATAGAATAACTATAGCCTTGTCATACGCCAATTGCCGATGGTGGTGACTTTGAAAAGTGATATTTTGACTAAATTCAAATCCATAATCTTCCAAACAATCAAGGATGTTATTACTAGCGCCTTTATTTTCTCTTGGAGGATCTAAATCTTCTATTCGGACGATCCATTCACCTTTATGCGATTTAGCATCACAATAGCTAGCCATTGCAGTGACCAATGATCCCATGTGTAACATCCCTGTTGGAGAAGGCGCAAATCTTCCAATATAATCAGATTTAGCCATTATTATTAGAATTTATTCTTGAGACATTTCTGATGATGCAGGGGATAAGAAATTTCCTTGAACAAAATTAGCAGAAAACTTCCAAAGTATACTCATGGTAGCGGCATCTTCAACAAATTCACATATGACCATTTTGTTTTGAACATGTGCTTGGTCGATTATATCTTTGACCTTCTTTTGATTGTCTTCTTCTTTTGCAAAATTTTGCATGAATATGGAATCAATTTTTATGTAATCAATCGGATAATGTTTTAATAACGTAAATGAATTTAGACCTGAACCAAATTTTTCGATGGCAAACTTACAATTAAGACCTTTAATCGCTTGAATCACAGGTTTAACATGTTTTGAATGACTAACAAGTTCGCTTTCAGGTGTTTCAAATATGATTCTATCTCCAGGTATCGCATTAGTTTTGAGTTCTTGTGCTAACCAAGTAGGAAAAGAAGAATTAGATAATGTGTCTGTCGACATTTTTACAAATAAGGCTACCTCTTTATTGGCATTTTTTATGGCCTTTATTGCTTCGCGAATAACATGGCGATCAATATCAATGATCAAACCATGTCTTTTTGCCACTCCAATAAAATCAACTGGCATTATAGTTTTGTCCCCATCAACCAAACGGACCAATGTTTCATAATGTTCTACTTCTTCACCTGCTAAGCTTATGACTGGTTGATAATGTATAATAAATTGATTATTTGTCAGTCCATTGGTAATTAAGTCAATCCACTTTTGATTGGCAGCACGTGCTTTCTTTTCTTCTGCGGCAGGATCGAATACAGATACTTGGTCACCACCAGCTTCTCTGGCATTTTCACATTCATCACCTAAAATTTTAATAATTTCATTACTTGATTTTGTGTTTTCTATTATTTGAGTAATACCAATACTGATTGTACAACTTAATGTTTTTTCGCCTGCACTAAAGAAATGGTCTGTCACTTTTGTCACTACGTGATTGGCTATTTGAGTAGCCTCTTCAATTTGATTTTGCAATTCAACTATAAAAACTGTGTCATCATATCGAATATAGTTGTGTTCTTCTCCAATGACTTCTTTAATATAAGGAGCCATATCTGACACCAATAAATCTAAATTACCTTTGCCTAATTCTTTCTCTAGTTTTTTGTCATCATCTATTTGAATGTATAGCAAAGAATAACTGTTTGATTTACCAGACTTTACAGCATTGATTTTATCCTTAAGATCAGTTGAATAGAAATTTCTGTTGTAAAATCCTGTCAACATATCTCGTTGTTTTATGCTTTGTAACTCTTTTTCGGCTTCTAAATTTCGTTTTGGGGGTTGGACCAAAAATTGAACACAAGGTTCACCATCAACAGTGGCTTTTGCAAGACTAACAACAGCTTCTACTTGCTTACCTGATTCGGTTTTTAATTTAAGGCTTATCTCATTTTCAGGAATTTTACCAGCTGAAATATCCCGTAATAATTTTTTAACTTTTGGGACTTCTTCCTTCATGACTAAGTTTAAGAATGGAGTCACTTCCATTTCATCTGGATCTTGATACTTGAAGAACTCTAAATAGGCAGCATTAGAATAGACATGCATACCATCATGAATATAGGCAATGGCATCTTTCGAACTGTCTAATAAGGAGGCGCATCTTTTTTCAGCATCATTTAATTCTGCTTGCACTTTTCTTAATTCACGCCTTTGGCTTAAAGATTTAAAAACATTGGTTATCTCAGAGCACATCTGATCGTGTATGTGAGCAGTACAAAAATTTCTAACTCCAGATTCGTAGGCTTCAGAGATCGAGTCATTATCTAATGTGGATAATAGGGCAATAATAGGTAAGTCTTTTCCAATTCTATTAACACAATCTTGTACTGTATTTATATTCAAATCATCTTGTAAATGATGTATTAGAATGATATCTGTTCTTTTTGTAGCCAGATGTTCAACTAAGCTTTCTTCATCTGTACAGCGACTTGGACGAATTGGAATTTGTGCATTTCTTAAAATTGATAAAATACGTTCAGCTTCTTCTTCAAGTTTATGAATTATCAGTAAATGAATAGTACTGTCGTTTGCCAAGTGAAATTCCTAAAATTTGTATTAAAGTTAAAGTTTAACAGAAATTTTAGTTTCGTTGTATTAAATTATGGGAGATTTATTTAATTTACCTGAGATTTCTTCAACAAGTTTAGGCACTAAATATCCTGGAAGTATTTTCAATAGTTTTTTATGAATTGATTTTGCGGTTTTGTTAGATACTCTAAAATGATATGTACCTTTGGCTTTATCTAATTGATTCAGGTAATAAGGCATAATTCCGAAATCAAATAATCTATGTGACAATTGACTGAGAATTTTAGCATCGTCATTGATGTCTTTGAGTAAAACACTTTGATTCAACAAAAAAGTGTTTGAATGAGATATTTTATGCAAAACTTCTCTCAAGTTTTGACTCAGTTCGTTTGGATGATTGCAATGTAAAACCATCACTTTTTTAAAGGGCAAAGAATTAAGCCATGTGATAAAATTTTCAGTAATTCTATGTGGAGCCACAATTGGGATTCGCGTATGGATTCTTAAAGTTTTAATATGACTGATTTTTGTCAATTGAATGGTGAGTTTATTTAAAGCTTTAGTTGAAAGCATCAATGGGTCACCGCCACTCAAAATGACTTCGTTAATGTCTTTATTTAATTTTATATAGTCAATGGCTTTTTTCCAATTTTTCCCTGATGCATGATTTTCAGCATAATTGAAGTTTCGCCTAAAACAATACCGACAATTTATCGCACATAAGCCACTTGCAATTAATAAAACGCGTCCATGGTATTTGTGTATAACACCATTATCAGCAGATGCTTTGATGTCGCCAACGGGATCATTGTGATAACCAATTTGTTTTTTTAACTCATGTTTGAGTGGAATTACTTGCTTTAATATTGGATCGTGTTGGTTATTGAAATCAATATTATTGGCAACAAATGATGGGATTAACAAAGGAAATAAAACTTCGGATTTCTTATCATATTCTTTATGTATTTCAAGTTGACTAGTTGAAACAGAATTTTTAGTTGATTCTCTCCAGTTACCTTTACTCATATAAATTGATTGTCTAAAAGCCTGCAAGTATACAATAGTTGTATTCAATAATGTGACTTAATTATACGGCTATGTTATTATTCGGCATCGAAAAAAAATTGGAGTAAAAATGGCAAACGTAGGCATTAATGAATTTAAAAATGGCATGAAGCTATTAATAAATAATGAACCGTGGAATATTACAGATGTTGACATGGTAAAGCCTGGAAAAGGGCAAGCATTTACCCGCATTAAAATTAAAAATTTAAAAACTGGAAGAGTGGTTGATAAAACATGTAAATCTACTGACAAAATTGAAACTGCAGATGTCATGGAATATGAATATCAATACTTATACAATGATGGAGAAACTTATTACTTCATGCATCCTGAAACATTTGAGCAAATTGAAGCCAGTAAGGAGGCCGTTGGAGACAATGCTAAGTGGTTAGTTGAAGAATCCATGTGTGTGGTCACATTATGGGACAACAACCCAATAGTTGTGCAACCTCCAAATTTTATTGAAATGAAAATTGTAGATACAGACCCAGGTTTGAAAGGAGACACATCAGGTGGTGGAGGCAAACCCGCGACACTGGAATCTGGTGCAGTTGTACAAATACCTTTATTTGTTCAAATTGGTGAAGTCATAAAAGTAGATACAAGAACAGGCGAATATTCAAGCAGAGTTAAGAGCTGATTGATGCCTGACATGTGGAAGTCACAATGCCCGTTATCTGTGTTGCAGAAACGGGCTTTTTTATTGACAAAAATAAGGGAATTCTTTTCTAAGAGAAATGTTTTAGAAGTTGAAACGCCCATTTTAAGCTCATCAGGGAATACAGATGTCAATATAGAAAGCTTTACCTCTGATTCAATTAATTCAGACTTTTCTAAAAGCTACTTAAGGACTTCTCCAGAATTCCCCTTAAAAAGATTGTTGTGCAGTGGAATAGGGGATGTGTTTGAAATCGGAAAAGTTTTTAGAAAGGGAGAATACAGTACCACCCATAATTGTGAATTTACCATGCTTGAATGGTATCGAATTGAATTTGATTTTTATGATTTGATTCAAGAAGTGACAGAACTCATATCTGAATTATCAAAAGCCTTTGATTGCTCTGTAATCAATATTGAAATACTTACTTTTAATCAGTGTTTTCTAAATCAACTTAATATAAATGTGTTTGATGTGTCGACTGAAGAATTAAACAAAATTTGCCATAATTTTGATTATTCTGGCAGTCAATTAACAAGAGATGAAGCCTTAGATTATTTATTTGCCACTCAAATTCAACCTGGTTTAAATAAACAAAACATTACCTATGTCACTCACTATCCTGCCACACAAGCAGCTTTGGCAGAAATAAATCCAGAAGATTCAAATACGGCTTTGAGGTTTGAAGTATTTTATCAAGGTCATGAATTAGGAAATGGTTACCAAGAATTAACTCATTCACAAGAATTATTGAATCGATTTATTATGGATAATAAAAATCGAATTAACAACGGTTCAACTGAAGTACAAATTGATTCTAATCTCATAGAAGCCATGAAACATGGAATGCCCCAGTGTTCAGGAATTGCAATGGGTATTGATAGGTTGTTAATGGTTTTATTGGGTGCTTCAACAATTCATGATGTAATGCCTTTTAATGCACTCAATTCATAGTAAAAATAAATCATATAGTGGATAATCCGATTCTAATTAGAATTAAAGATATTGTATGTTTATTATTAGAAGGATTATTGGTTCCATAATTTTGTTTTTAAACTGGGTATTTACTCCTAGAGGCATTAAAAGAGACCCGAAAATACAAAGTAAAATTGACGAACAAACAAAAAACTTAAAGTTATATCAATTTCACTCATGCCCATTTTGTGTCAAAGTGAGGCGTGCTATAAAACGCTTATCATTGAATATTGAAACAAGAGATGCAAAAAATAATTCGAAATACAGAGCGGAATTAGAATCTGAAGGTGGAAAAATCAAAGTACCTTGTTTGAGAATAGAAGATGAAGATGGTAGTTATCAATGGATGTATGAATCATCAGATATTAATCAATATTTGAACAATTTATTTCACCAGTAAATACCAGCATAAACAATAATACAAAACTTGTAATGGAATGTGATAGAATCTAATACACTCATTAATATTTAAGTGTAATTATGAAGTTTTTCATTGTTTTATTTTGTTCTTTCAGCCTGCTTGCAGCTGATGTTCCTTATGTTAATTGGGAAAATCACCCTGTTCATGCCATAGATATTTCACCTGATAAAAATATGATTGCTGTAGCACATACTGCAGATAATCGTGTGCAATTATTTTCTATAGAATTGGGCTATCCAGTGAGATTAGGACACCTTAAAGTGGGGGTGGATCCAGTTTCTGTGAGATTTAGAAACAACAATGAATTGTGGGTGGTTAACCACATATCTGATTCTGTAAGTATTTTAGATTTAGATAATAAACGGATAAAAGCAACTCTGAATACATCAGATGAGCCTTATGATGTTGTATTTGCTAACAATAAAGCTTTTGTAAGCTGTTCACAAGCCAATCAAATTTTAGTTTTTGATCCCAATGATTTAACTCAAGAGCCCGTTGTCTTAGATGTTATGGCAGAAGATCCAAGAGCAATGGCTGTCAATAATGATGGTTCTAGAGTGTATGTGGCCAGTTTTGAATCAGGCAATAAAACCACGATACTTGCAGGTGGTATTGATGAAACAGATGGTACATTAACTTTTCCCAATAATCCAGTTAACCGAGACCCTTCCCCTTACGGTGGAGAAAATCCGCCGCCAAACAATGGAAATGGATTTGTTCCTGAATTAAACCCTGATTTACCAATACCACCAAAAGTTTCTTTGATTGTAAAACAAGACAATAATGGCAGGTGGAAAGATGACAATGGTGAAGATTGGACTCACATGATTAGCGGTTCACAAGCTGATTTGTCAGGAAGAATACCAGGTTGGAAATTGTTAGATCATGATATTACAGTCATTAACACCAATAATAATACAGTGAGTTATATCTCAGGGTTAATGAATATTGGCATGGCATTGGCTTTTAATCAAGGTAAAAATGAAATCACCATGGTTGGGACAGATGCGATTAATGAAATACGATACGAACCGCTACTCAATGGTATTTTTGTTCGAGCCAATATTGGAATTGTCTCAGCCAGCAATACTAACAATTCATTGATAAAAGACTTAAACCCACATTTAAACTACTTATCATCAAGTGTTGATCAGTTAATCAGAAACCAATCGATTGGAGATCCGCGAGGCATAGTTTGGCAAAATAATGGTGAAAGAGGGTATGTGTCAGGAATGGGCTCTAACAATGTCATATTGATTGATTCTAACGGTAATCGTATTAATAGAATTGAAGTTGGCGAGGGTGCAACAGGATTAGCTTTAGATGAAGACAGAAATCGTTTGTATGTGTGGAATCATTTTGAAACGAGTCTATCAACTATTGATTTAAATAATAACAGTGAATTTACAAAAACTCATGTCTTCAATCCATTGCCTGAAAGTATAAAGAATGGCAGAAAATTCTTATACAGTACTCATGATACTTCAGGGATAGGACAAGCTGCCTGTGCCTCATGCCATGTTGATGCTCGCATGGATAAATTGGCTTGGGATTTGGGTGATCCTTCAGGTGAAATTAAGGAATTTAATCAAAATTGTCAAACATCTAATCCAGCTATTACCAACTTTGAATGTGATGACTTTCATCCCATGAAAGGACCGATGATGACTCAAACATTTCAAGATATTATAGGTAATGAGCCTTTCCATTGGCGAGGTGATAGAGATGGTATTGAAGAATTTAATGGTGCATTCAAAAGTATTAATGGCGATGATATTCAGTTAACAACGGAAGAAATGCAAAAATTTAAGGCCATGTTGGCTACAATAACGTTTCCACCGAATCCATTTAGAAACCCAGATAATACATTGCCAGAAAGTATTAATCTCACTAACCATTATACATCAGGAAGATTTTCACCTGCCGGACAACCATTGGGTTCTGGAAACCCGCAAAATGGGTTACAATTATATAATTTGGGATTGTTAGACAATGTTTTTCAATGTGCGAGTTGTCATACGCTTCCAACTGGTATGGCTGTTAATGGTCCATTAAAATTGGGTGTGATTAATGCGTCTGTTGGTGGAACAATTATGCCAATGGGACCCAATAATGCTAATCATTTAGGAATTGTTAGTGTTGATGGATCAACTCAAAAATCCATAAAAACACCTCAATTGAGAAACATGTATGAAAAAGTTGGGTTTGAAACTTCACGCAGTGAATCATTGTTGGGTTTTGGTTTTCTTCACGATGGTGCAATCGATTCAATATCGAGGTTTTTAAGTGCTGGTGCTTTTAGTGTTGATTCTGATCAAGAGGTCGCGGACTTAGTCGCACTTATGATGGCCTTTTCTGGTTCAGAACTTGATGATGGTAATATTCCACTTGGTAATGAACCGGAAGAATCTCAAGACACGCATGCAGGAGTTGGAAAACAGTATTTATTGACTCAAGCCACACAAATAAACGATAAAGTTGATGAATTAGTCGAAATTGCCAGTTCTGGCAAAGTTGATTTAATGGTAAATTCTGGTCAAAACAATAATTATAAATTTAATGTTCAAACAGATAGATTTGTTAATCAAAATGGTGAATCTACGACATCAATAGGTTTGATGTCATTAGCATCAATTAACAATCCATTAAATTATACCTTGGTTCCTAAGGGTTTAGGTGAGCGTCTGGCATTTGATAGGGATGGAGATGGCATATATGATTACCAAGAAATAATCAATGGTTCAGATCCAACCGATGACAACTCAACGGGGATTATTCCAAAAAGGGGATTGTGGTATAACCCAGAACGCAGTGGTCATGGTGCAGATATTCAAATGACAGGAGAATTTTTATACATACTTTGGTATACCTATAAGGATGATAAAACGCCAATTTGGTATCTGGCTTCTGGGCCTTATACAGAAAATTGGCAAGCAGATTTACATTCTTTTACATGGGATTTTAATAATCGAATAGCAACTGGATCTCTGGTTGGTTCAGTCAATTTGCATTTTAACAATACAAAAAGTGTTGATTTTTCATGGATAATTGACGGCAGAGCTGGTTCTGAAGATTTCGTATATTTAGATGTATCAAGTGAAGCAACCAAGAAACAATTTACTGGAACTTATTATGATGCCAATGATTCGGGTTGGGGATTAACCACACATACTCAAGGCACTGCTCAAGTTGCAGTCATTTATTATTATGATGAGAATGGTTTGCCAAGATGGTCGTTAGGCAGTGGTTTAAATAATGAAATATCAAACCTTGAAATGACATCATTTACTGGTTTCTGTCCCGATTGTGATTATGAATTTCCAACAGGAGAAACAATCGGTACATTAAACATGATATTTGAATTTGATAATAAGATACTTTTTTCTTCGAATATTAAATATCCAGCGGATAATGCAAGTTGGATTATTAACAATGTTAATTTAGATGCATTATCAACTGATTTTTTTGATCCAGAGGCTCAATAACATATCATCTCATGATTGTAAGCCAGCGCCATAATCGGAGTATATCTGCCAATGCACCAGCAACATAGGTAAATGCACAAGCTTTTAGTACTTGCCGGACAGCTGGTAAATGTTGTGCTGGGACATAGCCTTGTTCTAAGATAGGTAAAGCTTTATTAAAGCTGGCATCATATTCTTCAGGAAGAATGGCAACATACATTAACACAGAGGCAAGCATAGTCATGATTCCAATGCCTGCAGTTAATAGTGCCAAATGGGGTATGCGGAAAATTAGACCAATAAATGGGATACTCATTAAAATCATGACACCATAATGTTGAATGATGTGTGCTTTTTTTAAATATTTTTCACGTAATCGACTAATCGGTTCTTTACGATTAAATTGAATTGCATGTCCCACTTCATGTGCGGCCACAGCCACAGCTGAAAGTGATTTTCCATTATAAACTTCTGGACTTAAACAGACATGATTGTTATTTGGGTCATAATGATCCTCATTAACTTTTCCTTTTATAACTGTTACACCTTCTAGGTTGTATTTTTCTATAAGATGTTTAGCCAATTCACCACCTGTACCAGGCATGCCTTCTCTGGGTTTATGGTGTTTCTTTAATACATACTTTACCCATATATTTGGGCCAAAAATCAATATTAAAAATAAAATGATAATGATGATCGGCATTTAATTTATGTCCTGAATAAAATGGGTGATTGAGATGAATATGATATAAAAAATGAAATTTTCCTATTAATTTTAAAGCTTATTATACGTAAAAGATTATTAACAACTATCTTATTTAAAAATTCTCTTGAAAAAAAACAGTCTAACCATACATTAGTATCAACTTAAAACAGCAGGCAATATTAAGTCTGTTTAATACTTAAAAAACTTATTTAGAGGTCAATTAATATGGCAAAAATTATTGGAATAGACTTAGGAACTACCAACTCATGCGTTGCAGTGATGGAAGGGGATGAAGTTAAAGTAATCGAAAATTCAGAAGGCGATAGAACCACCCCTTCAATCGTAGCATATGCTGATGATAATGAAATTTTAGTTGGTAAGTCTGCAAAAAGACAAGCAGTAACCAACCCAGAAAACACTTTGTTTGCAATCAAAAGACTTATCGGTCGAAAATTTAGCGAAAAAGTAGTTAAAAAAGATGTGGACTTGGTACCTTATAAAATTATTGGTGCTGACAATGGTGACGCTTGGGTCGAAGTAAAAGGTAAAAAGTTAGCACCTCAAGAAGTGTCAGCTAGAATCTTGATGAAAATGAAGAAAACAGCTGAAGATTATTTGGGTGAAAAAGTTTCTGCTGCAGTTGTTACTGTACCAGCTTACTTTAATGATTCACAAAGACAAGCGACCAAAGATGCAGGTAAAATTGCGGGTTTAGAAGTTAAAAGAATTATCAATGAGCCAACAGCAGC
>Ga0316205_10005013_pt1 | contig 11190 bp, 12 predicted proteins | sample 3monthpyrite_MG_FD_204941 | JGI IMG/M metagenome (GOLD analysis project Ga0316205, IMG submission 204941) | Microbial mat bacterial communities from mineral coupon in-situ incubated in ocean water Damariscotta River, Maine, United States -... | ecosystem: Environmental > Aquatic > Marine >...
CTGGCATTACTGCTGTTTGGCTTGGACTACGGCGATTGGCGTAAACATCCTCCTCGTGCAGCAAGCACCCACCAGCATCTCGCCTGCGGGTGCTTGGTTTTTGTTTGCCTAAAGAAGGCTGCGAAGAACTGGGCGAGGCTTCACCTTTGGGCTACGAAACTGAGCCTCCAGATCGTGCTGCTGCCATAGAGCTTCCCAGTCGAATTTTCGAATAGTTGCCCTCACGACTGGTTGCATCATCGGATTCCAAAACAAACTCGCAAGGTCTTTATCTTCGACCTCTGAGAGTTCCGTCAGCGCTTCTTCCACTTCCTTCACACTGTTGGCTAACGTTACCCTTCTGATCCAAATACAGATCATCCATTCCAGCCCGTACTCAAGGTCTTTGGGGTTAAAGAACACATAAGTCTGGCAAGCCTTGGGGTTGTCTTTAGTTTTACCTTTCAGTCTGCGAGGGTTATAGGCGACGGCCTGAAGGATGGTCGATCCTAGATGCCGTTTAGAGACTGTTGGCTGATCCCAAAACAAATATCCGTGCAGTTCGGCTATTGATGTCCCGTTCACAAACTCGCCCTTTACCCAGCGATACAGTTTGGTTTGAGTGATAATGTTACGCTGGTCGTAAAGGTCATATCCGGCGTCCGGTCGCGATATATGTGTTCTAAACGAAAGCGGCTCCCCGTTTTCGTCGCTGATCGGCCGCCGAGGCTGATACTCGTTGGGGTACTTTGGGTGATTGTCAGGCATTGGCTCCTCCTGTCGGTGCGCACATTTGATCAGAAAGCCACTCTTCGACATCGATCCGGCGGTACAGAATTTTACCAGAACGTTTTCCCGGGTTGACCCGAATGAAGTTTGGGCCGTAGCCCAAAATGCGCCCTTTCTCGAAAAAACTGGAGCTGAGGCCAGTTATCTCGGGCAGCTGTTTGGTTGTGAGAAGTTGGTTTTGATTGGACATGTCGTCCTCCTCGGTTTTTGTTCACGAGTAGGAGAATGCCCAGTTGGTGCTATCAGATGTTGCGAATAAGTTTGAAGTTTTTTCGCTAACATCCATTAACGGTTCAACTCTTGATAACCGTCTTAACACCGTAGTTTCGGAGCTCGTCACAGATCATCTCCAAGCCCTGTGCCTCCATAGATTCAGCCTCATAGCCATGTTCGACCGCCAAGTATTCATGCGTTCGGCGAAAGTTCACTCCCTTGCCCGTGCCTGATTTCCTCTGATAGGTTCCGCCAAACTTTTCGCGCAGCCGATTCATCGTTGTGTGCTTTTCTTCTTCGCTAAAGCGCGCAGAATAGAACTGTTCAACTGCTGCAATCGCGAGAGATCTGTCAGATCGGATTTCTGGCGGTGGAGGCGAGGCGGTATCTCGGTAGTGTTTGATCCGATGATCGGTGTGAAACACTTTGTCGCGATGATGTTCCCGCCCCATAAATTCGAGAGCTTTCTGATCCAGATCATCGGGCAAGGGATTCTTCGATGCTTTTTCTCCGGCCAACGCGATCATGGCAGCATTGAGCCTTTGTCGTTTGGTTTTTGTACCGACATCATGTGCGTTGATGATTGCCAGCAGAAGTTTCTCAAGAAACGGGAGTCCCGTTTTTACGCCGATTGAAGTCAGATCTTCGGTTTCGACGTTAGGGTTGTCTTTATGGGACATTGTATCGCCTCGGCGCATTCAAATTACATAATTGCCCGCAATGATGCGCGCGTGCGCACGAACGGGCAACCATATGATCGCCCATTAAATACATGAATTTCGCCTACTGTATGGTCAGGGATGTGCCTGGACACCTTCGGAGCGGGATAGGCCAACCCGCTCATTGCGCTGAGAGCCGTCGATGGGTGGGGTCACCTAGCATCAGTCACGCGGCTCTTTCAGCTCAACGATGCGCTGGGCTACCAACTCCACTGGATCCCGCAGACGTTCGGCATTCACTACGATGTAGCCGCCGGTCACATCGCCGTTGGTGCGGTGGTTCAACAGACGCTTGAGCGCGTAGTAGGGTACATCAAGGCTTTCTGCGATGGTAATGAATGTGCGACGCAGGTCGTGCAATGTAAAGCTGACGCCGGACCCAGCAGTGACGCGGATAAGGAATTTCTTGGTTTCGACCAGATGGCCACTCTTGCCCGAACCGGGGAAAACCCAGGGCGACCCGTTGCTGCGTGCCCAGCGCTCACTCAGCAGGCCCGCCAGAAAATCGGATAGCGGCAGGTTCAGTGAGTCGCCGTTCTTCGTGGTCGGCAGGTGCAGAACTTTGTTTCTTAGGTCCACGTTCTCCCAACGCAGTTGCATCAATTCGCCCCGGCGCATTCCGGTAAACAATGCAGTCAGAAGGAAGTCGCGCGAATATTCTGGCTCCGCCATCACGGCCTTCCACCATGCAGGTAGGTCCATCGCGGTAATCACCGTCTGACGCCGCCGCTCCTTATACCAAGCGCGTGCCTGCGTCAGGATTTGCACCGGGTTCGGCGGGAAGTCGTCTTGGGTGGCCGCAACGAAATTGTAGATCGACCGGAAGTGCCGCATCACGTTGTTCGCCGTGGTCTCCCCGTGCTTCTTGCCAATGTCCTGATGCTTTTTCAGCACCATCTGGCGGGTGATCTCGTTCAGCGGCTTCTTACGCCACGATTTGAGATACAGGCGCTCGGTGCGTTGGTAGTGGTTGATCGTGTGCGCGGACAGACTGCGGACCTCCAAGAAGCGTATCAGCGCCAGTTCCAGCGTCACATGTTCGGCGGCTTCTTGGCGCTTTTCAGCGTTGGGGTCGCGGCCATCGGCCATGTCACCCAAGATCGTCAGAGCCCTCTTGCGGGCAACCTCGGGCGCAAAGACATCGGCGCGACCAATGGTGACGCGCCGCGTGCGGCGGTTCACCTGCCCCTCGGCAAAGAACACCTTGGATTGCGCACCGACGCGCAGCCCGAAGCCGGGGAGCATCGTGTCGCGGTACAGAACTTGCCCCTTCTGGGCTAAGGGTATTTCATCAATTGCGCGGCGGGTAAGACGTAGACTGGGCATAGTGACCTCCTTCTGGCCACAAGTCAGTATAAGCACATCTCGACAAAAAGCTCGACTTTTCATCATGTTATGCGACCGAAAGATACTGTGTCTGGCAGAATGAAACGCTGCGCAAACCCGTGGGGGCGATACAGAACAACATGACGCGTCAATCATTGGTGGAGCTACCGCTAACTTGTGGCGCAATGACCTCAACCATTATTGTCTCTAGTCGAGTCTTACTGGCCTGACTAAAACGAAATCGCGTAAGTGTAGGCTACCGGTGGAGCGCGCTCCAACCGCCTCCGCGGCGGCGCGGTGGGTCGGGTGGTGAAGGGCGCGGCGCTGGAACTGGGCATGGACCCTGCCGCGATGGGCGGCCACTCCCTGCGCGCCGGGGGCATCACGTCGCTGGCCAAGGACGGGTTGAGCCTGCCCGACATTCAGGTGCAGTCGGGCCACAAATCACTGGGCACGCTGGCGACGTATGTGCGGCTGGAACGGTCGTTCGAGGATTCGCCGCTACTGCGACTGGGGGCTTATCGCTAAACGTATTTAGCAATCCTAACAAATGCCGCTTCAAAACGGTCAAGTGTATCACTCACGGCCTTAGTATCCGCGTCCAGCAATTCGGGATGGGTCAAAAGGTGGTAAGCAGGGTCATAGTGACTGAACATGGGTATGGTGTCAGGTAGAACGCGGAAGTACGCTTCGGCCTTCTTGACTAAACGAGCGGTGCCTTCCTCCGCATCGGCCAGCTTTTTAGCGGTCAGCTTATTTTTGCCTGTCAAACTGTAGGAGTGATTAACTAAGTCGGCGAAGAACTCGGGCGTGAAGAAGTCTTCAATATCCGCTTCGTCTTGCTCGGCTATTTCCGTGGCTAGAATGATCCGTTCATCTTCAAGCAATTCCGCTTTGTAAAGATCATCGAGTTTGCGCTTCTGCCCTCTGTCGAAATCGGTCAAGACGACGACGTTCAGTTTGTTACCGTAGAACAATTTCACGAATGGTAGAACTTTGTCGATCCCACCCGAAGGGCAGATGGCCCATTTCGGATCAAGGTAGGTTCGGCCAAGCATCTGCAATTTCTTGGATGCAGCTTGTAGATAAAGAATGTCACTCGGACCCTCGACCAGCAACGTGTCAGGCGCGATGACAAGACCCTGCGTCACCTCAAAGCCCATAGCGCCGAATATCGGAAAGTTAGTTTGCGGATCGGTTGTCAGCACATCGGGCCGGATTTTGGTGCCTTCCGAATATGCCCGGTCGCGCTTATCGCGTTTCACGACATCTTCCACGGTGCGCACGCTGGCCAAATCGTCGGCCGGAACCATGAATGGCGAGTGGGTCGAAAAGATGAGTTGATGCTTCGGTTCTAGCTGTTCTCGGAAGTATCTAAGCAGGTCTTTCTGCGCGGTGCCGTGCAACGTCAAGCCCGGTTCGTCCAAGAGAATAATGACGTTGCCCTGCTGCTTTTTAATTTGTGCGAATTTGACCAAGAAAGAAAAGAACCAGATGAAACCGGCGGACCGCTCCGAAAACGGTACGGTGACCCGGTGCAGGTTGTTTTTAACGCGAGCACGGGCAACCGGCCCAGCGTTGAATGGCGGTTTGTCTTCTGGCTTGCTTTCGTCCAGACGCACTTCAATTTCGAGCTGATCGTTTTGCGTCCAATACTCAAATATCTGATCAGTAATGCGGTTAGCCGCCGCCTCACACTTGGCGTTCATCTCCTCGAACCGTGTCGCGCCAGTCAAGTCTTCGAGAGTGGTCCCGGCGTACTCAAGGAAGTCTAAGAAAACCTGATCGCCGTCCTTTATGCCGCCCTGCGCCTTGTCCTTGGCGAGTTGATTTATCGAAATCTCGCCCGCCATTCGGTCATAGTGTGAGAAGTACAGGAACTTTGGTGTGAGCGGGTTGAGCAGATCAATGGCCCGCTTTGATGCACTCTGATCCCGATACTTGTTTATCGCAGCCAACATTTCCGTCTGCGATTCTGTTGGCTCTGCAACTGCGCCAAGCCGCTTTGCGGCGACAAATGTGGTCCCCGCATCACTAAAAGGCGCTGCCTCATCATCGGTAAGATCAAACCGTGCAGCCAGACGTTTCAGCACAACAGATTGATCAATCGGAACGGTCCAAGTCGTAGACGTGTCTTCATAAGCCTTCTTTATTGTAACCTTATCGCCATTGACCGCGTCTTCGCCGAACTCCTCCGCAAGAACCTTCTTATCTGTCGCTTCCAGTAACCACGTTGTATGGATAACAACTGCGTCGTCTCCTCCGTGTCTTTCGTCGTAATCTGCAAGAAAGCGTCGCGGATAGTTTTCGGTCTTTCCGTATTGTTCGTACTCCGCATCGACTGACCGCAAGCCTTCTAACGCTTTTAGGAAAGCAGTTTTGCCAGCTTCATTCTTTCCCACGAGGCACGTTGATCCGCCTATTGCCACTGGATTGGAATCTAAAACGCTGCGGAAATTAGTAACGTGTGCGGTAAGCAATTTCATTTTGCGAATCAACTCCTGCGGGTTTCACTCACGATATGGTAGTCGGAACATTCAAATCAACCGAATATGGCGCTTAGCGTGCGCTAGGCATCTGGGGACCAATTAAGTCCGATATCATGATCTGCCGCCAAATCGGCTTCCTGCTGCGACACGGGCCGATAGGACACAAACTCACTGCCCGAACAGACAGGCAACCCTAACGCGGCGATAAGTGGCGCGTCGTAGTGGCCCGAAAGGAGCAAGATACCTTCTCGCGCCAAATGATCGCGCGTGCCCCTGCCGTTGTCTGAACGGATGCGCCGCATGAAGTCCTGCTGCTGCGCCACGGCCTCTACTACGTCGCGGGTTATTGGCTCGCGCTGCACCTCGCGGAATAGGTTGGCCATGCGCTGATTGCCAGACTTACCAGCGAAGATGCGTTCGATCACATCAGGCGGCACGGTGCGCCAGAAGTTCGGCGGATAGGGTTGGTCCAGCAGAAGCCAAAGTATGTTAGCGAACCCCAGTGCCGAAACACTCTTCTTCGAGTCCTTGTTCTGGCCCAGCGTCAGATATTCCGGGCGGGCTACGATCAGCCCGAGATAGCACACCGCCCTGACTTCGTCGGCAGCGACCAGAATGCAGGGGTGGTCCACCGCTTCGGTAGGGATCATCCAATTACTGCCCATCGTATTCTTGATATCCACATCCGTTTCAAGAATGACGGTGTCCAGTTTGCCTTTGGGCAGGCGCAGCATCGCGCGAAGTTCAATCTCAACCCGCGTACCGATATAGGTCTTTTCCGTCTTTTCTAATTCGTCGTAAGAACGTCGCCCTGTCTTCGGGGTCATAATCACATCATCAACACATTGGCGCAGCATCGCGGAAAACTTGGCTTCCAATGCCTCGTCGCCCCCGGCGCGCCTTGTAATTTCGTTTGCAATGGCGGTCAGCAAGGTGTGGTCACGGTGGCCTGCTACGACGATGCTTTCAGGAATGTTCTTTTTCAAAGGTGCGCCGTTCTGAGAATCTGTTATTTCTCAGTACCGTGTCATGGATCGACTAAGTTGGGAAGTTCAGGCGTTGACCGCTCGCAGTACGCGCTTGCGCAGTGCCTTGCCAATTTGCGCTGACACTGCCTGCGCGACTGGCGGTGGGAACGCATTGCCGACCTGCCGATACGCATTGGTCTTTGCCCCCGTGAAATGCCAGTCGTCTGGAAAGCCCTGTATGCGCGCCACCATCGGCACCGTCAGGCGCGGCATCCCACTATGGAAGGGGTCGGGTGCTTCGGGCGCTATGGTCCGGCCCTCGACGCCCAGAGTGGCCCACGCGGCGCGCGCACGGGTGGGGCCAAGGTCCGGGCCGCCGTGCTTCTTTGAGCCGCCCACGATGGTCGGGGCAATCTCGTCGGCTTTTGCGGCCCAGTCCTCCGCGCCCCGCCAGCCACGGGCGGCCATGAGGTCTTGCAGTGTTTCCCCGACAGTCGGTGGATTGTGTGGGTTCGGCTCTGGCCAGTCGAAGAAATCAGCACGTTCTTTCGGGATCGCCACAATTACGACACGCGGCCGGAGTTGCGGAACGCCATAGTCCGAAGCGTTAAGAAGCCGCCAGTCCGTCTTGTAGCCCAGCTTGTCCAACTGCGTTTTGAGCCGCTCACGGTAGTCGTGAAATACCGCACCCAAAAAGCCACGCACGTTCTCAATCATCACAGCGCGGGGGCGGGCGGCATCAATGATGTCAATGGCATCGTTGAAGAGGTTTCGTTCATCCAATTCGCCAAGCTGCTTGCCGGCGACGGAGAAGGGTGGGCACGGCAGGCCACCGGCCAGAAGGTCCATACCCTTGTAGTCAGCCGCGCGTTCCTTGAAGATTCGTATGTCTTCTTCAAGGACGTTCCACTCAGGCCGGTTGTGGCGCAGCGTTTCGCAGCAGTGTTTGTCTATCTCGACCAACGCAGTATGAGCGAATCCTGCCTTTTCAAGTCCAAGGGCTTGCCCGCCAGCACCAGCGCAAAGTTCTACAGATGTCAGCATATTGCCCGCCCTTTTTTCGCACATACAACTCGTTGTGGTCGCCTAGTTCAATAGTCTAAGCAATGCAGCACGAATGTTCTAAGTTTGTTCTTATCGGTTTTGTGGAAACCAGGCAAGCTCGACCGGGTAGCATTCTGCAATCTAACTTCGCTGTTGCCGTGCTTTGGGGGGTGGGGTTTAGGGGTGCCGAAGAGTAGGGCAACGCACAGCCCCAGTGCGGGCGATTTGCCGATTTAGTAGGGCAAAGCAAAATCCGTAGGGGATTAGTAGGGGAGCGGAGTACAACTAGCGACGTGCGGGTGCGAGGCCGTGCAAGATAGCGCTCGTAAAATGTTGTTTCGTGCCAAGGTGTTGTGAGAATTGAGCAAAGGCAGTACGCCCCTGTGCAAAGCGCTGATACGAAAAAGCCAAACAATTCGTAAGCAATGGGTCGGGGGTTCGAGTCCCTCGTGCGGCACCAGTCCTTCGTTCATTACCGCTTCACTAATTGAGTGCTTTGGCGCGTTCGGTGAGGCTGGCTCGGAGCCGCAGGTTCTCTTCGCGCAGCGCCAATAGCTCTGCGCCATGCTCAGCTGCCGTGAGACGGCGCGGGATATGCCTGGGGCAGTTCCAGTCGATTGCCTCGACGGTGATTTGGATCAGGCGTTCGGTGCTGTCGGGCCACGTGTTGCTCACCGCGCAGGAGGGGTCCAACACGTCCACCCTGCCCCAAATTTTGAGACGCTCGGCACGGGCGTAATTCATGATGATAATCGAAATCCGATTGTCTTCGGTCAGGTTTCCGAGGCTGATATACTGGCGGTTTCCGCGCAGATCTGCGTAGGTGATGGTGTCGGGGCCAAGGACGTGCAGAAACCCTGCGGGGCCGCCGCGGAACTGAACATAGGGCCAGCCTGTCTCCGAAACCGTGGCCTGATAGAACCCGTCGCAGCCCTCGATAAAACTGCGCTCGCGCTCGGTCAGTTGGTCCCCTCCGGCGCGTTCGTCAGACAGGAATTTGGCGTAATTTCCTGAGCCGTTCTTGTCTTGCTGATTTCGGACAGAGGGTGTGAATGCGATTTTGGCGAATGCGTAGGCCATTGGGGGTCTCCTAAAGTCCGAGGGTATCTAGGTCAGGGTGATCGGCGGGGCGGGCGAGACAGGTCGTTTAGGGATTTGGAGGTCATGGGAACCTCTACGTGGTGAACAGGTCGGTTAATGTGTTTCTATACATGTACAGATCGGTAAAGGATAGCAAGCAGAATATTCTGTGAAATCCCGACAAATCGCCTGAACTTATCCCAAATTTACAGAGTAACATCGTGTAATAGAGAGTTTTTCTTGACTGTCTGGATCACGTAAAATATTTACAGATCAGTTAGTGTTGAGGGCAATATGAGCCAAAGCAAACGAGCAGAGTTGATTCAAAAGTCGCTATTGCTGTTCTATCGCAACGGATTTCACGCCACCGGAATGGATTTGGTGGCCAAGGAAACGGGCGTCTCGAAGACCTCGATCTATAAGCATTTTCGCACCAAGGAAGAACTGATCCTTGCCGTGTTGCGGCTGCGCGACGAGAGTTTCCGAAACAGGCTGTATCGACGCATGGAAGAGTTGGCAGACACGCCCAAGGGCCAGCTACTTTCGATGTTCGACGCCATGGAAGAATGGTTCTGCGAAGACAATTTCCAAGGGTGCATGTTTATCAAAGCGAGCGCGGAGTTCCAACAGCGCGACCATGCAATCAACGCTCAGGCATATGCACATAAACAACTTCTAGCTGATCATTTCGAAGCGCTGGCGGCACAGGCCAATCTGCCTGACCCACACAACATAGCGCGGCAACTGCTTATCCTGAAAGAGGGGGCAATCGTGATTGCGGCGATGTCCCATACGCCAAACTCTGCCCAGGAAGCCAAGGCTATCGCCAGGATATTATTACACAGTTAGCAGCTGCGCGGCGCTGGGCAGTTTTATCGGCTTCTTGCGTGATCGCATTGGATGTAACGGGTTTGGTAGCCTCCGCGCGCGGAGGCTACCGCAATTACTCGGCTGCGGCGCGTTTGGGCAGCACCCAGCCGGGGCGCACGAAGTGGCAGGTGTAGCCGTTTGGAAGGCGTTCCAGATAGTCTTGATGCTCCGGCTCGGCCTCCCAGAAGTCGCCCACGGGTTCGACTTCGGTGACCACCTTGGCGGGCCACAGACCCGATGCGTCAACATCGGCAATGGTGTCCAGTGCGACATCCTTTTGGGCCTCGTCGACGTAGTAGATAGCCGAGCGGTAGGCCATGCCGCGATCATTGCCTTGACGGTTTGGCGTGCTCGGGTCGTGGATCTGGAAGAAGAACTCCAGCAGTTGGCGGTAACTCATCACGGTGGGGTCGAAGGTGATCTCGATCCCTTCAGCATGGGTGCCGTGGTGGCGATAGGTTGCGTTTTCCACGTCACCGCCAGTGTAACCCACGCGAGTCGACACGACGCCGGGCATTTTGCGGATCAGGTCCTGCATGCCCCAAAAGCAGCCACCGGCAAGAACAGCATGTTCGGTCATTCGATTTCCTCCACTTGGTCCAGTAAGTTGCCATAGCCTTGGGCTTCCATCTCGTCGCGATGGATAAAACGCAGGCTGGCGGAGTTGATGCAATAGCGCAGCCCGCCGCGGTCGGCGGGGCCGTCAGGGAAGACGTGACCCAAATGGCTGTCACCATGCATAGAGCGCACCTCGGTGCGGGCCATGCCGAACGTCGCATCATTATGTTCGGTCACGTGATCGGTGACGATGGGCTTGGTGAAGCTGGGCCACCCGCAGCCGGATTCGAACTTGTCCGAGGAGGCGAATAGCGGCTCACCCGAGACAATGTCCACGTAAATGCCGGGGTCTTTATTGTCCGTCAGCGCCCCCGTGAAGGCGCGTTCCGTGCCGCTTTCCTGCGTCACGCGAAACTGCTCGGGGGTCAACTTGGCCAGTGCGTCGTCAGTCTTGGCGTATTTCATGGCGCGGTTCCTCTCGTTGCGTGTCTGTTGATTGCAAATAGGTGTTCTGCCGCCGTTTTGCCATTTCGAAGCCGCACGGGGCATATGCACGAATGTGTGAGTGCGGGTGAGATCAAGTGCGACGGGCCGCTTTGGCGTGAAATTCACACGGCCCAGCACAGAAAGATACGGTGAAAGCGACCCGGAACTTAGGCGGTTCGCAAATAGAGAATCAGGCAAATTTGTGCCTCAATATCGAGAGAATTATATTTTTATGCCGCATATTACTGCAAATCGCCGATAAAAACGTAAGAAAAGTATCAATCCTTGGAAAAATGATATTGGCTGAGTGGCGGACTAAACAGCACCCTAATGGGACGGAACTTTAAAAACCGTGATTTCAGGGAGGAAAACATGAAATCTCTTCGCAATACCGCGTTGGGCCTTGCCCTTGGTGTAGCCGGCGCATCTGTCGCTGCTGCAGGTGAGCTGACCATCGCTACCGTAAACAACGGCCACATGGTCGAAATGCAAAAATTTACCCCAGAGTTTGAAGCTGCCAACCCTGGCATCACCTTGAACTGGGTTACTTTGGACGAGGGCACTCTGCGCTCCCGCGTCACCACCGACATCACCACCAAAGGTGGTCAGTTCGACGTTATGACCATCGGCATGTACGAGGCTCCGATCTGGGGCGAACGCGGCTGGCTG
>Ga0316205_10005017_pt1 | contig 11185 bp, 9 predicted proteins | sample 3monthpyrite_MG_FD_204941 | JGI IMG/M metagenome (GOLD analysis project Ga0316205, IMG submission 204941) | Microbial mat bacterial communities from mineral coupon in-situ incubated in ocean water Damariscotta River, Maine, United States -... | ecosystem: Environmental > Aquatic > Marine >...
TGGTTTTCCAATTATTATGACAATTGGTTTTGTCATCATGTTGCTTTCTATACCGAGCACTATCCCCTTGTTTGAGAACCTACTCGATAGTGCTCATCAATTAATTCGTTCGATGATGAGAGGGTAAGCAAATGCCTGCTGAATCCGGACAAGAACGGTCTGAACAACCTACACCAAAGCGCCTTAATGAGGCACGCAAAAAAGGTCAAATAGCGCGTTCACGCGAATTGAATACGACAATGGTTCTACTAGGTGGTGCAGGCGGCATGATATTTATGGGCGACACTATTATGTTGGGCCTCAAAGGTATTATGACCACTGGATTATCACTAGAGCGTGATGTTTTATTTAACCCGGATTCTATGATTTCATTATTTAGTAGTGGTATCGCTGACGCATTACTGATCTTAGCTCCATTATTCGTTTTACTCGTTTTTGTCGCCTTTATTTCACCAATGTTACTGGGTGGGTTTTCGTTTAGCCCCGATGCCATTTCCGTTAAGTTATCAAAATTGGATCCAATTAAAGGATTAGGCAAGCTTTTCGCATGGAGAGGGGTAGTCGAATTATTAAAAGCGCTAGGTAAATTCGTTATTGTTGCTGCCGTTGTTATTACCTATTTATCACTAAATAAAGATAAATTTCTGCATTTGGGTGATATGGAAATAGATGTAGCACTGGCAGAAACAGGCTATTTAATATTCTGGGGATTTCTTTATATTAGCTGTGCATTAATTGTCGTCACCATGATTGATGTGCCTTTTCAGTTATGGGACCACAAGAAACAATTAATGATGACATTGCAAGAAGTGAAAGACGAATACAAAGAAACAGATGGTCACCCCGAAGTTAAACAGCATATACGTAAGCTACAAATGGAAATGGCTGAAAGACGCATGATGCAGGAAGTGCCAAATGCAGATGTCGTCATAACCAACCCGACGCATTACGCCGTCGCATTAAAATACGATCAGAACACAATGGCTGCACCAAAAGTGATTGCAAAAGGTGCGGATCTTATTGCTGCAGAAATACGCCGAGTCGCGGATGAAAATAACGTTCCAATTGCAGCAGCACCACCGTTAACACGTGCACTGTTCTTTAATACGGAAATAAACGATGAAATTCCGGCCGGACTTTATTTAGCCGTTGCGCAAATACTAGCTTATGTTTATCAGCTAAATAAAACTAAACGATCAAGTAACGATGAAATTAAACTTCCAGATGTGGATATCCCGGATGATTTACAACACGATTAATCCCGTGGTTTATATGAATCTTATAAGTGAGTGATACAACGATGGCAACAGCGACAGCAACAGCATTAGGTGGGTTAAAGGTAATAAACCGAAATGGCATGGGGGCAATGATTTTGCTGCTCGTCATGCTGGCAATGATGGTTATTCCTATCCCGCCGATACTCCTTGATGCCTTGTTCACATTTAATATTGCATTGGCAATGGTTGTGTTGTTGTCTGGTATATACAGCACACGTCCACTGGACTTCACTGCTTTTCCATCTGTTCTCTTGATTGCCACCTTATTAAGACTTGGACTTAACGTTGCTTCAACACGTGTCGTGTTACTTGAAGGTCATACAGGTTCTGATGCGGCGGGTGAAGTTATTTATGCGTTTGGTGATTTTGTTGTTGGTGGTAACTACACCGTTGGTTTAATCGTGTTTATTATTTTGGTGATTATCAACTTTGTTGTTGTGACCAAAGGTGCAGGACGTATTTCGGAAGTCAGTGCACGATTTACCCTTGATGCGATGCCGGGTAAACAAATGGCCATTGATGCCGATTTAAACTCAGGGCTGATTGACCAAGAAGAAGCGCGTACGCGTCGTTCAGATATCTCCAGAGAAGCAGATTTTTATGGGTCTATGGATGGTGCGAGTAAATTTGTGCGTGGTGACGCCATCGCGGGCATTTTGATTTTATTTATTAATATCATCGGTGGACTTGCCATTGGCATGGCGCAACATGGTCTAGATTTTTCAACAGCGATTGAATATTACACACTCCTTACTATTGGTGATGGCTTGGTCGCGCAAATCCCATCATTGGTTCTCTCAACTGCGGCTGCGATTATGGTGACGCGTAGCTCAGGTGAGAATGATATGGGCAAGCAAATCATCGGTGAGTTATTCAATAACCCACGTGCGTTGCTTGTGACTGGCACCATCATGGGTATTATTGGTCTGATTCCAGGCATGCCAAACCTAGCGTTTTTAACTTTAGCTGGTTTGAGTATCTTCGCAGGTCTGATGATTGTTAAACGTAAAGATCAAGAAGAGCAACAATTAGTTGTGGAGGCAGCTGCTGAAGCAGTGCCTGCACCGGTAGAAGAAAATAAAGAGTTAAGTTGGGAGGATGTTGTACCGGTTGATATGGTCGGTCTTGACGTGGGCTATAAGCTGATCCCATTGGTTGATAAGAAGCAGGGTGGTCAGCTGCTTTCTCGTATTAAAGGTGTGCGTAAAAAGCTGACACAGGAATTTGGTTTTTTGATTCCATCAGTCCACATTAAAGACAAGCTCGACTTATCACCGAACGGTTATTCTATTTCTTTGATGGGTGTGCCACTAGGTGAGGCTGAAATTTACCCTGACCGTGAAATGGCGATTAACCCCGGTCAGGTATTTGGTGTTATTGATGGCATGACAACCAAGGATCCTGCCTTTGGCCTTGATGCGCTATGGATTGATCCGTCACAGCGCGATGAAGCGCAAACAATGGGCTATACCGTTGTCGATGCCAGCACGGTGATAGCGACGCATTTAAGTCAATTACTGCACAGTCACGCGAATGAGTTACTTGGTCGTGAGGATGTTCAGCAACTGCTTGATAATCTTAGTAAAACAGCACCAAAACTGGTGGAAGGTCTGGTGCCAGACACATTACCACTCGGGACTATCCAAAAAGTACTGCAAAATCTATTGGAAGAACGCATTCCAATCCGTGATATTCGTACGATCGTCGAGACATTGGCAGCTAGTGCAGCCATGAGTCAAGATGCCGCCACTTTAACGGCACAAGTGCGTGTCGCCCTCGGTCGCTCAATTGTCCAATATATCAATGGGATGGAGCCAGAAATGCCCGTTATCACTCTTGATCCATCTCTGGAACAGATATTGCAAGACTCACTACTGTCGGTCGATGGGACTGGAGCAGGTTTAGAACCAGGGCTCGCCGAACGACTCTTGCAATCGCTGCAAGCGGCAGCATCAGAACAGGAAAGCGCAGGTAAAACGCCGATCCTGGTGGTGTCACCACAGCTTCGATTGTTAATGGCACGATTTGTACGCCACGCGGTACCAGAGCTTCACGTCTTAGCATTTAGTGAAATTCCGGATACTAAGCAGATACGTATCGTTGCTAACGTTGGGAACGAACAGCCAGTGTAGACATTACAAACTGGCAATAGAACGAAGAGTGCATTATGAAAATAACACGTTTTTTTGCCAGAAATATTAGCGAAGCAATTCGCAATGTTCGTGAAGAGTTAGGCCCAGATGCAGTTATCCTATCAAATAAGGAAGTCAGTGGCGGAATAGAGTTAGTCGCAGCCATGGACTACGATGAGGCGTTGATGGATAAAAAGACGGTCACTTCATCAACAGATAGCCCATCACCAACAGAATCTTCCGAGCAACAAATCACACAGCAACATGAAAAAATCTCCAAAGTTGAGTGGTCACAGGAGCCAACATTGGTTGAAATGCGGCGGGAACTAGAAAGTTTGCGCGGCATGATGGAAGACCGTTTAACAGGACTAGCATGGGGCGAAGAAGCTCGTCGCCACCCAGCACGCACGCAGCTAACACGCGATTTATTGTCGATGGGTTTATCACACAAATTGTGTCATCAACTTGCCAACGACCAACAAGAACAAAAAGAGTTTACGTTGATGTGGCGTGCAACCATGGGGCGTCTTGCACAACAACTTCCAATTGCTGAAACAGATTTCCTTGATGAAGGTGGCATGATCGCCTTACTTGGGCCAACAGGTGTTGGTAAAACAACGACTATCGCAAAATTAGCTGCGCGATTTGTTTTGCGTCACGGTAAGCAGGATGTTGCACTGGTTACGACGGATAGTTACCGTATCGGCGCACATGAACAGTTACGCATTTATGGTCGTATATTAGATGTACCCGTCTTTGTCGCGAATGACAGTAAAGAACTCAACAGCGTACTAAACAGCTTGCAAGATAAACGTTTAGTACTCATTGATACAGCAGGTATGAGTCTACGTGATGTGCGTTTATCAGAGCAGTTCTCAGTGATTAATCATGGTTCACCGCTAATTAGAAGTTTCCTCGTGCTTTCAGCGACAACACAACTATCGGCATTAGATGAAACAGTCAAAGTATTCAACGCAGCCGAACCAGAAGCCTGCATTATTACTAAGACAGATGAAGCAACCAGTTTAGGTCCAGTCCTTTCCGTTATTTCTAAGTACCAACTACCGATGGCTTATGTCACTGATGGGCAACGTGTCCCTGAGGATATTCATATAGCAAGAAAAGGCAATGTAGTTAAGCAAGCGGAGAAATTAAAACGTGTACAGGATGAAGAAATAATGGCATCTGAAACTTTCCTGCATGATGGACAGGGGTACGAATCACATGTACATGGCTGAGGCAAGAGTCGATCAGGCAGAAGGTATGCGCCGCATAAAGGATCCAAAACCAGTACGTGTCATTACTGTTGCAAGTGGTAAAGGTGGCGTTGGTAAAACAAATGTGTCAGCTAACCTGGCGATGTCGCTAAAAAACATGGGCAAAGAAGTATTGTTAATGGATGCTGATCTTGGTTTAGGCAATGTTGATGTGATGTTGGGTGTACACCCAGTACATAACCTTTCTCACGTAATTAGTGGTGAAAGAACCTTAGAAGAAGTCATTGTGGAAGGACCTGCCGGCATAAAATTAATTCCTGCTTCATCCGGCATTAAGAATATGGCGGAATTGTCACCTGAAGAACATGTAGGGTTAGTAAGAGCATTTAGCGAACTTGGTAATCAACTCGATGTTTTATTAATTGATACAGCTGCTGGCATCTCAGACAGTGTCATTACCTTTAGTCGCGCCGCACAGGAAATGCTGATAGTTGTCTGTGATGAGCCTGCTTCAATTACAGATGCCTATGCACTCATGAAAGTACTCAATACTGAACATGGTATACAAAGATTTAGAATTTTGGTGAACATGGTACACAGCGTACAACAAGGTCGAGAATTATTTGGAAAGTTACTAAAAGTGACCGACAAGTTTCTTGATGTCACGCTAGATTTTGTAGGCACGGTTCCCTTTGATGATTATTTACGTAAAGCAGTGCAAAGACAAAGAGCAGTTTGTGATATTTACCCTCGCAGTCGTTCGTCTTTGGCATTTAAAAAGTTGGCTCAAGCGGTAGATAAATGGCCGGCAGTATCACAAGCAAGCGGTCACTTAGAATTTTTTATTGAAAGATTAGTTTATAACGAACCAGATCAATGGTTAGCGGAGAATGTGTCATGAATGGATTGGCCATATATGCAGAAAACCAAGGTGTTTCGCATGATCAAGTAATTATCGAACATGCACCACTAGTAAAACGGATTGTTTATCACATGATGACAAGGCTCCCGCCAAGCGTCCCTGTTGATGATCTTATTCAAGCAGGCATGATTGGCTTGATTGAAGCGGCAAGAAATTATGACCCGAGTCAGGGCGCAAGCTTTGATACCTATGCGGGTATAAGAATACGCGGCGCGATTGTTGATGAAATACGCAAAAACGACTGGGCACCACGTTCAGTTTACAAAAAATCAAGAGCTATCTCTGAAGCCGTACGTAAGGTAGAGAACGAGAAGGGTCGTGATGCTCGAGATTATGAAATTGCCAATGAATTAGACGTTAGCATCGATGAATACCACCACCTATTGCAGGATGCGAGTGGCTATAGAGTGACAAGCTTCAATGAAGTAAGCAGTCATGATGAAGCGATTATCGACACCCTGGTTGGTAATCACGACACACCATTTGATGGTGTGCAGCATGATAGCTTTAGAAAAACATTGGCTGAGTGTATCGCTGATTTACCTGAGCGTGAGCGCCTAGTTATGGCCCTATATTACGATGAAGAACTGAATTTACGTGAAATTGGTGAGGTTTTAGGCGTAACAGAATCACGGGTTAGCCAGATTCACAGTCAAGCCATTGTTCGCTTACGTGCTCGTATGTCAGATTGGGTGACAGAAAGCTAAACTATTCGTAGCTTCTGCCGAGAACATAAATGTACGTGGGAAAATGTGATTTAGGAGCTAGCTTTGAACAAAGACATGAAAATCTTGATTGTGGACGATTTTTCGACAATGCGTCGAATTATCAAAAACTTACTTAGAGATCTCGGCTTCAGCAATACCCAAGAAGCAGATGATGGTCAAACCGCTTTACCAATGTTGCAATCCGGGAATTTTGACTTTCTTGTGACTGATTGGAACATGCCGGGTATGACCGGGATTGACTTACTTAAGGCCGTTCGTGCCGATGAAAAATTATCAACATTACCTGTTCTATTGGTGACTGCAGAGCAAAAACGCGAGCAGATTGTCGAGGCTGCACAAGCAGGGGTGAATGGATATATCGTAAAACCATTCACTGCTGAAGTGCTCAAAGAAAAAATCGGCAAAATTTTTGAACGCGTTGGTGCAGCCTAAGCGATAGGGGAAGGATAGTGGACGATAATAGCGGTATAAATGAAGAATACCTTGAGAAGGCCCATCTTATTATTAACGAGGTCAAATCAGGAAACATTGATGCAGCAGATAAACTCGTCGAAGAGTTATCTCGCACACGCGACAAAAGTCTGTTTCAAGAATTAGGCAAGCTTACCCGAGAGTTTCATGAGTCGCTAAACAGTTTTAAATTAGACTCTAAGTTAACGGAACTAACCGGCACTGAAATTCCTGATGCAAAAGAGCGTTTGAAGCACGTTATCGATATGACCGATAAGGCTGCTCATAGAACCATGACTGTAGTCGAAGATTTATTACCATTGTGTGACACATTGGATGTTCACGGTGAGGAAATTCATGATTTATGGAAGCGCTTTATGAAGCGTGACATGGAGCCAGAAGAATTTCGTAAGCTATGTAAAAAAATTGAGTCTTACCTTGGCGAACAACATCAAGGAACCGCTAGAGTAAAAAATGGTTTAACTGAAATATTGATGGCACAAGACTATCAAGATATTACAGGGCAAATTATTAGTCGGGTCATAAACCTTGTTTCTGATCTTGAAGTCAGTCTAGTTAAATTAATTAAAGACAGTGGTGCTTTAATGGATGAAGCAAATAGAGGCTCTAACGAAAAGGACGATAAGAATTCATTAGATGGACCGCAAATACCAGGTTTAGAAACTGCCGGCGCAGTATCAGGACAAGATGAAGTCGACGATTTATTATCAAGCTTAGGATTCTAATACGATGAGTAATGGCAACATGGCTTTCGATGGTGATGAAGAAATCCTACAAGATTTTCTCGTGGAAGCGGGCGAAATTCTTGATGATTTAGGTAATCAACTTGTCGACTTAGAAAACAGTAGTGATGATCCTGAGTTGCTCAATGCAGTATTCCGCGGTTTTCATACAATAAAAGGTGGTGCAAGTTTTCTTAATCTAGATTCACTTGTTGCCTTGTGTCATCGCGCAGAAGATGTTTTTAATGAACTTCGTAATGGTGCATTGCAGGTTGATGCGAAATTAATGGACGTTATCCTGCCTGTTCTAGATAGCCTCAATGATATGTTTGATGAGCTAAAAGCAGGAGAAGAACTTTCTCAGGCGGATCCTGTGCAATTAGCAGCGCTTGATGGTTTACTCGGTAAAGGTACTGAAGCGGTAACTGAACCAGAGGCTGTTGCTGAAGCGCCTGCATCGCCTGAACCTACAGGTGATGCATTAGAAGATGAATTTGAAGCAATTCTTGCAGCTTCAGCCGCTGCAGCCAAGCCAGATGAGACAGCTGATAACGCAGCAACAAGTTCAGATGAAATCAGTGATGATGAGTTTGAAGCCATGTTGGATCAGATGCATGGCAAGGGCAACATTCCTTCATCTACGCCAGCCAGTGATTCAGCAGAAAAAACAGAATCAGATAAACCCAGTTCAGATAGCAGTGGCGATCCAATATCAGATGATGATTTTGATGCCTTACTAAATCAATTACATGGTGATGGTGGCATCCCAGGCAATAAATCTGAAGCAAAAGACGCTGATAAAGCGGATAGCAAACCAGAACCTGAAATTAAACCTGCGGCAGCTGAGGCGAAGCCTCAAGAACAACCCGTTAAAAAAGCGCCAGTGGCCGCCAAGAAACCAGCCCGCGACGCACCTGCAGCAGAAACCTCTGTGCGAGTGGATACTAAGCGTCTAGATGACATCATGAATTTAGTCGGCGAACTGGTACTTGTAAGAAACCGGCTTACTACATTGCAAGCAACGGTTGAGAGTGAAGATGTTACCCATGCCGTGACTAATCTGGATGTAATTACAGCAGATTTACAAAACTCTGTCATGAAGACTCGTATGCAGCCAATCAAAAAAGTATTTGGCCGCTTCCCTCGCGTGGTACGTGATTTAGCTAGAAGTCTCAGTAAAGACATTAAACTGGATATGGAAGGTGAGGACACAGATTTAGATAAGAATCTTGTTGAGGCCTTAGCTGATCCATTGGTGCATCTGGTTCGTAATGCAGTCGATCATGGGATCGAAATGCCTGATGAACGAGAAGCCGTCGGTAAACCAAGAACGGGTACTGTGCTACTTAAAGCATCACAAGAAGGCGATCATATTGAGTTATCAATTTCTGATGATGGCAAAGGCATGGACTCAGATATTTTGCGGGGCATCGCAGTTAAAAAAGGCTTAATGGATGAAGATGCTGCCGCGAGACTAACTGATCATGAATGTTACAATTTGATTTTTGCGCCTGGATTTTCTACCAAAGAAGAAATTTCCGATATTTCCGGGCGTGGCGTGGGAATGGATGTTGTTAAGACACGCATTATTCAATTAAATGGCTCGGTTGAAATTGATTCGAAACTGGGTGAAGGCAGTGTCTTAACGATTAAGGTGCCATTGACCTTAGCCATTATGCCTACTTTGATGGTGATACTAGGCAGACAAACGTTTGCGTTACCGTTAGTTAATGTTTGTGAAATATTCGATCTCGATTTAAGTCACACTAATGTTATTGATGGCCAAAAAGTAATTGTTGTCCGAGACAAGCCTATCCCACTTTACTTCCTTAGAGAATGGTTAGCAAAAGATCCGCCGCCAAGAGATGACACTGAAACAAGTCACGTTGTGATAGTAGCCATTGGTACACAACGCGTTGGTTTTGTCGTTGATGAGCTATTAGGCCAAGAAGAAGTTGTCATTAAGCCACTAGGAGAGATGCTGCTTGGTACTGCAGGTATGTCAGGTGCAACTATAACAGGTGATGGTAAAATCGCATTGATTATCGATGTACCAGGATTACTTAATTTCTACGCACATCGAATGTAGGGAGTCTCCATATGGTCGCGCGAGTATTGATCGTAGATGATTCCAGTTTCTTTAGACGACGAGTTAGTGAAATATTAAGTTCCGATAGTCATATAGAAGTAATTGGCATGGCTAAGAATGGGCTTGAAGCCATAGAACAGGTTGAAAAATTAAAACCTGATGTCATCACGATGGATATCGAGATGCCCATAATGGATGGTATTACTGCAGTGCGTAGGATTATGCAGCAATCACCGACGCCTATTCTTATGTTTTCCTCCTTAACAACCGATGGTGCGCAAGCAACCTTAGATGCACTGGATGCAGGCGCCGTTGATTTCCTACCTAAAAAATTCGATGACATTTCCAGTGATCGTGATGAAGCAAAGCGGGTGCTTTGTGCCAGAGTAAGGCTTATAGCAGCACGTGGACTAGTTAAACCTTCAACAGCATCAAAAGCAGTAACGAAGCCAGCATCAGAAAGTGTATCTGTAAAAGCCACGGTCTTACCCAGTAAAGGAGATTATCAGTTGATAGCAATCGGTACTTCAACGGGTGGGCCTGTAGCACTTCAGGATGTATTGACGAAATTACCAAAAAACTTTCCGCTGCCGATTATTTTAATTCAGCATATGCCAGCTAGTTTTACACCTGCTTTTTCAAAAAGACTAAATGGTCTATGCCAAATAGAAGTACAAGAAGCTGCAAATGGCGACATGTTAAAGCCAGGACTAGCGTTGTTAGCACCTGGTGGGAAACAAATGGAAGTTGTTAAGCGCGGAGGAGTGAGCTACATAAAAATTTCTGAGCCTCTTCCAAGCCAAAATTATAAGCCTTCGGTTGATGTTGCTTTTTCATCCGTTGCAGAGACTTATCCAGGAAAGGCCTTAGGTATTATTTTGACAGGTATGGGCGCTGATGGTCGAGAAGGCGCCAAGAAAATGAAACAAGGTGGCTCCAAACTTTGGTCGCAAGATGAAGCGAGTTGCGTTGTATACGGGATGCCAGCGGCAGTAGCGGAAGCAGGTTTGTCTGATCATGTTTTGCCGCTATCGTCGATTGGCGATAGCTTGGCTCGAAGCGTCTAATACGATTATGGATTTTTTAAGCATCTTCGGAATTATTATCGCACTGGGCGCTATCCTCGGTGGTAATTTTCTTGAAGGTGGCCATGTAGACTCACTGATGCAAGTGACAGCTTTTGTCATTGTGACAGGCGGTACAGTTGGCGCGGTAATGTTGCAGACAGAATTATCCGTTTTTGCTCGAGCATTGAAAATGCTGTTATGGATTATATTCCCGCCTAAGCTTGGCACTGAAGCTGCGGTTGAGAACATTGTTGAATGGAGCAATATTGCGCGCAAGGAAGGTTTACTTGGTCTTGAGGCGATTGCGGAATCAGCAAATGATCCTTTTTCGAGTAAGGGGCTTCGTTTGCTTGTCGATGGCAGTGAACCAGAAGTCATCAGGAATATTCTTGAAGTTGAGGTGGATGTTAAAGAACACCATGACACAGAGGCCGCAAAAGTTTATGAAGGTCTCGGTGGCTACGCACCAACCATTGGCATTATTGGTGCGGTCATGGGGCTTATTCATGTAATGAATAATTTGGCTGATCCAAGCAAATTAGGACCTGGCATTGCGGTCG
>Ga0316205_10005018_pt1 | contig 11185 bp, 9 predicted proteins | sample 3monthpyrite_MG_FD_204941 | JGI IMG/M metagenome (GOLD analysis project Ga0316205, IMG submission 204941) | Microbial mat bacterial communities from mineral coupon in-situ incubated in ocean water Damariscotta River, Maine, United States -... | ecosystem: Environmental > Aquatic > Marine >...
GGGCTGGGTATTTCGGACAAGTGAGAGGCCAAGGTTTCACCCAGTTCGTCAGCCCGTATTTCAATTGTCTGTCTTGCCATGGCACACCCGTAATGAAGCTTCATCAATAATAGCTCAGGTTCGTTCGATTGCAAATGGTGGCGGAATCTCGTGTCGGTAACAAGTGATATGTCCTATTTTGCCAGTTCCCAATAGAAAGGGTTATAGTATTTTCAGCTAATTTTGATCGGGAATGAATGATGAAAACACTTAAATGTGACTTATGCGATGAAACGGCGGATGGTGAGACTTTCGAAGACTGGATGACGGCGCTGCGACCGCATTACATGGACGCCCATGCCGATGTCATGAATGACTCCAGCAAGACACAGGCAGGTATGGAGAACTGGATGGCTGAAAACAAGGCGCGGTTTGACGCGGCCTAAAACGTCTCCACCCGGATCATCACCGGCTTCTCGACGATCGTATCAAGCGCTTCGATTTCTTTGAGCATCAGCACCATCGCGCGCTCTTCCGTCTCATGCACGGTCATGACGACGGGCACGGGCTCGCCAGGGTCGCGCGATTGCTGTAACACCGACCCCATGGAGACATTGTGGTTTTTAAGGCATCCGGCGATGTCGGCGAAGACGCCGGGTTTGTCGACGACCATCAGGCGAATGTAATAAGGCCCGACGTGGCCGGACATGGGAATGGTTTGGGTTGGGCTCAAGTCGTTCACCCCAACACCAAAGGTCGGGATTTGGCTTTCGCGTGCAATATCGATCAGATCGGCAACAACAGCTGATGCCGTTGGCCCGGCACCTGCGCCGCGACCTTCGTAAATTGTTGTATCAATAAAGTCACCATCAACGACGACACCATTAAAAACACCCGATACATGATTGATCGGCGATGCAATGGGGACCATGCAGGGGTGAACGCGCTGCTCGATCCCTTCTTCACGCCGTTTGGCAACGCCTAGCAGTTTGATGCCGTAGCCAAGCTTTTCGGCAAAATCGATATCAACCGGGGAGACGTGTCGTATGCCTTCAACGAAGACCGCGTCGAAATCAACTTTGGTGCCAAAGGCGACACTGGCGAGGATCGCCAGCTTGTGAGCCGTATCAATACCGTCCACATCAAAACTCGGGTCCGTTTCAGCATAACCCAGTTCCTGCGCCTCGGCCAAAACCTCATCAAACGGGCGACCGGATTCTGCCATGCTGGTGAGGATGTAATTACACGTCCCGTTCAAAATTCCGTGCACGCCATCAATTGTGTTTGCGGCCAAGCCTTCACGAAGTGCCTTGATGATTGGAATGCCGCCAGCGACGGCTGCTTCATAGGCCAATGCAACCGGATTACGTTCCGCTGTCTCGGCCAGTTCAAGACCGTGATGGGCAATCAATGCCTTATTGGCCGTTACAACGTGTTTGGCATTCGCCAATGCAGACTCAACCAGATCCTTGGCGATACCGTCAGAGCCACCGATCAGTTCGACAACAACATCTACGTCCTCGTCAGAAGCCAGTGACACAGCATTGTCATGCCAGTTCAGGCCATCCAGTGAGACGCCCCTGTCTTTCGAGCGGTCACGTGATGAGACGGCAGTCACCTTGATCTCGCGCCCGGCGCGCATCGCAATTGCGGCACCATTGTCATGAAGAACGCGGAGCACACCAGCACCTACAGTTCCCAATCCAGCAATCCCGACCCGTAATGGTGACCCCATAATGCCCCGACCTCTCAAGAATTATTCGCCAGAAACGCTTTTATATTACGAATCGCCTGGCGTGTGCGGTGAACGTTTTCGACAAGCCCGATGCGAACATGACCATCGCCATGTTCACCAAAACCGATACCCGGTGCGACCGCGACCCTGGCCTCTGACAACAGTAATTTTGAAAACTCAATCGACCCCAGATGCTGAAACGCTGGCGGGATCGGTGCCCAGGCGAACATTGTCGCTGGTGGTGACGGCACGTCCCATCCGGCGCCCGCAAGGCCTTCGATCAATACATCGCGGCGCTCTTTGTAAAGAGCGCGCATATCATCAACGCAGGCCTGATCCCCGTTCAGGGCCGCTGTCGCTGCAACCTGAATTGGCGTGAACGCCCCATAATCAAGATAGGACTTAACCCGCGCCAAAGCTTCGACCAGACGTGTGTTCCCGGTCGCAAACCCGATCCGCCAGCCCGGCATGGAATAGGTTTTACTAAGCGATGTGAATTCAACAGACACGTCCCATGCGCGCTTGATCTGCAAAATAGATGGCGGTGGGTTGTCGTCGAAATAAACCTCCGCATAGGCCAGATCGGACAGGATATAAATGTCATGAAAACGACAGAAATCGACGACCTCTTCATAGAAATCAAGACCGACAACGTCAGCCGTTGGATTGTTCGGAAAATTGAGGACAAGAGCCGTCGGTTTCGGCACGCTGTGTTGAACAGCACGGTTAAGAGCCGAGAAAAATGTTTCATCAGGCGTAACCGGCACATTTCGTACCGCCGCACCGGCAATAATAAAGCCAAACGGATGGATCGGGTAACTCGGGTTTGGCACCAGTATCACATCGCCCGGCGTTGTGATCGCTGACGATAGATTGGCCAATCCCTCCTTCGAGCCGAGCGTTACGATGGTTTCCGTCTCGGGATTGATCGCAACCCCGAAACGGCGCTCATAGTAGGCGGACAGGGCTTTGCGCAACCCCGGAATACCGCGCGAATTTGAATACCGGTGGACCTTGGGGTCAAGTGCTGTTTCGCGCAGTTTTTCAATGATGTGAGCGGGCGGCGGCTGATCTGGATTACCCATGCCGAAATCAATAATGTCTTCGCCATCGGCGCGCGCGCGCGCCTTCATCGCATTCACTTCAGAGAACACATAAGGCGGCAATCGCCTGATTTTATGAAATTCCGGTTCCATGCTCATGGAATGCCAGAACACCCGCCGACTCTCAAGCGGTTTTCAGAAATTATCCGATCAAATTACCTGGACGGGTTACCTTGGCGAAGAAACCTGGATCAGCTTTCCAGGTAAATCTCGGCACGGCGGTTTCCGGCCTCACCAGATGGCATAAACTCATAATATACCGGGGAGCTGTCGGATACGGCATCGACCTGAAGTTTGGACTTATCAAGCCCCATGCGCACCAGTTCACGCGCGACCACATCTGCCCGTGCAGCGGAAACATTGAAATTGATCATTTTATGCTTGACCGGATCAGTGTTTCTTGTCCGGCTGGAGGCATGTCCAACAACCCGCAGGCGTCCGCCACGCTCTTTTTGCAAATTGCGCACATTGGCCAGAATTGCACGGTCACGCGAACTCAGTTTCGCTGATCCGTTAGGGAACATGATTGTTGCCACTTTAACAGCACCAGTGGCCAATGGTGCCATCGGGCGTTGGATATAGGAGTATTCACTGTTTACAGGCGTTGCTGTTGGTGCAGGCACCGGGGCACCATAGCCTGCTTCAACACCACCTGATGAAATCACAACAGTCTCAACCGGGTTTGAGCCAATCGGTTGAGCGACATATTCCGGCAAACCAGAACTCTGACTGGCCCGTGCGCGAATTTCAGCAAGACGTCTGGCCATTTGTGCCTGAAAATTCTTATGGTCCTCTGTTGTCATTAACGGATCGGTGCTTGCCATAGTTGGCTGAGCAGGTGTTGCTAAAGGCGTCGCACCTGATGCTGATGTCGTTACAGCGACACTGGGCATTGCAGGAGGTGCGGGCTGTACGGCAGCGGCAATCGAAGGAGCCGCCGGTTTCGGTGGCGGTGCACCAAGCGCATTAACGGCTTCACCCTGTCGGGTCACGGCGGGCGCATATTTGCGGCCTTCAACATCTGCAACCAGACCTTTTGTGCGGACATCATTACGCTGTTTTTGTTGTTCGACAGAAGCAAGATTAGGGAAAGCCTGGTCGGCACCGGGTGCGGTTTTGGCCGTTTCTTTCATGCCAGCCTTCTTAGCCTCTTCAGGTTTTCCCTCTTCACCTGAGAAAAATTCGACAGAATTATTGTACCATTCGACAGGGTTAACCGCATCTGGCACCTGCGAACAACCTGTGAGGACGCCACTTGCGACCAATATTGCAGTCATTGCGCGTATTGCAGTCATTGCGCGCTTTCGCCCTTTTACAGGCTGGCGCTCATAAATCGTTGTTTCGCTAAGCATTTCTTGGCCACTCCCTCAAATCACACAGTGTTAATTGCGCATTCATGCTTGATTAACACGATGCCTTAAAATAGTTAACGAGATGCAAACGCATTTCGCACATGCGAAAAACCTCTTTCGCCAAATCGATATGCCGCGTCCCCTGGTTTTTATGCTCGGACTTTTTATGTACCCGATTGCATCCAGAGGCGATCATAAAGGAAAGAACCATGAACGATCAACCACGTACAGCACAATCGCTTCCTGATCCGACAGATTTGTCGCATTCAATGACCTCAATCGCAGAACGCAGCCAGCGACTGGTCACGGAATTTATGGCCAAGCAGGTGGCAAATGGCGGAATGACTGATGCCGACCCGTTGAACATCGGTGAAGCGTTCATGGAAATGACAACCAGGATGATGACCAACCCCGCCCAGATGATGGGGGCCAGCCTTAACCTGTGGCAGGATTATCTGCATCTCTGGCAAAACACGGCAACGCGCATGATGGGCCAGGATACAGGCCCTATGGTCACGCCGGAAAACGATGACCGGCGTTTCCGCGATAGCGCCTGGACCGAAAACAGCGTTTATGACTTTGTGAAGCAGTCATATCTATTGTCATCGAAGTGGTTACAGACAACGGTCAATGATGTCGAAGGCATGGACCCGAAAACGGCTAAAAAGGTGGATTTTTACACACGCCAGTTTGTCGATGCTGTATCGCCTACCAATTTTGTCATGACAAATCCCGAGGTTCTTCGCGAGACACTGGAAACCGGTGGTGAGAACCTGATCAACGGGCTGGAAAACCTTTTGGAGGATCTGGAACGCGGCGACGGTACGCTGAAGATCAAAATGACTGATCCGGATGATTTTGTCATCGGCGAGAGCATCGCAACATCAAAGGGCAAGGTGGTTTTCCGCAATGATCTGATGGAGTTGATCCAGTTCACACCAAAAACGGATGAAGTCGTCAAAACGCCCATCATCATCACCCCGCCGTGGATCAACAAATATTACATCCTTGATCTGCGCGAGAAGAATTCTTTCATCAAATGGGCTGTTGAACAGGGCCATACTGTTTTCATCATCTCATGGGTTAACCCAGACGAGAAGCTGTCCAAAAAAAGCTTTGACGATTACATGCTCGAAGGCCCGATTGCGGCGATTGAGGCGGCCTTAAAGGCAACCGGCGAGAAAAAAGTCAACATGATCGGCTATTGCATCGGTGGAACGCTGCTTGCCAGTTCTCTGGCCTATCTGGCGGCCAAAGGTGATGACCGGGTGAGTTCCGCGACTTATTTCACATCCCTGGTAGATTTTGAAGAAGCCGGTGACCTTTGTGTCTTCATTGATGAAGCACAGGTCGAGAGCCTTGAAAAAACCATGGAAGAGCGCGGTTATCTTGAAGGCAGCGAAATGGCTTCGACCTTCAATATGATGCGTGCCAATGACCTGATCTGGTCATTCGTCGTCAATAATTACCTGATGGGTAAAGACCCGTTCCCGTTTGATCTGTTGTACTGGAACGGCGATTCAACACGTATGCCCGCGACCATGCACAGCTTTTATCTCCGCAACATGTATATGGAGAACAATCTGGTCAAACCGGGCAGCATCACACTCGACAGTGTTGCACTGGACCTTCGCGATATCAAGGTCCCGACCTATATCGTTTCAACCAAGGAAGATCATATTGCCCCCTGGAAAGCCACTTACTCGGCGACCCAGCTGTATTCCGGACCGGTCAAGTTTGTTCTGTCCGGTTCCGGCCATATTGCTGGCATTATCAATCCCCCGGCCAGCGGTAAATACGGCCACTGGACCAATTCCAAAACGCCGAAATCGCCAGATAAGTGGCTTGAAGGCGCAACCCAGCACGAAGGGTCGTGGTGGGACGATTGGGATGCCTGGATCAAGAAGCAGAGCCCGAAGAAGACTGTGCCCGCACGGGTGCCGGGTGAAGGCAAGCTGAAGGCACTGTGTGATGCACCGGGTGAGTACGTTTTTTACAAAGCTGAGTAATCCGTCAGTTAACCAAAACCTGCGCCAGTTTCTGAACAGAGCGCTTGATTTCCGGTTCGGTTAACCCCGCATACCCGAGCAACAGACCCTGTTTGGTGCCTGCACCTTTGTAAGATCGCGATAGCGCCGGAGCAATCAGGCCAACTTCAGCGGCTTTGTCAGACGCACTTACATCACTCATTTTTAGTTGTGGTGTCAAACCTGCAACCAGATGCATTCCGGCTTCATGTGGTGATGCGCTTAACGCCCCCTGCCCTTCATAGGCCAGGGCGCTCAGCAACAGTTCCTGGCGCTCAGCATATAAACCACGCAAACGGCGGATATGGGATGCGAAATATCCATCATCAATAAATCTGTTCAGTGCAGGTTGCAGAGCCAGTGCGGGCTGGTCATCAAGAGCGGCACGCACACGCAGGAACGGATCAATCAAGGCATCGGGTACCACCACATAACCCAGCCGTAACGCCGGGAATAAAACTTTCGAAAACGTACCGACATAGATGACCCGGCTTTGCTCATCCAGCCCCTGCAACGCCGAATAGGGTTTGCCAGCATATCGATATTCACTGTCGTAATCGTCTTCCAGTATCCATGCGCCCGAATCAGCAGCCCAGTCCAGAAGTTCAAGGCGGCGTGACAAACTCATCGTGATCCCAAGCGGGTATTGATGTGAGGGTGTTACGGCTGCCAGAACGGCCTCTGATGCAACTTTACGCCCGGCACGAACAGATATGCCATCTTGATCAACTGGAATATGATTAATCATTGCACCAGCTGCCATTAGCGTGTTGCGCAGACCAGAATACCCAGGATCCTCAACCCAAACATCATCGCCGGGATCAATGATGGTGCGGGCAATCAAATCAAGTGCTTGCTGGGCACCCGAGGTGATGATGATCTGCTCCCCCGAACAGCGCACTCCGCGCACAGCCCCCAGATAGGCAGCAACAGAATCACGCAACGGTCGATAACCGGATAAATCGCCAGACACCAACAGATCGCGGGGCGGATGACGCCAAAAACGGGCAATCAGACGGCTCCAAAGCTGGTATGGAAATGTTTCCAGATCAGGGAGTCCGGGACGAAACGCCCGCGAGCCACGCACCGAATGGCGATCCCCCAACCCAACCATTTGCCGCGATAACTGCGACACCTTCCCGGTCGTATTGGTTGAACTGCTCGGCCCGCCGGACCGTGCCCGTGCGGATAGCAGCTCTTCCGGCAAGATTCTGGAAACCTGCGTACCAGAACCAATCTGTCCTTCCGTGTACCCTTCCGCGTACAACCGTTCAAACGCCGCCAGAATGGTGTTTCTGGAAACTCCAAGTTCTGATGCCAGCACGCGAGACGCTGGCAGGCGCGTCCCCGGTGCCAGCCGACCGTTCAGGATGGCGTCGCGCACGGCGTCAAATATCTGCTCCTGCAAAGACCCCGGACCATCGCGATCAATGACGATGGACAGCAATGGCGATTTCGCAGCACGGGATACCATCAATATGACCTTTCAGAATTGGCTCTATCTATTTTCTTAAATCGGACCTTCTGATAATGCCATTTATTATCTACGATCACAATCTACCGCTATAGACTTCAGAGGATGATTTGATATGCCGACCGAACTGCCCAGTGTCTGCCCCATGGACTGCCCGGATACCTGCAGCCTTCTTGTCACAGTTGAGGACGACAAAATTGTCAAAGTCCGCGGATCAGACGCCAACCCGTATACGGCTGGTGTGATCTGCAATAAAATTGCGCGTGGGTACCCTGAATTCGTTCATGGCGAAAACCGGCTGACAACGCCGTTAAAACGCACCGGGGTTAAAGGCAGTGGTGAATTTGAAGCCATTTCCTGGGATGAGGCGCTGGATACTGTTGCTGAAAAATTCAAATTGATTATCAATGATTTCGGTGCCGAGGCCATCGTCCCGTTAAATTACGCCGGTCCGCACGGTATGATTGGTGATTCGTCCATGGACGCAAGACTGTTCCACAAAATGGGCGCAACCCAGCTTGACCGTGGTCCCCTTTGCGGCGGGGTCAGGGGTCTCGCCTACGCCAGCCTGTTCGGCACCATGCCGGGAACGCCGGTTGAACAGGCCGCTCACGCCAGGCTTATCGTTGTCTGGTCAAACAATGTCACTGTCTCGAACCTGCATTTCAGCGGCATCATCAAGGAAGCCCGGAAAAAGGGTGCCAGGCTGGTGGTGATTGATCCGAAACGCGTCAAAATCGCAGAACAGGCAGACCTGCACCTTGCCATCACGCCGGGAACTGATGTTGTACTCGCCTGGGCCATTGCCGCGGAACTGGAGCGCCTTGGCGGTGTAGATAAGGAGTTCGTTGATCAATGGGTGCTTGGGTTTGAAGAACATATGGAACGCGCTCGCGCCATTTCCATTGATGAGTCAGCTGAAATCTGCGGCCTGAGCATTGATGATATCCGCACATTCGCACGCATGTATCATGAGTTATCGCCAGCGATCATGTCGATTGCCAACGGCATGGAACGCAGCCGCAATGGTGGCTCCAGCACGCGCGCAGCAGCCGCTTTGGCAGCAATTGCAGGCAAGTTCGGAGTTGAAGGCGGCGGCCTGATCATGAAAGCAGGTAATGCGTTCCCACGCACGAACGACCGCCTGAAACGCCCGGATCTGGTGCCGGAAGGAACGCGGACATTCAACATCATCGACATCGCCAGGCATATTCTGGACGACACGCTGGCCCCGCCGGTCAAGGCGTTGTTCGTTTATAATCATAATCCGTTGAGTGTGCACCCCGACCAGAACCGCATGAAACGTGCCCTGTCCCGGGACGATCTGTTCACGGTCGGCTGTGACGTTGCGATGACCGACAGCATGGCTTACGCCGATATCATCCTGCCCGCATCAACACATTTTGAGTTTTCAGATGTCTACGGATCGTACGGGCAGCAGTACCTGCAACGTGCGGAGCCCGTTATCCCCTGTGTCGGTGACAGTTTACCAAATACCGAGATATTCAGGCGTCTGGCAACCAAACTGGGATATGATGATCCGATCTTTACGGTGGATGATTATCAGCTGATTGATGAGGCCATAGATGGGAATGACCCACGCCTGAACGGTATCCGCCCTCGCGATTTACCTCTGGATAAAGCGATTTATATGAACAACGGTGAAACAGATACGATGCCTTTCGTAAATGTGTTCCCGACAACCCCCAGCGGCAAAATTGAAATACTATCGGCCGATCTGGAAGAACGTTACGGGCAGGGCCTGCCCGGTTATCAGGAACTGGAATCCGACTTTCCATTGTTCCTGATCACGCCATCATCAAACCGGCGGATCAACGCATCATTTGGCGGTCTTAAGGCCAGCGACGCAATTGAAGTCCTGGAAATGCACCCGGATGATGCCGCGTCGCGCAAACTTGAAGACAACTCGGTCATCAAGGTCTGGAACGACCTGGGGCATGTGCATTTGAAACTTAAGATAACCGATAAGGTTCGTACTGGCAGTGTGTATTCACCGAAAGGTGCCTGGTTCAAAACCAGTGACACCGGGCAAACCCTGTCAGCGCTCATCCCCGGCGACAAGGCCGATATTTGTGAAGGGGCGTGTTACAACGATGCACGTGTTGAGGTCACAGCGCAGGCGAACTGACGGGAGTTTCTAACTGCGGGCGACTTTAACCCCGGTTGCTTTTTCCCCTCATATAGTGGCTTTCCGGGTGATACGGGCGTAGCATGTCTTTTGCCGTTTTGACGATATAGGCCGCTACACAATTATACAGTTTCCGCATTTTGCTGTCTCATCGTTTACGTTTTCTATTGAACTAACCATAGCACCCTGATGTGTCAGGCGTGGTACAGGGGTATGTCCAAGTGTTTCAGTATATGTCTGAGCCCCGAAGATGAAATGAAGGTATCTTTGCATCCTTATTTGAAAGACACGGGACGACAAAGACAGCTCTATTGCTTATGATTTTCATAAAATTATCGTTTTAATCAAGTATCTTAAGAATCAATCTTAATATTTTTAATCAACTCACACGCCGCTGATGCCGGATTCAATGAACGATCCATTGTCTGTTCAATCAGCCCCTGAAGTCGCTCATCGCGATTGCTTTCAAGTGACTCCCGGACCATGTCTTCTGCCGATTTTAAAATACGCGTTTCGGCAATTTTGCGCTGGCGCACGGGCCATTCCCCGGAACTTTCCAAATGGTTTCGATGGTTGAGAATTGTACCCGCCAGTTCTTCAATTCCAGCACCTGATTCCGCACTGGTTGCCAGTACCGGTACTTCCCAGCCAAAACGATCACGCCCCTGAAGTCCAAGATGCAGCATTGATTTCAGGTTCGAGACGGTCTCTCCAGAGTCTGCACGATCACATTTGGATACCGCATGAATGTCCGCGATTTCAAGGACACCTGCCTTGATCGCCTGCACGCCGTCACCAAGACCGGGGGCGGAAACAACAACGACTGAATGGGCCGAACCGGCAATATCAACTTCATCCTGACCAACCCCAACCGTTTCGATAATGATCAGATCAAAACCCGCAGCATCAAGAACATCAACGGTATCAAGACACGCACGCGCCAATCCGCCAAGTGCACCGCGCGTCGCCAGTGAGCGGATAAAAACGCCATCATCGGTCGTTAGATCCCCCATCCGCACCCGGTCACCCAAAATGGCACCCCCGGAAAACGGGCTTGATGGGTCAACAGCGACAATGCCGACACGCTTGCCAAGTTTGCGAAATTCCAGAGTTAAGGAGCGAACCATGGTCGATTTTCCGCTACCCGGAACACCCGTCAGGCCGATCACATGAGCGCTTCCGGCGTGACGGTAGAGTTCAGCCATCACAGCCCTTTGCCCCGTCAGCCGTGATTCAGCAACAGACATCATGCGGGCAATCGCGCGCGGATTTCCGGCCAGAACACCTTCGAGCAGTTCCGGGCCACTCATCTGTGACTTAAGCGGCTTGTTCATTCCTGTTCACCCTGTCCGTAGCGAACATCATA
>Ga0316205_10005021_pt1 | contig 11181 bp, 8 predicted proteins | sample 3monthpyrite_MG_FD_204941 | JGI IMG/M metagenome (GOLD analysis project Ga0316205, IMG submission 204941) | Microbial mat bacterial communities from mineral coupon in-situ incubated in ocean water Damariscotta River, Maine, United States -... | ecosystem: Environmental > Aquatic > Marine >...
CAATATTTTGGTTGGAATGCTAAGGCTCATTTACGGGTTAATTATAAAGTTGTAGGAAACCTTATATTTAAACCTTTCTAAGAGCTTTTAGCATTCCTTTTTATACATCAAGGCGGAGAAGAGCCAGTTATCAGAAAAACTGAAAAGCTTGAAATTTGACGGTTAGAAGTCATTAAATTGTCAAATAGCTTTAATAAAAACAGTAAACCAGGAGCAATAAAATGTTAAAACCAATATTGATGATTTTCACCACGTTACTAGTAATTTTTTCCAGCTCAAATATCTTTGCGAAAAATGACGAAACTATCACCAACCTTTTCTATAGCGAAAAGGGTTTGGCTGGCAAGCAAGTACTTATCAAGGAGGGCGAATTTAAATACAAAGGCTTTTTGGAGTTAGGTTGGAATAATCGTATTGTCAAAATTGAAGAAACTTTAACGCTCAATGGTGACGGTATGCCGATTGAATTTCATGCACAGGGGCGATCGGCCTTTGGGTCCGATATTGATGAATCTTTTGAATGGAAAGGCGGAATTGCGCGCTGGAACAGTAATAAAGATGATGGCGAATTAAAAGAAAATCGTAATCGATTTTATTTGCCCGCGGAAGGCGCGATTGCGTCATACAATGCTTTGGTCAAGGCGCTGCTCGTTTCGCCGACCAAATCTGTCGATTTATTTCCGAATGGCACAGCCCATTTAAAAAAATTGTTAAGCCATAAAGTTACCAACGAGGAAAATAGTGAGGTCGTTAATCTTTATGCGATTAGCGGAATGGACTTTAACCCTGATTTCGGTTGGTATGATAATGATGGGAATTTTTTCGCCCAAAATTTTGGCGGTTTTATGCGAGTGATCCGCGATGGATACAGCCTCGAAAATTTCGATGAACTTACTGAATTACAAACTGATGCAGAAAAAGAGTATCTGGAAGCTATCAGTAAAAAATTGAGTCATTCCTATAGCAGGTTATTAATTAAAAATGCTAATGTGGTGGATGTCGAGAACGGTAAAACCTTAGCATCAACGGATGTCTTACTAGTCAATGGAACGATAAAGAAAATTGCCAAGAATATAAAGGTTGGAAAAGATGTACAGGTTATCGATGCTAAAGGCAAAACCCTGTTGCCTGGTTTATGGGATATGCATGGGCATTTGTCTAAGTATGATGGTTTGTTAAACATTGCCGCCGGCGTCACCAGTGTTCGTGATATCGGAAATAACCATAAGAATATCATGCAGATCGAAGAGATGTTTGACTCCAATCAGATCATCGGCAATCGAGTTTATCGAGCGGGATTCATGGATCAGGAAAGTGAATATTCAGCGGGTTTATCGGTTAAATCTCTAGAGGAAGCGTTAGAAAAAGTCGATTGGTTTGCGGATAACGGCTATCTTCAGGTAAAACTATACAGCTCGATCGACCCTTCCTGGGTTAAACCAATTGCCGATAGAGTTCACAATCGAGGCATGCGACTCAGTGGTCATATTCCTGCTTTTATGACTGCCGAGCAAGCGGTCAATAATGGTTACGATGAAATCCAACACATTAATATGTTATTACTTAATTTCCTCGCAGGAACCGAGGTCGATACCCGAAAACAACTGCGTTTTTCTTTGATTGGTGAAAAAGCTGGTGCTATGGATCTTCACAGTGAAGAAATGAAGAAATTTATTAAGTTACTAGCGGATAAGCGTATTGTCATTGACCCGACGGTGGCAACATTTAGAAGTCTGTTAATGGGAGAAAACAAAAAAATTGACCCTGAATTTGCGTCGGTGGCAGATCATTTGCCACCTTCTGTAGTTCGGAGTTTAAAAGGTGCCACAATGAAGGTTTCCGAAGAAGGTCTAAAAGACTATATTGCTGGCGCGAATGCGATGGTAAAAATGGTTAAAATACTTTATGACAACAAAGTCCCCATCGTTCCAGGAACTGACCATATTGCAGGCTTTACCTTGCATAGAGAGTTGGAACTATACTCACAAGCTGGCATTCCTAATCTGGAAGTACTAAAAATAGCTAGTTTGAACTGCGCAAAATTGGTTGGTATGGCACATAAAAGTGGTTCAATTACGGTCGGTAAATATGCTGATGTCATTTTAGTAGACGGCGATCCGATTGCAAATATGACTGATATTCGTAAAGTTTCATTAGTTGTAAAAGGAAATCACTATTACCACAGTGATCAGCTTCACAAAGCGATAGGAGTAAAACCGTTTGTTAATAGTAGTGGAAAAAAATAGACTTTATGAAACCGGTTCTGTTACCTGGTATGGATGGTACCGGTTTGTTATTCGGGCCATTGTTAGATGCTCTACCTGATTCGATTGATACGGAAGTTATATGTTATTCAACAACCGAACAACAAACCTATACTGAACTGGTTGAAGAGATAATCGAAGGTTGCCAACCGAACCTTTTGTTCTATTGGCGGAATCCTTTACCAAAACTAGGTGTGTTTATTTGAATGCTCCCTCTTCACATAATCTTGAAAATACCTATTCCAAGATTTGTCTTAAAAATATTTTTCTTTGAAAGACAAAGTAGTGATGAACTATTAACGCTTTTTTATCGCAGTATTGGCTCTGCAAAATCTAAAGTTCTAGCTTTTAGATTACGCCAGATACTAAAACTAACAATACCTACAAAGCTATTTACGGTGGATTGTTTGGTAATTGCCGCCCAAAACTATCGATTGATTTCAAAAAAAGTATCTCTGGCAGCGAGCCGTTATTTCGAAAATGTAAATTTCGTCAAAATTAAAGGATCACACTTTCTAACGCAAACTAATGTTGAAGCCATAATTGTGGAACTACAAAAACTTGCTCCTTGATAGAGCTTCATCGAGGGTCAGATTTATTCACCTAACTTTCTATGAACAATTATTTCGAATTCAAAGCCACTTCAGTTAGATATTTGATCACCTTCGTATCAAATAAGGTTTTTCTTACACATACTGGCGTGTTCATCTAACAAAAAATTTTCACCCTCTTCGCAACCATCTGCAGCACAGAAAATGGCGCTGATTGATAAAAATAAGATGTCTAGAAATTTACGTCGTCAACGACGCTTTATTCGACGCTCTGGAATAGTGCCAAACCGGCTTATAAAATCACTTATGCTTCATCATCTCCTAATTAACTAGAAGACCTGATCAATGATCTAACAATTAGTTCAATTTATAATGATCTTGCCCCGACTTTGATAATTTTTAATTCGACGGCCGATGAGATAACAATGTATTCTTCAACTCGCCGTCCTGGAGTCCGGGCTTTGGCTTCTATAGTTCTAGTGCTATGAAACTATCTTTGGGAAGCATCAAAAAAATCTGACATTAATTGCTGTAAATTTAGGGTTTGAAATAAGGGACTATGTCCCGAACCTTCGATAGTGGTTAACTGCACCGGTTTGATGCAATTTTCAAAGGTCCGAGTTATTGAATCTTTACCATTAACATCATTGGTTAAATCAAATACATCGGACTCAATAAAAGATGCATCACATTGATTTAAAATAGACCATTCTTCAATCGCCTCAATTGCCGATAAATAATCTCCATCACTACCGTTGTAAAATATAATTTCATCCCCTGTTGCATGCAAATTATGAATGGCGACATTACCATCGCTCGCACAATTGCTTAACGGACTGATAAGATTGCCAGCAAAGCTAAATATTGCGGTTACTTTTGATGGAATTCTACAACCCGCCAGATTGGCCAAAAAGCCACCCATTGAATACCCAAATATATAAACTCTGTTGGAGTCGATATTCTTATTTATTATAAGCTGATCAATAATATAGCTAATAAATTCAACGTCATCTTCTTCCCAGGTCCTAAATCCAAACTCATCCGCTTTGCCATTAAGGAAAACTCCAACAAATTTCGCAGAGGTCATATATTTTCTGATTCCAAAAGGGCCTGCAGAAGCGCCAGCAATTCCACCAGCACCATGTAAAAAAATGAACAGAGGAGGGCTATCGTCTAATTCTACACTCGGTGTATGCAAAATATATTCGCGTGAGGTCTGCGAATTTTCAGGAAAAACAACAATCTCACAAGTTTCGTTATCGGTGGTAAGTCCACACTCCTGCGGAGGTGAAATAGCGACTGCTAGCGAATCGACCGGAGGCTCCTTATCACTACATGAAGAGATAAAAAGGATAAGAAAAACAACCAAATAATTTTTTATATTCATAAAGTTGACCTCGTTTTTTGCCAAAATAAGAAAATACCATATTACTGACGGGGATTTCAATATACTACAGATTTGCCATAATAAAACAAATTGAATTTTTAGAGCTCAGCAATTCCCGGCTAAATTATGGGTGCTGAAAGTTTTGCCGGGAAAGACTTCCCACTTAACCATTGAAGAAATGGGTGTGATATATTTGCCTTTGTTCTCTCTGAATTCCTGCCATTTGTTGGGCGTGCTATTTCACTGAGAATTGCTGTTTTGAACTTCTAGCATTTGTATAAATAATAGAAGGTACTATGCGTTTGAAGAGATTGGATCATTGTATTTAACAAATTAACCGAAATAATGCCAAAGTAAAACTGTAAGACTTGTCCTGGAACTAAGCGCCTGTTCCACGATCAGATCTTTTGACCCAAAACAATATGAAAGCAAAGGAACAGGCACTTAGTTTCATAATTTAGGTTAAACTAGTCTATATTCTAGTCTCAGTTAGCCAACAATTAATTGCCTAAGAGAATTTTACCCAATGCTACGATTAACTATTCAAGCCCCCGACGATTGGCACCTACATTTTCGCGACGGCGACATGCTAGCTGAAACTGTCGCGGCGACAGCCCGTTGTTTTCGCCGGGCAATCGTGATGCCTAATCTACTGCCGCCGATTACTGATGCACAAATGGCGCTCGAATATAAAAATCGCATCATGAATGCCGTACCTGATAAAAATCAATTCGATCCGCTAATGACCTTGTATTTAACCAATCTAACCAGTTCGCAAACGGTCATTGATGCTAAAAAAGCGGGCATTCCGGCCATTAAGTACTACCCGGCTGGCGCTACGACTAACTCAGATGCGGCGGTTAAGGAAATAGAAGTGCTCTACCCTGTATTGCAAACTATGTCTGATGAAGGTGTGATTTTATTGATACATGGTGAAGTCACTGATGTTGATGTTGATATTTTTGATCGAGAGCAGGTTTTTATTGAAACAATCTTGGATAAGATTGTCCACAGCTTTCCTGATCTCAAAATTGTGTTGGAACATATCACCACTAAAGAAGCCGTCGAATTTGTTAGCGGAGCCACTGATAATATAGCTGCAACAATTACTCCACAGCATTTAATGATGAATCGCAATGATATCCTGGTTGGTGGGATCAGGCCTCACAATTACTGCTTGCCAATTCTAAAACGGAATATTCACCAACAAGCGCTAAGAGAAGTGATTGCAACCGGCTCCAATAAATTTTTCCTGGGCACTGATTCTGCTCCTCATGAAAAAATGCGTAAAGAAACCGCCTGTGGTTGCGCTGGTTGTTACAGTGCGTGGAGCGCCTTAGAGTTGTATGCCCAAGTGTTTGAAGAGTTGCACTGTCTGGATAAATTAGAGGGCTTTGCTAGCCATTTTGGCGCGGATTTTTATGGACTATCTCGCAATGACGGGACTGTTACCTTAGTAAAAGAGTCGTGGCGAGTACCTAAAGAAATAATTTTGCCTAATGGCAAACCAATCGTGCCTTTTTTCGCTGGCGAAACCTTGCAGTGGAAGGTGAAAGACTAGGATCGAGGAGTTGGGAGTAATAAAACTAGTATCGTCGTCGCCCGGCTCCCTGGAGCAAGCGTCTTCCAGCTCATTGCTCCAGCCAAAGGCTCATAACCGCCCTTTTTGCACCGCTTCAATTAAGGCTAATAGTGACTTATCCATTGGACTCTTTTCCATTAGTCTCTGGTACTGCATAATTGCCCTGTCGATTTCTCCATTCTTATAAAATTCCCAGCCTCTAATCATTGCACTTTGATTGCTGAGTTTTTCGTTTCTCACACTAAGAGGATCCTGAGAAAATACTTCATATATTGTCACCGGTTTGGATTTTCCCTGAACCGCACAGGTGGCAATAAATCGTAAATTTCTTTTATCAAACTTTTCCAACTTTAATCGCATCTGTTCAGATATCAGAATTGGTGCTTTAAAGGTCTTGGTGAGCGCTTCGATCCTGGCGGCGGCATTTACAGTATCCGAAATTGCGGTAACATCCATTCGAGAGCTCGTACCGACCGTACCTAACATCATTTTTCCTGTGTGCAGCCCAAGACCAATTTCAACAATTGGTAAATTATTGGCTGCTAACTTTTTATTGTATACCGCTAATGATTGCATCATGCCCACTGCGGCATTTAGCGCTGAATCGGCAGAATTTGGAAATAACGCCATAATGCCATCACCCATAAATTTATCGATGGTGCCACCATGTTGGTTGATCACCGGTACCATTATTTTCAGGTAACGATTGATAAATCGAAAATTTTCGTGAGGAGGCATTGATTCAGATAGCTGAGTAAATCCGCGAATATCGCAAAATAAAATGGTCATCTCTTTTTCGACGCAATCGCCCAAACTGGTGCTTTTGATCCCATCTGGACTGATCAATTTAAGCACTTGGTGCGGCACAAAGCGGCTGTAGGCTTTGTTAGTACTGACTAACTCATTTCGGCTCACTTGTAGTTTTAACAGCATAAGGTTGAATTGTTTTGCAAGGTGGGTATAGCCGCCAAATCCAGAAAGAGATAAATTGAAATTAAAATCATTTTTGATCAAACGTTCAATCGCATCGGTTAATTGCTCAAATGGGCTGGTAATCTTTCGAGCGAATATAATCGCCGCTACTAACAGGCTGATAAAAAGTAAACTAATGGTTACTAACATCGATGCCAATAAATTCGTCTTTAAAGCGGCAAAGTGACGACTAGAAACTTCAATAATCACAATACCAGCGGGTCTCTGCTTTTTATCTCTTATCATCGCGAGGCTAATATTTTTTTCAGATTCTGCTACATCTTTGAGTAGTACAGTGATCGCCGGAGAATTATTCCTGTAAAAATCGGCGACCATTTGATCAAAGGCGGCAGCCGGCTCAACAATCATTCCAGTAGTGAAAGCTGGAATATATTGTTGCTCTTCTTCGCTTCGAATATCAGGAATAAGGCCATATTTCAGTTGTTCCGTTTTGTCCGAAAAATTAACCGTATAAATAAAACTAGCGAATTGATCAACTTTCATAGTATTCATCAGTGCGGCGTTATAACGGCGATAAGCCACGCTATCCATGGCTTTCTTACTACGAAATTTTCGATGGGTATCGCCGTCAATAAAGCCGGCAGTGGTTTGTGCCAATAACATTTGCTGATGCTGAAATTTTTGGATCAGATAGACTTCTGCACTACGGTAGATAGCATAACCAGTGATCGCCAGGATTATACCGGCGACCAGTAAAAACCAAACAATCACGTGACTGCGGAAATGTCGATTTGATGATTTTGACAAAAGTTAATTCCAAAACTTGGGTAGTAAACCCAAGCTAATACTCAGGCGTTTATGTTTTTTCTAAATTTAGCGTTATTTTTCAAAATTGCAAGAAGCTGGATCAAATTATGACCATTAAACAAGCTCAATTCTAGTCCCAATATAGATAAATTATTTGATCTGTCGACTCGCATTAAAATAAGGAGTCCAAAACCGAATACTGATCGGCACGAGAATATTGAGTGCAAACGCGGTGAACATCAAAGTGTAAAAGACTTCTGTGGTAAAGATATTGTAGTGTACGTAACCAATATCCATCACCACAAATGCCAATTCAGCCCGACCTAACATACCAAAACCAATCATTAGCGATTCTTCAAAAGAAAAATTACCAGTGTATCTAGCCGCTAACGATGCAGAGCTGACCTGAACAACAAATATTACTGAGACCAATATTAGGGTTTCATCCAACACACTCAAAATCAGGTCGAGGTCAAAAATTAATTTGGCACCAAGGTTGACAAAAAAGACCGGGCCAATCCACGAAAATGCAACGTCATCGATAATTTTTCGAGTCTTTTTATAGCGGTTGATTGGCTCTCCCTTTTTGTCGATGTAAAATAAGGCGGGTGTCATGATAAGGCCAGCCATGTAAGCTCCAACAGCTGAGTGCAGTCCCATTAGATGGGCAATTGCACCAAAAATGACGGCAACCATCAAAATTGCAAGAGTAGCATCTCGTCCATTATTAAAGGCGAGTAGGCTGTTTAAACCGTATTTTTCAAAAAAAGTGAGCTCGGTATCAGTCGGATTTTTTTCTTTGGTTGGAAAAATTGAAATTGCACAAAGAAAAATAAACACAAAAAAGCCAATGGCTTTCAAAAGAATCATACCGATCCCTGCCAAGGTAGGTATCTCGTTACCCGCTACTATCGGCACTAATACCGCAACCAGCACTAACGATGCGACATCATCTAGCACCGCAGAAGTAATAATCCCGGTTGCCGCTTTGGTTAAATGCAAGTTCTCGTGTTTGAGCACCATCATCGTTAACGAAACCGCGGTGGCGGTCATTGTTAATCCAACCAAAAGCGCAATGTTTTGATCCTTCCAAAAATAAAGTGATAATAGATAAGCTGCAAAAAATGGTGCAATAGCGCCGAACAAAGCAATCCCCCAACTTCTTTTAGCGCTACGCAAAAAAGTGGTTGGATTTTCTTCAAATCCTAGTGCAAACATAATTAATATGATGCCAAATTCAGAAAACCCCTGAATAAAAGGGGTAGGCTCTACCGGTAATAGGCCAAAATTAACCAATAGACTTCCGGCAACCAAATAATAAACCAGTGGTGTCAGGCTGGTTTTTTTTGCAAACCAGAATGACAATATCACGCAAGCCCAAATGAGCGCTAATGCTACTAAATTATCCATTGTTAATGGTTGTTTCCCTTAAGCGATTAGTTTATTTTCTTATCTTGACCCGAGCCGATATTCTTAAAATATTAGTTAAAATTCAGCTCGACAGGTAGAATAGAACCTGATCTAAGCATAGTTGAAATTATTCCTTTTGACAGAATTATGTTGTTATGTGCAGTCGTTTCGGATTGGAAAAAAATACACTTTATTTTGCACTATTATGGCGCGCATATTTATTTTAAGCACCAATGTGGTGCATCTTGGTTTGCTTGACGTTACAATAAAACGTTAAAGCGCTGGATTTATAACTTGTAATCAGGTGCTCGAACACAAAACAAGTTGGCACCCGGATTGCAGACCAAGGGTCAATGGTCGTATATACTAGGCCCAGTCTTTAAATACTTTTAAGTTTATAGCTTGAGGAAGCACTCATGTCAGAAAATAAAATACTTTCCATGATGGAAGAAAACGATGTTGTTTTTGTCGATCTTCGATTCACCGATACCAAAGGAAAGGAGCAACATGTTAGTTTGCCAGCCCGATGTATTGATGAAGATTTTTTAGAAGAAGGCAAAATGTTTGATGGCTCTTCAATTTCTGGTTGGAAAGGTATCAATGAATCCGATATGGTTTTGATGCCTGATGTTGATTCTGCAGTAATGGACCCTTTTTGTGAAGATTCAACACTGAATGTTCGTTGCGATATTTTAGAACCTGCAACCATGCAAGGATACGACCGCGACCCACGTTCTGTTGCGCGTCGAGGAGAAGCCTACTTAAAATCAACGGGTATTGCTGATACCGCTTATTTTGGTCCAGAACCAGAATTTTTCCTTTTTGATGACGTTCGCTATAACATCGATATGAAGGGCGCCTCATACAGCATCGATTCAAACGAAGCTGCCTGGAATTCAGATCGTAGTTATGACGATGGCAATATGGGGCATCGTCCCGGCGTTAAAGGTGGTTATTTTCCAGTACCACCGGTTGATTCTTCGCAAGATATTCGTTCGCAAATGTGCCTGGTGCTTGAAGAAATGGGGGTTATGACTGAAGCTCATCATCATGAGGTTGCCACGGCAAACCAAAATGAAATCGCGACACTGTTTAACACCTTGGTTAGAAAAGCCGATGAAACCCAAATTCTTAAGTATGTAGTTCACAATGTTGCCCACGCTTACGGAAAAACAGCGACCTTTATGCCCAAGCCTGTGGTTGGAGACAATGGTAGTGGTATGCATGTTCACCAATCTTTAGCCAAAGACGGTGTTAATATTTTTGCTGGCAATAAATACGGTGGACTATCAGAGGAGGCATTGTTCTACATTGGCGGCATTATTAAGCACGCCCGTGCAATCAACGCTTTTGCAAACGCTTCAACTAACTCTTACAAGCGATTAGTACCAGGCTTTGAAGCGCCTGTTATGCTAGCTTATTCGGCGAAGAATCGAAGTGCATCAATTCGAATCCCTCATGTCCCGAGTGAAAAAGGTCGTCGTATCGAAGTGAGATTCCCTGACCCAACTGGCAATCCATATTTAGCATTTACCGCAATGATGATGGCTGGACTGGATGGCATCCAAAATAAAATTCATCCGGGCGATGCAATGGATAAAGATCTGTATGACTTACCAGCTGAAGAAGCAGCAGAAATCCCAACAGTTGCATCTTCATTTGAACAAGCCTTAGAGGCGCTGGATAAAGATCGTGAATTTTTAACTCGCGGTGGTGTTTTTAGTGATGACTTTATCGATTCATACATAGAGCTAAAATCAGCGGACATAACTCATCTTAATATGACCACACACCCAGTTGAGTTTGAGATGTATTATAGTTTGTAGACTCATCAGTTTGTAGTCTCAAACTCTACGCGGGATGTGCTTAACAAAAAGCCGGTATTTTTACCGGCTTTTTTATGCCTTTTGCACTGAGGTAGCAACAAACAGGCGCTTTTGGTCAGACGAGTGATGGCTAGACTCGAATCAGCAATTCTCGGTGAACAAAGACCCTCCCACTTTACGGGCATTACAGACATATTGTAAAAAATATTTTCGCGCTGTTTTGACGACTTGTAGGTTGGCCTTTAGGCCAATTTCGTGCCTGACAGTTTAACGTTGGACTAAAGTCCAACCTACTATATACCCATCCCACCTCAAGATGCAGGATTCAGCAAGGCTAAAAACAGCCATATTTGAGGCAAGGAATTTTTGGGCTAGTCATTCTAGCTGAAAATTGCTTAACAAAGAAGATGGTTGTTTCTAG
>Ga0316205_10005022_pt1 | contig 11181 bp, 10 predicted proteins | sample 3monthpyrite_MG_FD_204941 | JGI IMG/M metagenome (GOLD analysis project Ga0316205, IMG submission 204941) | Microbial mat bacterial communities from mineral coupon in-situ incubated in ocean water Damariscotta River, Maine, United States -... | ecosystem: Environmental > Aquatic > Marine >...
ATTTCGCGCCCAGTTCACTGGCGGATGGGGGTGCCGAGGGATCCCAGCCGGGTTCCTGCCAGTCGCTTTGAAGGCGACGGCCGTCCTTCAGGACAATGTCCACGCGGGCGAGCCGCCGGGCCGGGAACGCCTCGTTCGCCCGGTCGGCTTCCCGCATCCTCACCCGCTCTGACAAGCGCAGCAATTCGGGGTCGCTCAGCGCATCATCGGCAATATCCGCCGCAGTCAGCCCGCCCTTAAGCATGGCGACTGCGCAGGGGAACGAGGTGGAATACTGCGCTTCCTCGGTGGTGCGCGGCCTTCTGGTGGCAAGACGCACCGATTCGTGGAAAGTTTCGATCTCGATATGATCCACATCCGACGCCACCAGCCCATGCACCTTGCGCAGGGCCAGAATCGCCTCGACCGGGGCCTGCGCCCATCGGCACACCGGATAGGGTTTGTAATACTGCTCAAGAATGAGCCATCGGCTGCCCAGACCCTGCCAGTAGCCCGGCGCGTCCTCGACCGTGATCGCCGGTGCGCCGGTGAATCCCTTTGCGGCCAGATCGACGGCTGAAACCCCCGCCATCGCTCCCCAACCCGCGCCGTCCTTCAGCATGCTCGGATGGTCGATACAGCGCATCATCTGGCTGCGCGGCCCGTGGTATTCGGCGATCCCCAACGCGTGCCGGGTGGTCTGGCGGTCCAGACCGCCGACCCGTGCCCCGGCAGCGGCGACCGTTACCGCGCCCCACGACCCGGAGGTGTGATAGTCGGGCACCGTGGCGTGCTGCGCGACCGAGGCGCGCGCGCCGAACTCGTACCCCATTACCAGCGCTGCCAGCATGTCCCGCCCTGAAAGACCCCGCCGGAGTGCCATCGGCAGAAGCCCGGCAAACAGCGGACAGCCGATATGGCCCTTGGCCGGGTTGAACCCGTCATGGCCGTCCAGCGCGTCGATGGTCATGCCTGCGGCCAGTGCCACCCCCAGCGGCGAGGCGCGCCGCGCATCGAACAACATCGGAAGGGTGCCAGCGAACGAGTCGGCGGCGTGGTCGCGAATGATGCCGCTCAGTCTTGTCCCAAGCCCGCCTGCCGCCACACCCAGCAGATCCAGAACGTTAAGCTTTGCCTGCGCGCGAACCTCGGCGGGCAGATCGTCCCAGTTTAGCGCGTGAATGAAGTCGACAGGATCGCTCATGGCCCCACTGTGGCAGGACCGGGTGCAAAATCCGGTCAGGCCGCGACAGGTTCCGGCCTTGCGCGCGACATTGACCCCGGTTCCGGCCCGCGCCAATGATGCGCCATGACCATGACAGACCACGAGATCTTCACCGGCAGCTTCACCCAGCAGGAACCGATCCCCGAAGAGGGGATCCGGGCCGCCGAGTCCGTGCTGCGCTCGGGCCGCCTGCATCGCTATAATCTGGGCGGGGACGAGGTTGGCGAAGTTTCGCTGCTGGAAGCGGAATTTGCCGAGGCGCTGGGGGTTCGGTATTGCGTGGCCGTTGCCTCTGGCGGCGCGGCTCTGGGATATGGGTTGCGCGCGGTGGGCATGCGCCCCGGCGACCGGGTTCTGACCAACGCCTTCACCCTGGCCCCGGTACCGGGCGCGATTGCCGCCGCCGGGGGCCGTCCGGTTTTTGTCGAGATCACCGAGGATCTGGTGATCGACCTGGCCCATCTGGAAACCCAGATTCAGGCGACCGGTGCCAAGTACCTGATGCTGTCGCTGATGCGCGGCCATATGGGCGACATGGCGGCGCTGATGGCGATCTGCGATGCGGCCGGGGTTACGGTGGTCGAGGATTGCGCGCACACGATGGGCGCGTCCTGGGACGGCAAGCCCTCGGGATGCTGGGGCAAAATGGGGGCGTTTTCGACCCAGACCTACAAGCACATCAATTCGGGCGAGGGCGGTCTGCTGGTGTCCGACGATGCCGAAGCGATGGCCGCCGCGATCCTGATGTCGGGCAGCTACATGCTCTATGAACGCCACGGCGCAGCCCCCCCGCCGGAAGTTTTCGAGGCCTTGCGCTACGACACGCCCAATATTTCGGGCCGGATGGACCATTTGCGCGCCGCGATCCTGCGGCCCCAACTCAAGGCGCTGCCCCGAAAATGCGAGGACTGGAACGCGCGCTATCGCGTGGTCGAGGACGGATTGCGCGGCGCTCGGGGCGTGACCCTGATCCGCAGACCGCAACAGGAGTACTTTGTCGGATCGTCGATCCAATTCCGGGTTTCCGGGTTGAGCGATGCCGGGTTTGGCGATCTGGTTTTGCGCTGCGCCGTAAGGGGGGTTGATCTGAAATGGTTCGGCGCGCCAGCCCCCACCGGATTTACCAGCCGCTATCAGCACTGGCGCTACGCCGATCCGCAATCCTTGCCCCGAACCGACACGATCCTGAACGGGCTCATGGACATGCGCCTGCCACTGACCTTTTCGCTGGAGGATTGCGCCCAGATTGCGCGGATCATTCGCGACGAGTTGCAGACGGGGGGAGGTCAGGTTTGAGGGAATGGATTGACCCACGGCCCGCACCGGCGCAGGTGTTCCCGTGCGCGATCAAGTCCGGGGAGGGGTGATGTTTCACGCCAGCATGCGGTTCGATCTGGGAGAGGACGTCGCGGCGCTGCGCGACGTGGTGCACCGCTGGGCGCAGGCGCGGGTGAAACCGCAGGCGGGTGAAATTGACCGCGCGAACGAATTTCCAGCCGGGTTGTGGCGCGAAATGGGCGATTTGGGCCTGCTGGGACTGACGGTCCCGGAAGAATTCGGCGGGGCGGGGATGGGCTATCTGGCCCATGTGGTCGCCATCGAGGAAATCGCCCGCGCCAGTGCGTCGGTCTCGCTGTCCTACGGCGCGCATTCCAACCTTTGCGTGAACCAGATCCGGCGCAACGGCACACCCGAACAACAGGCGCGCTATCTTCCGAAACTGATTTCCGGGGCGCATGTCGGCGCGCTTGCCATGTCCGAATCAGGCGCAGGCTCGGACGTGGTCGGCATGAAACTTCGGGCCGAACGGCGCAACGATCATTACCGGCTCAACGGCACCAAGTACTGGATCACCAACGGCCCGGATGCGGATGTTCTGGTGGTCTATGCCAAGACCGATCCGGCGGCGGGATCGAAAGGAATCACCGCCTTCCTGATCGAAAGCTCGATGACCGGCTTTTCGACCTCGCCGCATTTCGACAAGCTGGGAATGCGCGGCTCGAACACCGCTGAACTGGTGTTCGAGGATGTCGAAGTGCCGTTCGCGAATGTGCTGGGCGAAGAAGGCCGGGGCGTTGCCGTGCTGATGTCGGGTCTGGATTACGAACGGGTGGTGCTGTCTGGGATCGGCACCGGGATCATGGCGGCCTGCCTGGATGAGGTGATGCCTTACGTGGCCACGCGCGAGCAGTTTGGCCAGCCCATCGGCTCGTTCCAACTGATGCAGGGCAAGATTGCGGATATGTATACGGCGATGAACTCGGCGCGCGCCTATGTCTATGAAGTGGCAAAAGCCTGCGACCGGGGCGAAGTGACCCGCGCGGATGCGGCGGCCTGCGTGCTTTATGCGTCCGAGGAGGCGATGAAACAGGCCCATCAGGCGGTTCAGGCCATGGGCGGGGCCGGATATATGGCCGATGCGCCCGCAGCACGGCTGTTCCGGGACGCCAAGCTGATGGAAATCGGGGCCGGCACCAGCGAAATTCGCCGGATGCTGGTGGGACGCGAGTTGATGGGAGCGATGACATGAGAAAATTCGGAACGGGAATGAGTGGCACGGGCGCAGGTCTTGCGATCCTGGGATTTGCGCTGGCTTCCAGCACCGCCGCACAAGACCTGTCCTACTCGAACCGGGCGACAGAGGAGTGCCTATCGGGATCGGCCAGCGGTGCCGAAATGTCGGACTGCATCGGAGCGTCGGCCACTGCCTGCATGGAAGACACGCCCGGAGGATTTTCGACCGTGGGGATGGGGGGCTGTATCGACCGGGAACTTTCCTATTGGGATGCGCGGCTGAACGATGTCTACGGAGAAGTCCGGGCCGAGGCACGGGAACTGGACCGGGACAAGTTCAAGGGCGCGCCCTCGCAGGCCGACGCCTTGCGCGATATGCAGCGGGCCTGGATCGCGTTTCGCGATGCGACCTGCGCCTATGAAGCCTCGCAATGGGGCGGGGGCACGGGCGCGGGCCCGGCGTTTCTGGGATGTCTGATGCGCCTGAGCGGAGAGCAGACGCTTTATCTCGAATCCAGCGGACTGGGCGGATAGGGCCGATCGGTGAAACTGACCTCGCAACTCAGACCCAACACGCCCGAGGCGAAAGCGAACCGCGCGCGCCACGAAACAGCCTTGGCCGAGATCCGGGCGGCGGCGGAAACCGCAGCGCTGGGCGGGGGCAAAAAATCCCGCGCCCGGCATTTGGTGCGGGGCAAATTGCTGCCGCGTGACCGGGTGGCGGGACTGCTCGATCCCGGCGCGCCGTTCCTGGAAATCGGCGCCACGGCGGCGCACGGGCTTTATGACGGCGCGGCCCCTTGTGCGGGCGTGATTGCCGGGATTGGCCGGGTTTCGGGGCAGGACGTGATGATCGTCTGCAACGACGCGACGGTCAAAGGCGGCACCTATTTCCCGATGACGGTGAAAAAGCACCTGCGCGCGCAGGAGATCGCCGAAGAGTGTCATCTGCCCTGCATCTATCTGGTCGATTCCGGCGGTGCCAACCTGCCCAATCAGGACGAGGTCTTCCCGGATCGGGATCACTTTGGCCGGATTTTCTACAATCAGGCGCGGATGAGCGCCAAGGGCATTGCCCAGATCGGTGTCGTGATGGGATCCTGCACTGCCGGGGGCGCTTACGTGCCGGCGATGTCGGACGTGTCGATCATCGTGAAGGAGCAGGGCACGATTTTCCTCGCCGGACCGCCGCTGGTCAAGGCGGCCACCGGCGAGGTGGTCTCGGCGGAAGCGTTGGGTGGCGGTGACGTGCACACAAGGCTCTCGGGCGTGGCGGATTATCTGGCCGAGGACGACACCCATGCGCTGGCGTTGGCGCGCCGGGCCGTAGAGGGGCTGAACCGGGCGCGCACCGATGGCCCGGTGCGGCAGGCTGTCGAAGCCCCGGCCTACGATCCGGACGAGTTGTTCGACATCGTTCCGGCGGACCGGCGCCAGCCCTATGACGTGCGCGAGGTGATCGCCCGGCTGGTCGATGGTTCGCGTTTCGACGAGTTCAAGGCCCGATTCGGCGAGACGCTGGTGAGCGGATTTGCCCATATCGACGGCTGGCCGGTGGGGATCATCGCCAATAACGGCGTGCTGTTTTCGGACTCTGCCCAGAAAGGTGCGCATTTCGTCGAACTGTGTTCGCAGCGCCGTATACCACTTGTATTTTTGCAGAATGTCACAGGCTTCATGGTCGGTCAGAAATACGAGAACGAGGGTATCGCCCGGCACGGAGCGAAACTGGTGACGGCAGTGGCCACAACAGCGGTGCCCAAGATTACCGTGCTGATCGGCGGCTCATTCGGGGCGGGAAATTACGGCATGGCGGGGCGCGCCTATCAGCCGCGCTTCCTGTGGACCTGGCCGACGAGCCAGATCTCGGTGATGGGTGGGCCGCAGGCGGCGGGCGTTCTGGCCACGGTGAAGCGTGACGCGATCGAAGCGGCGGGCGGGTCTTGGAGCGCCGGGGAGGAAGCGGCGTTCAAGGCACCGACGCTGGAGATGTTCGAGCGCCAGTCGCATCCGCTTTATGCCTCGGCCCGGCTTTGGGATGACGGGATCGTCGATCCGCGCAAAACCCGGGATGTACTGGCCTTGTCGCTGGCCGCGGCACTGAATGCGCCGATCCCCGAGACGCGTTTTGGCGTCTTCCGGATGTGAAGGAGATTTTATTGCCTTCGGCGAGGATTTTTTCACAAGCAAAGAAGGGGTGGGAGATTTAATGATCCGGCGGTTGTTGATTGCAAACCGGGGCGAGATCGCCTGCCGCATCGCGCGCACGGCGCGGAAAATGGGGATTGAGACGGTGGCGGTCTACGCCGCTGTCGATGCGGGCGCGGCACATGTGGCCGCCTGCGACATGGGTTTTCCACTTGTGGCGGAGACCGCGTCGGGCGGCTATCTCGACGGCGCGCAGATCATCGGGATTGCACGCAGCGCGGGCGCGGATGCGATTCATCCGGGCTATGGGTTTCTGTCGGAGAATCCCGATTTTGCCGAAGCGGTGGCCGATGCGGGGATCGTGTTCGTAGGCCCGCCGGCCTCGGCCATCCGCGCAATGGGACTGAAGGATGCCGCCAAGCACGCGATGGAAGCGGCGGACGTGCCCGTCGTACCGGGGTATCATGGTAAGGACCAGTCGGCGTCGAGTCTGGCGGAAGCCGCCGTGCAGATCGGTTTCCCCGTCCTGATAAAGGCGGTTGCCGGGGGCGGCGGCAAGGGGATGCGCGTGGTGGAAAACGCGGGCGAACTTGCCGCCGCGCTGGACAGTTGCCGCAACGAAGCGCGCGCCGCGTTCGGCAATGACGCGGTGCTGATCGAGAAGCTGGTTCCGCGCCCGCGCCATATCGAAGTGCAGGTCTTCGGCGATAGCCACGGCAACATTGTGCATCTGCTGGAACGCGACTGCTCGCTGCAACGCCGCCACCAGAAGGTGTTGGAGGAAGCGCCCGCCCCGGGTATGAGCGAGGAAATGCGCGAAACCATGGGTGCGGCGGCGGTCCGGGCCGCCGAAGCGATCGGCTATGTCGGCGCGGGCACGGTAGAATTCATTGCCGACGGCTCGGGTCCGCTGCGCACCGACGGGTTCTGGTTCATGGAGATGAACACCCGGTTGCAGGTCGAGCACCCGGTCACAGAGGCCATTCTGGGATTCGATCTGGTGGAATGGCAGTTGCAGATCGCCGCAGGCGCGTGCCTGCCGCTGTCCCAGGCGGAGATTTGCCCGCACGGACACGCCGTCGAGGTGCGGCTTTACGCCGAGGACCCGGCGCAGGGCTTTTTGCCCGCCACGGGCACCCTGCATCACCTCGTGTTTCCCGACATCCTGCGTGTCGATAGCGGCGTGCGCGCGGGCGACGAGGTCTCGCCCCATTTCGACCCGATGATCGCCAAGCTCGTCGCCCACGGGCCGGATCGCGAGGCGGCTTTTGCCCGGCTCAAACACGCGCTTGAGCGGACCGAGCTTGTCGGGGTGCGCACCAATCTGGGATTTCTGAGCCGGTTGCTGGACTTGCCCCATGTGCGTTCGGGCGCGGTCGAGACCGGACTGATCGGCGAACACGCTGACACGCTGACACCTGATCCCGAGCCGTCGGATTGGGCGATAGCATTGGCCGCGCTGATCGCGGCTGGAGTGGAGGGTGCCTGGCCACATCTGGGCTTCACGCTCTGGCAACCGCTTTGGCAGACCCTGAACCTGAAGCAGGGCAGCGCGGAACACGCTCTGGCCTACACCGTTTCAGGCCGGACCGCCGGGGTTCGCATCGGCAACACGGTTCTGGACTTTGCATGGCACGACGGATGGGTACCTGCCAGCGGACCGGCACTCCGAGGTCGGCGCGACGGCGCGCAGATCACGATCTTCGGCCACGAGGGCGGCAGCTTTCACCTGATGGACCCGCTGGTCCCAGCGGGCGAGGAAGGCTCGGCTGACCAGATCGTCGCGCCGATGCCGGGTCGGGTGATGGCGGTGGACGTAGTTGTCGGGCAGAGGGTTGCACGCGCCGACCGGCTGGCGGTGCTGGAAGCGATGAAGATGGAACACAGCCTGCGCGCGGGCCGGGACGCGGTTGTCGCCGACGTGCTGGTCTTGGAAGGCGATCAGGTCGAGGCGGGAACCGTATTGGCACGTCTTGAACCCGAAACCGAGGCCGGGACATGAGCGAAACGCTTCTGATCGAAACCGACGCGCGCGGCGTGGCGACCGTCACTCTCAACCGGCCCGGCAAGCACAACGCGCTGTCCAGCCGGATGATCGAAGAACTGACGGAAGCCGCCCATGCGTTGGGGCAGAACCCGGATGTGAAGGTCATCGTTCTGACCGGCGCCGGAGCGAGCTTCTGCGCGGGCGGCGATCTGGGCTGGATGCGGGATCAGATGGAAGCAGACGCCACGGCCCGCGCGCGCGAGGCGCGCAAGCTGGCGATGATGCTGGCGGCCTGGAACAGGTGCCCCAAACCGGTCATCGCGAAAGTGCAGGGGCCCGCCTATGGCGGCGGTGTCGGGCTGATCTGTACCGTCGATCTGGCCATTGCGGTCGATAGCGCGCGCTTTGGCTTTACCGAAACCCGCCTGGGTCTGATTCCCGCCACCATCGGGCCGCATGTGATGGCACGGCTGGGTGCGGCGGGGCGGCAGGTCTTCATGTCAGGCGGGCGTTTCGGGATCGAAACCGCGTTGCGTCTGGGACTTTTCGCGCGGGCTGTCGCCCCGGACGTGTTGGACGCAGCAGTTGAGGCCGAAATAAAGCCCTACCTTTCGGCAGCGCCGCAAGCGGTGGCGGCGGCCAAAAAACTTGCCCTGTCGCTCTGCGATCCGGTGAGCGAGGCGCAGATCGAGGCATCCGTCGCCGCGCTGATCGCCCAGTGGGAAACACCCACGGCGCGCGAAGGCATCGCGGCCTTTTTCGGGAAGCGCACGCCGGTCTGGCCACGTTAACAGACGCCCAGCCCCTCGCGCCCGAAAGTCTCCTTTGCCGCAGGTGGTCATGTTGACCGTCTCGGGCTGCAACTGTAGACCCGCAGACAAGCGATCTGAGCGGCTATTATGCCTGTGCGACAGCGAAAGGAGCGCCTTCGTGGAAGACCTGCTGAGAGAGTACCTGCCGATCCTGATGTTCCTGGCCGTTTCCATCGGAATTGGCCTGGTTCTGATCCTGGCCGCCGTAGTGGTGGCCGTGCGGGCCCCGGACCCTGAAAAAGTCAGCGCCTACGAATGCGGATTCAACGCCTTCGACGATGCGCGGATGAAGTTCGACGTGCGGTTCTACCTAGTCGCGATCCTGTTCATCATCTTCGATCTGGAAATCGCATTCCTGTTCCCATGGGCGGTCGCGTTCAAGGATATGGGGGATGTGGGGTTCTGGTCGATGATGGTGTTCCTTGCGGTCCTGACCGTGGGCTTTGCCTATGAGTGGAAAAAGGGAGCCCTGGAATGGGAGTGATGCCCGGTGCCAATACGGCTGAAGCCGACAAGGAAGTCGCAACCCGCGCGCTGAACGCCGAGTTGCAGGACAAGGGGTTTCTGCTGACCTCGACCGAGGACATCATCAACTGGGCGCGCACTGGCAGCCTGCACTGGATGACCTTCGGTCTGGCCTGCTGCGCGGTCGAGATGATGCACACCTCGATGCCGCGCTATGACGCCGAGCGTTTCGGGATCGCCCCGCGCGCCAGCCCGCGCCAGTCCGACGTGATGATCGTCGCCGGTACTCTGACCAACAAGATGGCCCCCGCGCTGCGCAAGGTCTACGACCAGATGCCCGAGCCGCGTTACGTGATCTCGATGGGCTCGTGTGCCAACGGTGGCGGCTACTACCATTACAGTTATTCCGTGGTGCGCGGCTGCGACCGGATCGTACCGGTGGACATCTACGTACCTGGCTGCCCGCCAACGGCTGAGGCGCTTCTGTACGGGTTGCTTCAATTGCAGCGCAAGATCCGCCGCACCGGCACTCTGGTTCGATAGGGGGGCCGCATCATGACCGAAGAACTTCAAGAACTCGCCACCCATCTGGAAGGGCGTCAGAACGATGCGGTGCTTGGCACAAGCATTGCCCATGATGAACTGACAGTCAAAATCACCCCGCAATCTGTCGTCGGCTTCGTCGAGTTCCTCAAGTCCGACGCAACGTGCAAATTCTCGACCCTGGTCGACATCACCGCGGTCGATCACCCCGAGCGCGACAAGCGGTTCGACGTGGTCTATCACTTCCTGTCGATGTACCAGAACCAGCGCATCCGGGTGAAAATGGCTGTGCGCGAGACCGAGATGGTGGCCTCGATCACCGAAGTCTATCCGGCAGCCAACTGGTTCGAACGCGAAGTGTTCGACATGTTCGGCATCCTGTTCTCGGGGCACCCGGATTTGCGTCGCCTGCTGACCGACTACGGATTCCGTGGCCATCCCCTGCGCAAGGATTTCCCGACCACGGGCTACACCGAAGTGCGCTATGACGATGCGCTGAAACGGGTGGTGTACGAGCCGGTCAAGCTGGTTCAGGAATACCGCCAGTTCGACTTCATGTCGCCCTGGGAAGGGGCTGAATACATCCTGCCGGGCGATGACAAGGCCGGAGCGGCGAAGTAATGAACGACGTGACGCTCCTGTTCGGGATCGGGGCCACCAAGGCCGGCACGTCCTGGCTTCAGTTCTTTCTGGAGCGGCACCCGCAGGTTCACCTGTGGGTCCACAAGGAGCTGCACTATTTCGATGCGCTCGATCAGAACAACGTCATGTGGCAGATCGACCAGTTCTGCGAGAAACGCATGGACCTGCGCGCCAGGATGAAGGCCTCCGAGGGCGACGAGAAGAAGCGCCTGCGGTTCGAGGTCGGGGAAATCGACCGCTGGCTGGGCGTGATCGCGCGCGACAAGGAGGCACCGGGGGCCTATCTGTCGTTCCTGAAAAAAGGTCGCGCCGGAAAGCCCGTCGTGGGCGACATTACCCCCGCCTATGCGCTTCTTTCCGAAGACCGGCTGAAAATGATGCACGGCCTCAGCCCGGTGAGCAAATTCGTCTACCTGCTGCGCGATCCGATTTCACGGCTCTGGTCCAACATCCGGATGATGGCCAGTTGGGGTGGCGGGTCGCCAGACGAAATGCAGCGGCGTGCGGACCGGATCTTCGATCGCTGGACCGATGGAAACGAAGAGGCGCTGGGCGCGCGCTGCGACTATGCCGGCCCGCTGACCCGACTGCAAAGCGCGATCCCCGAATCCGACCGTCTCGTCGGCATCTACGAGGATTTGTTCTCGATGGACTCGATCCGCCGGATCTGCCGCTTCATCGGCATCGACGTGTTCGAAGCACCGCTGGAACGCCGGGTGCACGAAAGTGTCCGCCTCGACCTTGACGCGGGCCGTCGTGCCATCGCGGCCGACCGGCTTGCCCCGCAATACGCCTATGTCGAAACCATGTTCGGTGGCCTGCCGAACAAATGGAACCCCGCCTGAGGAGGGCCGCACCATGGATGG
>Ga0316205_10005024_pt1 | contig 11180 bp, 10 predicted proteins | sample 3monthpyrite_MG_FD_204941 | JGI IMG/M metagenome (GOLD analysis project Ga0316205, IMG submission 204941) | Microbial mat bacterial communities from mineral coupon in-situ incubated in ocean water Damariscotta River, Maine, United States -... | ecosystem: Environmental > Aquatic > Marine >...
TCTTACAGACCGTTAACAAGCGGGGACGCTGAACCGACCCGATCTTTTAACTCGAACAGTCGAATGAGCTTCAAGCTCGAATTTAGCAAGGATGAGTCCCTATGACAAACCTTAAGAAGAGTAAAACTATCGTTAATGTCGGGGTTGATGTGGGCAAGCAATTTCTCGATGTTTGGATCTATGAGAAATCCCTTCACTTCCAGGAAGAAAATAGCACCTCGGGCATTATGCGCATTTTAAAACGCCTTGCCCATTATCAGGTCGAACGCTTAGTCATGGAAGCAACGGGGCGTTATGAGTTTAATTTAGCGCAGGCCGCTTACAGCAAGAAGGTACCCGTGTGCATCGTCAAACCACTGTTGATTCGTCGCTATGCCGGCGCGATTAATCAGCTCGCTAAAACTGACAAAATAGACGCTGCTGTTATTGCCGAGTTCGCGGCTATCGTACAACCCACGGTCACACCAAGAAAAAGTAAAAATCTAATCGCCATCAAAGACTTGATTGCGCGACGACGCCAACTCATGGGGCTGAGAACACAAGAACTCAATCGTATTAAGATCATGGGCAAAGCCTTTGAAGTTTCTTGCAGTCGCATCATCCGTTGTCTCGATATGGAAATAAAACGAATGGAGAAACGACTGGCCAAGCACGTTGAGGAACAAGCAGAATGGTCTGACAAGCAAACCCTTCTTAAATCCGCACCCGGCGTTGGCGATACGCTTACCTATACATTACTTGCTGATCTACCCGAACTCGGCTCTTTGAATAACAAAGAAATTGCTTCATTGGTGGGCGTTGCGCCTGTTAATCGCGACAGTGGAAAAATGAGAGGTAAGCGACGCATCCAGAGCGGTCGAGCCTGCGTCCGTACTGTGCTTTACATGGCAACACTCAGCGCAACCTTATGCAACCCAATAATTAAAGCCTTCTATAAAAAATTAGTCGCTCAAGGAAAACATAAAAAAGTGGCCATTACGGCATGCATGAGAAAATTTATTACCATGCTAAACGCCATGGTGAGGGACAATTGCCTATGGGCTTACTAATCTTTATTGGGAAGGTTGACACCACAGTCGCTTGTTAGATGATTCCACTTCTATTTTAATAGCTGGCTTTCTTACGTAGTAAGCCATCCATAGTTGCCACGCGCCTGCGAAAAGCAGAGCAATCGCAACATATTTCACTACCGCAACAAGCCCCCACGCTAGCTCTCGCGAACTCTGATCTAGTGCAAATATAGCACTCATTTTTTCCGCTTGCTGATCAGGGGTTAGTACTTCTTCCTGCTCTCTTACTTCATCTATCATTTTGACGATTATAAAGTTATTTTTTTCGTGATTTTCAAGTGGTCTTTCAATATTAATATACAGTGTGTAGAAGACAGCGAGAGCACCTAAGAAACAGACTATCCCAGGAATGAGTAGAGCTATAGATATTTGATATTTTGGCTTCATATAATCATCTAACGCCGTTGTAATGGGTTTGGGTGAGTTGGCAGCCTTTTTGCAGCTTTTTGAAAAAAGGATGACAGCTTACCCAAATCCCAATTCACAACCTTGTTAGGGCTTGAGGCTTCCACTACTTATACCTTCTAGGTAAAGCTTTAAGACCTAGGCAGACTATGGCCCCGATTAAAACACCTTGCAATGCTCCGATTATTGGTACAACAGGAATAGCTAAAAGCATAAGAATCGGAACTTCAGGTGATAGCGCTACCTCTAGAATAATCACAGGTACAAAGAGAATAGTTATTCCTACAGCCCAGCCTTTCACTACTTGTATAAACATAATCTCCTTATCTATTACGGGAGCCCTAACGCTTAGGCTGAGGGGCTTGGTGAGGCAGTGTGTAGCGAAGCGGAACGCTGCGGCACCAAGTCCCTCTCAAGCCTTTTGTTAGGCTCTATTTTTTACCTTCCAAAGAAAATAGTAGGGATCTTCTTTTAACTCATTTTTCTTTTCAATGTAGTCTGAGTATTCTTTAGCCGCCCAGCCAAGCCCACCGGCACCTAATAAAGCTGCAGGTATTGTAGATGCACCCGCAGAATATATAGAAATCAGGCTTAAACCTAATGTTCCAACAGAAGCCGCTCCTACTCGAATTCTATAAGTACTAATTATCTTGTTAAATCTAGTATTGATGGTAGAAATTTTAGGCTTGAGATCATCATTGATTATATCTACCGCAGTTTTTTTATCTTCTTGCGCTAGCTTTACTGTCTCTTTGAGAGATTTTCTTAACAAAATCAAGGCATCCTGCTCATCTTCGAGCATTTTTTGTAAGTCAGAAAATGGTACACCTTCAATGAAAGGAATTGTGACCTCAAATAATTGTTCTTCATTTTCTACTGAAGAATTGTCCTTTACTAATTCTAGTGACTCTTTAAATCCTGTGTCTTCTATCGCTTGCCATGAATCCCATGGGCACCCTTCGATAATTTTAAGCGCATGAAAGTGTTTTGGTCTTGGGGAGGTCTTATCACTAATAACCGCCAATCTTTCTGGTTCATAAATCACTTTATTTGAATCAATAAGAGATTCAATCTCATCGATAAATAACTTAAACTCATCAGACGCACCAGTTAAGAATGCGGGCACACACTCTAAATTACTTGGGTCTATTTGCTGTTTTTCTATCTCGATAACTGGTATGTGGAATTTGAAATCTGATAAATTAAAATAATTCTCCAATGCCTTCTTTTCAAGAAGTTTTAAGCTTAATTCTCCATCGCCAGTCGTGGATATAAATGTATGGTCATTAAATATTAATGAAGACCTTAGCAACTGCTTTGATAATTCGATTTCTTTCGACTTGATTTCACAGATGAGCTTGTCTTTCGCCCGTTTCAACTTGTCGTTTGCGACAACATTTTTCAAATAGCGCTCTGAAATATCTGTGACCATATAATTTCTCGATTTGAGCCTAACTGTTAATTATACAGCGACTATCATAACTGAATTATACAGTGACTATGTATCACGGTGATTTTTTCGTGATTTTTTGTATGGCGCGGGTAGTCAATTTGTGCGGCCAAGGAGGGCTTATCATGACTGATAATGGCAGTGAAAAATCTCACCATGCGGTAGATCGATTTTGGCATAACTATCTATTCGTCCTTGAAAAAAATTCAACGCCTAAAAAATTAAGGCAGTGGTATCGCAAGCTTATTGAAGAATACATCGCGACCATCTAAGCGTCAAACCGCAGCGGCATACGGCCCGTTTTATCGATGACTATCAATGTGTGAAAGGCGGAATCAAATTTCTGCGTGAGCGGTGCAACAACAGATTGTTGACGCGTCGAATTTAACGTTTTATTGCTGATACGCGCTGACTACGCGCAGAGGAGTAAAGAAGTGTCGCTGTTATTTTTGACGCAACGTGAACGTTATGAGTGCGAGCCCCATGATACTGTTAAGCAGATACAGCACGGATGCCATGCCGTGTAAGCGACCAAATTCAGCAGCCAGTTCCGTGCCTTTTAGTATTGGCCCATGCGCTTTGAGGTCGACCATCATGGGTTGAATGATAAATACCGCTAGCACGGTTAAGAGCAGCATTGCCAGCAACAGCCAACAGCGCCATTGGCGGATAAACTGCCGACCTATTTCATAGAATAGGCCACAGAGCAGCAGCAAACCGCAGGCAAGACCGATCACTTGTATTGACTTGAGCATTTGCCCCGCCAATTCTCCGGCCAACTGCCGATCATCGAGAGTGAAGAATAAAGATGGGACTGCGATATAACCTATCGCCCATAAACCTCCGACCCAGAAAGTCAGTAATACGCGTTCCAGCCTGGGGAAAAATCTCATACCGATTTTACAGCGGGCAACAAAAGATCAAACATACTTAACGGAAAGAATTTCATATTCTATTATGCCACCCGGCGCTTTGACGCTGGCCACATCACCTTCTTCATTGCCGATCAGTGCACGTGCGATGGGCGAGCTTACAGAGATTCGACCTTGTTTGATATCGGCTTCATCGACACCGACAATTTGGTAAGTAACTTCATCACCGGTTTCTTCATTGATGAGATCAACCGTTGCACCAAACACAATCTTCCCATTTGTACTGAGGCGCGCAACATCAATTTCCTGTGCATTAGATAGCTTGAAATTAATGTCAGCAATACGCCCTTCGATAAAACTTTGTTGTTCGCGCGCGGCATGGTATTCCGCATTTTCTTTTAAATCACCGTGTGCACGCGCTTCAGCAATCGCGGCTATCACACGTGGCCGTTTAACGGTTTTCAATTCATGTAGTTCATCACGCAAGCTTTGTGCGCCAACCAATGTCATGGGCACTTTATTCATACTGATAACTCCTGATGGAGGTCTTGTAAACGATGTACCTCTTGAGCGGCCATCTCCTTCAACGCCATGCAAGTAACCTTAGCACCAGCCATTGTAGTGGTATAGGTTACTTTATGGTGTAACGCAGCACGACGTATTTCATACGAATCCGCAATCGCCTGTCGTCCTTCTGTGGTATTAAAGATCAAACTAATTTCGCGATTTTTGAGCATATCAACAATATGCGGACGCCCTTCACCCACCTTGTTAACTTCAGCGCAACTTACGCCCGCGCCTTCAAGTATACTGGCCGTGCCGCGAGTTGCCACCAAACTAAAACCCAATCCTATCAACTCACGCCCAACTTCAACAGCCTGAGGTTTATCTGCATCACGAACACTAATAAATGCTAAGCCCCCTGACGGCAAATCTACACTGGCGGCTAGCTGTGATTTTGCAAACGCTTCACCGAAGCTGCGACCCACGCCCATCACTTCACCTGTCGACTTCATTTCCGGGCCGAGAATAACATCAACACCAGGGAATTTTGCAAACGGGAACACCGCTTCTTTCACAGAATAATAACTCGGAATAACTTCTTTAGTAACACCCTGCTCTGCCAAACTGGTACCGGCCATACAGCGCGCACCAATTTTGGCGAGTGAATATCCGCATGCCTTGGAGACAAATGGAACTGTGCGTGATGCGCGCGGGTTTACCTCGAGCACAAAAATGTCATCGCCTTTTACTGCGAACTGAACATTCATCAAACCCACCACACCTAAACCCAGCGCCATGTCTTTAACCTGCTGACGAATACGATCTTGTAATGCGGCATCTAGACTATACGGCGGCAAAGAACAGGCGGAATCACCGGAATGAACACCGGCTTGTTCGATATGCTCCATGATGCCACCAATGACAACCTGCTGACCGTCACACACTGCATCAACATCGATCTCAATCGCATCATTTAAAAATCGATCAAGCAGCACGGGCGCGTCATTCGACACCTGCACAGCTTCACGCATGTAGCGCTCTAAATCTTGTTCGTTATGAACAATTTCCATGGCGCGCCCACCCAATACATAAGAAGGTCGCACCACTAATGGATAACCAATTTCACGCGCACTCGCAACCGCTTCTTGTTCACTGCGCACGGTGCGATTATCAGGCTGACGAAGACCGAGCTTCTCGATCAATTGCTGAAAACGTTCGCGGTCTTCCGCTAAATCTATCGCATCTGGCGATGTACCTATAATCGGCACACCCGCAGCTTCAAGCTCACGCGCTAACTTCAACGGTGTTTGACCACCGTACTGCACAATCACGCCTTTGGGCTTTTCGAGATCAACAATTTCCAGCACGTCTTCCAACGTCAACGATTCAAAATACAAGCGATCAGACGTATCGTAATCTGTGGAAACAGTTTCGGGATTACAGTTCACCATAATCGTTTCAAAACCATCTTCACGCATCGCCAATGCCGCGTGTACACAGCAGTAATCAAACTCAATGCCTTGACCAATACGATTAGGCCCGCCACCCAGCACCATGATTTTTTGATTCTGAGTCGGCAGCGCTTCGCATTCTTCATCATAACTGGAATACAAATAAGCTGTTGAAGAGGCAAACTCTGCTGCGCAGGAATCAACACGCTTATATACAGGTCGAATATTGAGCACATGGCGATGTGCCCGTACAGTATGTTCATCACAGCTTAATACGGTCGCCAAACGACGATCAGAAAAACCTTTGCGCTTCAAAGCACGCATCTGCGCGGCTGAAATGTCAGCAATGTTTTTATCACGCAGCGCGTTTTCATCGTTTATTAAATCTTCAAGCTGAGCAAGAAACCAGGGGTCGACCGCACTCAACTCAAAAATTTCATCAACAGACAAACCGGCACGCATTGCATCAGCGATATACCAAATGCGTTCTGCACGTGGAATTCTCAGTTCTTGTTTTATAGTACTCAGCGATTCTTCATTATTTAAATCAATGATTTCATCGAGACCATCTACACCCGTTTCCAAACCGCGCAATGCTTTTTGCAGCGACTCTTGAAAATTACGGCCTATCGCCATCACTTCGCCGACAGATTTCATTTGCGTCGTTAAACGATCATCGGCATGCGGGAATTTTTCAAAGGTAAAACGTGGGATTTTGGTAACGACATAATCAATCGTCGGCTCAAACGAGACAGGTGTTACACCACCGGTAATTTCATTACGTAATTCATCCAGCGTATAACCTACCGCCAATTTAGCCGCGACCTTGGCAATCGGAAAACCGGTGGCCTTTGATGCTAAGGCAGAAGAACGCGAAACACGCGGATTCATTTCAATAATAACTAAACGACCGTCATCTGGGTTGATCGCAAACTGAACATTTGAACCGCCGGTATCAACACCAATTTTACGCAGTACCGCCAACGAGGCATTACGCAGAATCTGGTATTCCTTATCGGTCAGCGTTTGTGATGGCGCAACGGTAATCGAATCACCGGTATGCACACCCAGCGGATCAAAGTTTTCGATGGAGCAAACAATAATGCAGTTGTCATTAGTGTCCCGCACCACTTCCATTTCATATTCTTTCCAGCCCAGCAGTGATTCTTCAATCAACAGCTCACGCGTCGGTGACAGGTCCAGTCCGCGTTCGCAGATCTCCGCAAACTCTTCACGGTTATAAGCAATGCCACCGCCGCTGCCGCCCATGGTAAAAGATGGCCGGATAATGCAGGGCAAACCAATTTGCGCTTGAACTTGAAAGGCTTCTTCAATGCTGTGAGCAACGGCTGAATGCGGAGATTTTAATCCGATCTGATCCATTGCCTTACGAAAACGATCACGATCCTCAGCCATATCAATGGCGTCGCTGGTCGCGCCGATCATTTCAACCTGAAATTTTTCCAGCACGCCTTCGCGCGCTAAATCGAGCGCGCAGTTCAATGCGGTCTGACCACCCATCGTCGGTAGCAGCGCATCGGGGCGTTCCTTCTCGATGATATTAGCAACGGTCTGCCAGCGAATCGGTTCGATGTACGTCGCATCCGCCATTTCAGGATCTGTCATGATCGTCGCCGGATTCGAATTAACGAGAATCACCCGATAACCTTCTTCACGCAACGCCTTACAGGCCTGGGCACCGGAATAATCAAACTCACAGGCCTGACCGATCACAATCGGCCCAGCGCCAATGATAAGAATGCTTTTTAAATCAGTACGTTTAGGCATAGTTATATTGTAATTAATAGCTTACTGTTAGTAAGCTCATCTGAGTTTCTACAATGAAAATAAAACATCATTTGTTTTTCATTAGTTCAATAAAATGATCGAACAAAGGCGATGCATCCTGCGGGCCGGGGCTCGCCTCCGGATGTCCTTGAAAACTAAATGCCGCTTTATCGGTTCGATGTATGCCCTGCAGCGAATCATCAAACAATGAACGGTGCGTTGCTTTGAGGTTGGCAGGAAGACTGTCTTCATCAACAGCGAAACCGTGATTTTGGCTGGTGATCATAACGCGCGTAGACGCCATATCCAGCACCGGATGGTTCGCGCCGTGATGGCCAAATTTCATTTTCTCTGTGCGTGCGCCACTCGCCAAGCCGAGTAATTGGTGGCCAAGACAGATACCGAACAGCGGCATGTCCGCATCAAGTAATTCTTGAATGGCATCAATCGCATAATCACAAGGCTCAGGATCACCCGGGCCGTTAGAAAGAAAAACACCATCGGGCTGCATCGCCAATACGTCTTTTGCCGGCGTCTGCGCAGGCACCACCGTGACATCGCAGCCGCGGTCTACCAGCATACGCAAAATATTTCTTTTTACGCCGAAATCGTAGGCCACCACTTTGAAGTCGTTTTGTATGACATGAGGTGTATCATCATCCAGTTTTATCGATGGTTGCTGCCATCGGTACGTTTCCTGGGTTGTCACTTCTTGTGCTAGATCCATGCCTTTTATACCCGCAAAACCGCGTGCAATACTGACCGCTTTTTCCTCGCCAATATTATTGCCAGCCATTATACAGCCGTTCATCGCGCCTTTTTCACGTAACAGGCGTGTCAGCTTGCGTGTATCAATGTCGGCAATACCCATCACCTGACGACGCTGTAAATAGTCCTGCAAGCTTTCGCTGGAACGCCAGCTACTCGTCATCAACGGCAAGTCCCGAATAATCAGCCCACTGGCCGAAATCGCGGCCGATTCTTCATCGTCACTGTTAACACCGGTATTGCCAATATGCGGATAGGTCAGTGCCACCATCTGTTTGCAATAAGAAGGGTCGGTAAGAATTTCCTGATAACCGGTCATGGCGGTATTAAAAACCACCTCTCCGGCAATCTCTCCGTCGATGCCAATAGAACGCCCGCGGAACAGTGTTCCGTCTTCCAGGGCAAGCAGCGCTGGCTGATGCAAATTAACCTCCACACTCAAATACAAAAAGCAGATACAAGAAGCGGGAACGCCATGCGTCCCCGCCTTCACATGACCTCATCAAATTGCCCGGCATGGCTTACAACCCAAGTAACCAGGCTAAGCCCCAGTCTAAGCTATTGTGATAACGTGTTTTATTGTTATCACAGCTCTGCCTAACCAGACACGATGCAACTTCAAGAGGTACTCAATTGAAAATAAACAGGGGCTAAATTTGCCCTGTTACAACAGGCAGAATTCTAACGTATCTTTCCCGCTTCTGTCCATGTCAACGCAGACGCTAAAACAACAAATTACCAACGCTTTAGCAACAAAATTCTCCTCAGCACGTCACTCGATACGCATTTTGCACATTGAAATCTGGAGTAGGACTGAAAACGATTGCTGCATTTGTTGAGAACCAACAGATATTAGACAAGCTAAAAGAAATTGGTGTCGATTATGCGCAGGGTTACAATATTGACAGATCCAATTCGATTAAAATAAAAAACAAACTGGCCAACACAGAGGAATTGCTAGCGTAAACCTTAAGGAAAAATTTAGCGCAAGTCTAAAACATCCTGCATATCATGCAACCCTGAAGTCTGCTGCATCACCCATTCTGCCGCTCGCAAAGCGCCATTGGCAAAGGTCATGCGGCTCGAAGCCTTATGTGTAATCTCAATACGCTCACCGATATCCGCAAACATTACCGTGTGATCACCGACAATGTCGCCGGCTCGAATTGTTTCAAAACCAATCGTAGCGCGCTCACGCTGACCCGTATTACCCTCGCGGCCGAAAACAGCACATTCCTTCAAGTCACGATCCAGCGCATTCGCAATCACTTCGCCCATATGTAATGCGGTACCGGAAGGTGCATCTACCTTATGACGGTGATGCGCCTCAATCACTTCGATATCCACACTATCACCCAATACACGCGCCGCCATATCAAGCAATTTAAAACACAGGTTAACGCCAACACTCATGTTTGGTGCCATAACAATGGCCTGCTGAGTTGAGGCAAATGCAATCTGATCACGCTGATGGTCACTAAAACCCGTAGTACCAATCACCATGCGTTTACCGGCCTGCTGACAAACGCGGAGATTGTCTATCGTTACAGAAGGCATTGAAAAATCAATTAACACATCAAAGTCTTCGGCAATCTTTTCCAGGCTGTCACTGACAATCACACCCAGCTTGCCCACTGCCGCCACATCGCCGGCATCAAGTCCAATCGTATCGCTGCCAGGCATATCTGTTGCCGCCGCCAAACGAATATCCGCTGCGCGTTGCAAACACGCTTCAATCAGCGTCTTACCCATCCTTCCGCTTGCACCAACAATCGCTACCCTGATCATAATTTCACCTATGCAAAATTTAGAATATAGTTTTAAGCCTGCGCTTAAAGATGCAAACCATCAAGAAATTTTTTCACACCACCTATCCATGATGAAGACTTAGGATTATGTTTTTCGTGTTTATCCTTGGTCGTCTCATCAAACTCACGCAGCAATTTTTTTTGTTTGCTACTCAAATTTACTGGCGTCTCTACCATTATCTTGCAAAATAAATCACCAATGCCACTTTCATGTACCGAACGCACACCCTTGCCTTTAAGACGCATCACTTTCGCTGTTTGACTTTCAGCAGGCACTTTTAAATTAACACGACCTTCCAGTGTCGGCACTTCAATTTCACCACCCAACGCGGCGGTAACAAAACTAACAGGGATTTCACAATATAAATTAGTCCCTTCACGCGTAAATAGCGGATGTTTTTTTACTCTAATCTGCACATAGAGATCACCCGTCGGCCCACCATTTTCGCCCGCCTCGCCTTCACCACTAAGACGAATACGATCACCAGTATCAACACCTGCGGGTATTTTCACCGACAATGTCCGTGTATCTCTGACACGACCTTGGCCATTACAGCTGGTACAAGGATCACTGATCACAGAACCATTGCCGTGGCAATGAGGACACGCCTGTTGCACCGAGAAAAAACCCTGTTGAATACGCACTTGCCCCAAACCTGCGCAAGTCGTACATTTTTTTGGACTACTGCCTTTCTTTGCGCCACTACCAGAACAAGGTTTACACGCTACATGTGTAGGCACACGGATTGTTTCTGTTTTGCCATGAACGGCATCTTCGAGACTCAATTCCATCTCATAGCGCAAATCTGAACCTCGGTGCGCTCGGCTTTGACCTGACCTGCCTCCTGCTGCGCCGCCAAATATATCGCCAAAAACATCTTCAAAGACATCACTGAAACCACCGGCACCGCGGCCACCGCCACCAGCAGAAGAGTCAACGCCCGCATGACCAAACTGATCGTAAGCTGCGCGTTTTTGCTGATCGCTCAATACTTCGTAGGCTTCTTTCGCCTCTTTAAAATTTTCTTCCGCTTTAGGATCACCCTGGTTTCTATCTGGGTGAT
>Ga0316205_10005025_pt1 | contig 11180 bp, 6 predicted proteins | sample 3monthpyrite_MG_FD_204941 | JGI IMG/M metagenome (GOLD analysis project Ga0316205, IMG submission 204941) | Microbial mat bacterial communities from mineral coupon in-situ incubated in ocean water Damariscotta River, Maine, United States -... | ecosystem: Environmental > Aquatic > Marine >...
TTTGACTGATAGTGCTACCAATAGCAGCAATTTTTCACCCATACCTGATGACCTGACTATTACTATCACTTCACCATCGAAAGGTGGCAACTTTAAAAGTTTGTATGACCCCTATGCCAAACTGAAAATTTTAAGGAATCCAAAAATTTACAATAAAGACGGTGATGTCATTGGGGAATTTAATACTGTCACTGTTAAAGATGGCTACGACCCTATTAAATTTAATGAAGCCTACACCAACCCTCCCGTTGTTATTGCCACTACCCCATCCTATACAGATGGTGTACCTGTCGCGGTACGTATAAAAGACGTCACTACCAGTCAATTTAAATTTAGAATAAAAAGATGGAAATACGATGTTGCTGCTAATCCTGACCCTGATGGAAAACATGCTGAAGAGACAATTAGTTTTATCGTAATGAAAAGCGGCGAGCATACATTACAAGGAACAGCCGGCGATTTACTTGTAAAAGCTGGCACTGAAACCAGTGTTACCGAAGAGTATGTAACCAGTAGCTGCACCTCCCGAACTAACAGCAGAGATGTTACATTTGCTTCACCATTTCCAGCTACATCTACACCCATCGTAATTTCCTCATCGATGACTCAGGCTGGTAGCGACCCTATTAATACTCGTGTCTGGAATATTAGCCAAACTGGCTTCAAGCTCGCATTACAGGAAGAAGAAAACCAAAGAAATCATGCTGCTGAAACTGTTGGCTATATTGCTATACAGCCTGGAACCGTCAATGACGCTACCACTGGCCTCAAGATTGAAGCCAACATAAAAAGCAATGTAGATGAATCTACTGACTCGATTGTATACTCCTCTACATTTTCTACTACGCCATCCTTTGTTGCTGCCATGCAGACCATCAATGAGGGGGATACTGCTTCACTACGACTGGATTCCAATAATAAAACAACAGCGGGCCTGCATATAGAAGAAGAAAAGTCATGCGATAGCGAAATCACTCATGCCAATGAAAATGTAGGCTATATTGCTATAGAAGGTAAAACAGCCAGCTTTAACCTCGCCGTGGTAGTCAAAGGCGATCCTACGACAGGTGCGGCACCAATCGGCGTACTACAAGAAGTAAAAGACGATGTGCGCATGGGCGTCTCGTTTTACCGTTATGATCACAGTGAGACTAATTCTAATATATATGAGGATAGTACCATTCATGGTGGTACATTACGCTTTAATATTCCTAAAAACCCGTTCGTGAAAAAACCATTGGAATCCGATACCACCAAGCTACCTTTAGCCCAGAAAGGTTATCGAGAACTGGAAGGTTATATAGGCACACCTATCGATACTATCGTCGATGCCGTTGAGCGCTACCCGTCTATATGGGGAACCACTCCAATTGCAGAAAACCTCTGGGAAGTCATCCAGTACTTTGGGCAAAATTCACCTTACTACGATGCCAACTTTGCGCTACCCGAGCCCTTTCCAGATTTTGTTCTGGCCAACTCTACCGGTACCACTGCTGAAAAATCACGCGATCCTTACTATGTAGCTAAATATGACGACAGAGTCAGCTGTATCAATAGCAACGTGCTGGTCGTGACCGACGGCCAACCCTTTAAGGATGCTGCTGTACCATTATCCCCCATCGATTATGACGTCGATAGTGCAGCAGATGACGACAGCGATTTATCTAATGCTAATGCCCAGGGTAAAGACAACCTTGATGATGTCGCCTACTACGCCTTCTGTGATACCACTGGAGGCACCGACTGCATAAAGAACGGCAAGGCAACAACAACTGATGCTAGCGATGTTACCAGGACTAATCTACGCGACCTACGCACTGAATCCGACATGCCGGGTGCCCAGTTCCTGAAAATCGACACCATTGGTTTCGCCGATGGTAATAAACGACAAATTCTAATAGACACAGCAGATAATGGGGGTGGAACGTCTTATGCTGCGTCTGATGGTGCTGAACTTAAAAAGGCGCTAACCGATGCTTTCAATAATGCGGCCAAAACCAGCTCGGTGTCTGCCATTGCTGCCAACTCAACTGTTCTGAATACTGACTCGGCGATATTTCAAGCGAGCTTCAACAGTGGTGCCTGGTCAGGTCAATTACGAGCCCTTAAACTTAATCCTGTCAATGCCAACGTCATTCTCGACCCAATAAAATGGCATACGGATAGTGCTCTTACCTTCGATTCTGACGATGATGGCGATTTCGATTCTGACGACATTACTGCCCGTAAGGTATTTACGCATACTGGTGTTGGCGGTAACGGTAACGGGGTTGCATTTCAAACGCTGACTAACCTCAGCGCTACTCAACAAACCCAGATCACACAGGACCAGATCGATTATATACGTGGCAAATCATCCTTGGAGTATAACGAGGACAGCAATCCCACGGGCATCTTCCGTGAACGGCCTTTTGTCACCGTTGATCCAATCACTAAACTCCCGATCGCCGTTGCCAACCAATATAAAAAGCTACTGGGTGATATTACCAATTCCAGCCCCTGGGTTATCGCCAAGCAAAACTTTGGCTACTCCGCCAGCAGCTCTGGCCTGACATCTGATGAGAGAGTTGCTTACCGCGCCTACCAGTACGGTAAATCCAGCAAAAATGACGTCGTTTATGTCGGCGCTAATGATGGCATGCTGCATGCCTTCGATGCAGAGACGGGTATAGAGAAATTTGCATATGTGCCATCAACCGTAATCCCCAGACTGAAAAATTTAGCAGATCGCGACTATGGTCAGGGCATAGCCCATCAGTATTTTGTTGACGGATCCCCCAAGGCGGGTGATGTCTTTTATAGCAGCGGCTGGCACACTGTTCTGGCAGGTACCTTGGGTGCCGGCGGTAAAGGGGTATTCGCGCTTGATGTCACCAACCCTGATAGCTTCGGGACAGGCGATGTGCTCTGGGAATTCAACCCTGACAACACATTCTATACTGCGGGGCAACGTGATAATTTAGGCTATACCATGTCAGAACCTAGTATTGTGCGCTTGAAAAATGGCGATTGGGGTGCCGTCTTTGGCAATGGTTATAATAGCGTTTCAAACAAAGCGGTATTGTTTATTCTCAACATTAAAACGGGTGCCGTTCTGGCCGAAATTGATACCGGTGTTGGATCTGCAGGTTCACCTAACGGACTCAGCAGCCCTACTGTCATTGACATCGATGGTGACAGAATAGCGGATACTGTTTACGCAGGTGACTTGCTTGGCAATATGTGGAAATTTGATATCAGTAGTGCCACCGAAGGTAGTTGGCAATCAACTTTTAACAGTGACGCAGTACCTGCAGCACCTCCCGTCGCTGCCATACCATCAAACCCATTACCGCTATTTGTTGCGACAGATGGTACCAATCCACAGCCGATTACGTCCAAGCCATTAGTGAGTCGACACCCTAATGGTGGTGTATTGGTTTCCTTTGGCACAGGCAAGTACTTTGAAATTGGCGATAATATTGTCATCGGTTCACCACAAGTGCAGACATTCTATGGTCTCCGTGATATTTACCCTAATACTGCTTCACCGGCTGTTAATGTAACGCCGATCGAGATACACCGCACTACACTTCAGGAGCAAACTATCGATACTGAAACCTCTCAAGCCTTTGAAGATACTAATGGTGATGGGGCAATAGATGATTCTGACGAAAAAATTGAACTCAGATTAACTTCTGAAACAGTGACCAATTTTACAACTACTGACTTAAACGGTAATACGGTTACACCCAAGAAGGGCTGGTACATGGATCTTGAGTCACCTACCTATGGGGCTGAAGGAGAGCGTGTTATTTACCCATCCATACTCAACGGCAATCAACTACTGTTCTCCACCTTGATCCCTGATTCCGACCCCTGTGCATTTGGTGGTACGGGCTGGTTCATGGTGCTAAATGGTGCAACGGGTGCACGTGCGTTACAAACCACATTTGACCTGAACAATGATGGCGAATACGAGGACACTGATAATTCTAACTATGGAGGCGGCTCAAGTGTCGTCAGCGGTAAAAAGACCCCCGGGCCACTAGGCGGTATTGTCAGTAGTGGTGACACTTTGCATGTGCAAAACAGTAATGGTGATGGCACTGGCATACCTGATCCTGAGCACACCGGTGTACGTAGGACTGACCCACTTGGCCGTCAATCCTGGCGCCAGCTTCGCTAGGTAAAATTTGATACCCACGAGAAATTGTTCTCGCGGGTATCAAATCTACTTGCGTAATGAATAAAAGAGTAACATTGACGATTTGATTGTGATAACAATACCAACGCAAAAATTGCGCGGCGGTTTACCTGCTTGACTAAAGGATTTTGTTATCAATGCCGATAATGACTTTAATCTCGCACTATCGCTTCTTACGATCATTTTTTATCGGCCCGAATAAGACTGGCAAATAGGTAACAGGATAATTTTATGCGAAACACCAAAGGCTTTACTTTAATTGAAGTTATGATTGTTGTAGTCATCATTGCCATACTGGCTGCTATCGCATTTCCTTCCTATCAGGATAGTGTGCGCAAGTCGCGAAGGGCTGATGCCAAGTCATCCTTGCTGGAAACTTCACAAATTCTGGAGCGCTGTTATACTGAGTTCAACGCCTATAACAATACAAACTGCTCAGTTGTAAACGTTGGCCCTCCAATCACCGTCAATCTTCAGTCAACTGATAGCTATTATACTATTGTCAGTAATTCTGGTGCGGAAACGTTAACTAACAATGCATACACACTAACTGCTACTCCAAACGCATTGGGCGGACAAGATCAGGACACACGCTGCGCCACTTTTACATTAACCCATGCAGGTGCAAAAAACTCCACTCCCAACACTGACTGCTGGTAGTTTAAGAGCAATATAGAAGATAATGTTCGAAGATAAACAGTTCTATTTGCCTAAACTCCATGTATAAAAACGAAGCGTCATCGCGAGCCAGCCTTATCGGCGCGGCGATCTAGTAAACTTTATATCCATGCAAGTCCTTACATTCGTTTTTATGAAGCCTAAGAAATACCAATTAAGATAGGTTGCCAGTCGAAGTGAAGGAGTTTATTGGTAAGCCAAAATAATTAATATAGTCGTCTGGACATAAAATCACAGAGATCGCCACGCCGATGAGGCTGGCTCGCGATGACACCTTAACTTTTAGCGACTAGTAGTCAGCCTTGATACCATTCAATGCTTCTCTCATACACCCTTACTCTGACTTTCAGATTTAATCTCTAGTATCTCAACTTCAAACTTCAATTCATGTCCGGCCAGCGGATGATTAAAGTCCACTTCCGCACTTTCAGCGGCCACTTTTTTTATGGCACCGGGAATTTCTTCACCATCAGGCGTTGTGAAGGATATGATCTGACCTTCCTCTAGCGACATTTCAGCCGGGAAGTCGGTTAATGGCATCATTTGAATGGCTTCATCATCGGGCATACCAAATGCATTTTCCGGGTCGACAATAATACTCTCTCTATCTCCGACCTTAAGGCCGTACAACGCCAGCTGCAAACCATTGATCAGCACACTTTCCTCACCCATGGTGATAGTTATCGGCTCTTCTCCGAAGGTGCTTTCAGCAACAGTGCCGTCTTCCAGTGTAATGGAGCAATGTAAAACTACTTGATCACCGGGTTGAATTCCGTTGCTATCATTCATGCTGAAGTCTCTTGGTTGTTTTTTTGTTTATTATGGCCACCAAAGAAGCTGTCTATCAATAAAATTGCTACTCCAATGCTAATCGCTGAATCGGCGATATTAAATATCGGCCAGCTCCATTGTTCATAATAAACATGCAAGAAGTCGATCATAGGTTTTATAGCCTTGATTTCTCTCTATTCTGCAGACATAATGTCACCATATATTAACAAGTGGTGACATTATGTCTGATCTTGAGAAAAAGATAGCCCCAAAAGAGATATTCCGTAAATATGGTGGTCAGCTTCATATGAGTGAGGCAATTAGCTATGGAATATCTCGACATACGCTATATAAAATGCGGGATAATGGTGTTATTGAACAAGTGTCGCGAGGTATTTACCGCCTTGTAGATCTGCCTCCTATCAGTAATCCTGATCTGGTCATTGTCGGCCTACGATTCCCAAATGCGGTTGTATGTCTAATTTCAGCGCTGTCATTCCATGAAATTACGACTCAAATTCCTCATGAGATATCAGTGGCTATTACTCGTAATGCCCGAATACCATCACTTGATTCGCCTCCCGTGAGAGCTTATAAGTTTTCGACTGAGGCTTTTAATGCTGGTATAGAGAAACACCAAATAGATGATGTATCAGTGCAAATTTATAGTGCAGAAAAAACGCTGGCAGACTGTTTTAAGTACCGAAATAAACTGGGAATGGATGTGGTTATGGAAGCCCTTAAACTATACCGCTCACAAAAGAAATATAATCTGAATGAGCTACTAAAATACGCCAAAATTTGCCGTGTTGAAAAAGTGATGAAACCTTATCTGGAGGCAACCCTATGAGTGCTGGGAAACCTGCAAATATCGCTGCCTCTATCCGCCAGCGTTTGAAAAATATATCAAAAGATGAGAGTCGGCCTTTTAATGAACTGCTTCAATATTATGCGATGGAACGTTTCCTTTACCGTTTATCCCAATCTAAACATACGGGACGTTTTATTCTTAAAGGTGCTTTGATGTTAAGAGCCTGGCATTCCCCCGAGCTTCGTCCAACAATGGATATTGATATGTTGGGCAAAACAAGTAATGAGATTGATAGCATAATTGAACAGGTTAAAGATATTATTTCAGTGGAGGCTGAGCCAGATGGGGTGGTGTTTGATCTTGATTCAATAAAAGCTGAAAGGATTAAGGAAGATGCTGATTATGAAGGTGTTCGTGCACGCTTTACAGGCACATTGGATAACGCGAGAGTACATATGCAAATTGATGTTGGCTTTGATGACATCGTGCATCCTGAACCAGTAGAGATTGAATTTCCAACCATACTCGATTCACCCATACCTAGACTCCTTTGTTATAGTCGTGAAAGTGCTATAGCTGAAAAGTTTGAAGTGATGTTGAAGCTCGGTGAATTGAACAGCCGGATGAAAGACTTTTATGATATTTGGCTTTTATCAAGACAATTTGATTTTAACGGTAAAGAACTCGCTGAAGCTATGAGACTAACACTTGAACATCGTGGTACAGACATTCCCGAAGTCATCACTGCTTTTACAAAAGGTTTTATCAAAGATAAACAGGTTCAGTGGAAAGCATTTCATAAACGATTAGGGCAGGAACACGTTCCGAATGACTTTGGTGTAATAGCGTCTGATGTTGAAGCTTTTCTTAGACCTATAATGAATGACGAAAAAGCTCCTGATAAGTGGTCTGCACCGAGCACGTGGGCATAGCTGTAAGTGGTTAATATTGTTTAAATAAAATAAATACAGGGATGAGCCCCTCACTGTACTTAGTATTTGCGCATACTTTATCTTGAAGGTTATTGGGTCTGTAAAATAAATGACGTAACCCTATACTTTACTCTTTTATCTTTCCTCTTCCCCCTGCTCTTTAGATATAACCTCTAATATCTCCGCCTCAAACTTCAATTCATGTCCGGCCAGCGGATGGTTAAAATCCACTTCAACGTTTTCTGATCCTACTTTTTTTATCGCACCAGGAATCTCTTCACCGTCAGGCGTTGTAAAGGATATGATCTGACCTTCCTCTAGCGACATTTCAGCCGGGAAGTCGGTTAATGGCATCATTTGAATGGCTTCATCATCGGGCATACCGAAAGCATTTTCCGGATCGACAATAATGCTCTCTCTATCTCCGACCTTAAGGCCGTACAATGCCAGTTGCAGACCATTGATCAACACACTTTCATCACCCATGGTGATTGATATGGGTTCATCTCCAAAAGTACTTTCAGCGACAGTACCATCCTCCAGAGTAATGGAGCAATGCAAAACAACTTGATCACCAGGCTGGATACTATTGCCATCAGTCATGTGAAGCCTCCTGATCTTTTTTGTGTTTTTTATGCCCACCAAAGAAACTGTCTATCAACAATATAGCCACTCCAACACTGATAGCCGAATCGGCGATATTGAATATCGGGAAGCTCCATTGTTCGTAATAGACATGTAAAAAATCTATAACATGTCCCAGGAGGATACGGTCAACTACGTTACCCAGCGCACCGCCCAATACCATGGCGAGGGCTATTGCCACCCATTTATCCTGTATGGGTAATTTGCGTAACCACATCACGATAACAACACTGACAATCAGGGCGAGAATAACAAAAAACCAGCGTTGCCAACCCCCGGCTTCACTGAGAAAACTAAACGCAGCACCCGTGTTATAGGACAGCGTCAGGTTAAACAATGGCATAACAGGCACGGGTACATGAAACGCCAGAAAGTGCTCGGCCAGTTGTTTAGTGATTTGGTCCAGCACAATCACGATTAATGTAATCCAAAGATATTTCAACATGTTGTCTTTTTATCCTACGTGCCCCTATGGAGCATTTAATATCCGGGTTGTTAATGGTGTCTCAGATTATTGAGTACGAATGTTATTAGAGCTGATGACAGGAGCTAATGCAGAGTGCACTTTCATTCAATTTAGCTTGAGACAATCCTGATTAATTCGTCATTCGAAGTGAAAAGTGACGAAGCAATCTGTAACTTCATGACTTTATTCAACAGACCGACGATCTAGTTTTCATATGTACGGCCCTTTGGATTGCCACGCTCCGCTCGCAATGACAATAATTTTAATTAAACAAAGCCTCCTTAAGTTTCAGCAAATTATTAACAATTTTCCTCAAGTGAACTGACGAGGCTCACCATCACCCTCTACATTTTCAATACAACGTCCGCACAGTTCTTCATGCCCTTTATGTGATCCTACATCTTCACGATGATGCCAGCAACGAACACATTTTTCATGTGCCGAGGGTGACACAGCCACCCACACTTCATCATTCGTACTGAGTGTAAAGTGGACAGCATCATCAGTTTTTGCTGTTTCTCTATGCACGCTGGCATAAGAACAAATCAGGTTAAACCTTAACTCATCACCCAACTTGCTGAGTTGTTCAAAGAGCTCCTGCCCACAGTAAAGATTCACCTCGGCATCGAGTGATGAACCAATGCCGCCAGCAACCCGGAGTTGTTCCAGTTCTTTACTAACCGTCTCACGAGTTTCCATCACCAGGTTCCAGAACGGACGATTAAAAGATTCATCCGCCTGTAGATTAAATAACCCCTGATACCAGCCTTCCAACAGTACAGACTCACTTCGTTCACCGGGCATATACTTCCAGATTTCATCGGCTGTAAAACTCAGTATGGGTGCCAACCAACGTACCATGGCTTCGCAGATATGATACATAGCGGTTTGCGCTGAGCGCCGGGGTAAGCTGTTCTTCTGAGTGGTGTATTGTCGGTCTTTGGTGATATCGAGATAAAAACTACCCATATCGACATTACAAAAGTTATGCAGCTTCTGATAGATCTGGTGGAACTGGTAGCCATCATAAGCTTCTGCGATTTCTTCTTGCAAGAGTGCTGTTCTGTCTACAGCCCAACGATCAAGTGGCAACATTTCATCAACGGGCAATAAGTCTTTGGCAGGATCAAAAGCTTCCAGGTTAGACAATAGATAGCGCATGGTATTACGAATACGACGATAGGAATCAGCGACACGATTAAGGATTTCATCCGATACTGTCATCTCATTTCGATAATCTGTCGCGGCTACCCACAACCTGAGAATGTCAGCGCCCAATCGATTAACGACTTTTTGCGGCGCGACGACATTGCCTTTGGATTTGGACATTTTCTGTCCCTTGGCATCGACAGTAAACCCATGTGTTAGCACCGACTTGTAAGGTGCTTGATTATTCATGGCCACAGACGTTAACAAGGAAGATTGAAACCATCCCCGGTGTTGGTCGGAACCTTCAAGATACAGGTCCGCAGGAAATCCCAGCGCTTCGCGTCGATTAAGAACCGCATGATGAGTGACACCTGAGTCAAACCAGACATCCAGTGTATCCATGACTTTGTCATAGTCCCCGGCTTCATCACCTAGCAGATTTTCTGGTTTAAGTTCAAACCAGGCATCAATACCTTCACTTTCAATTTGTGTGGCGACCGCTTCCATTAATTGCTCGGTGGCCGGGTGCAGCTCACCACTGACTTTATGAACAAAAACCGGTATGGGAACACCCCAGGTACGCTGACGTGAAATACACCAGTCAGGTCGATTGGTGACCATACTTTCAATACGAGCCATGCCCCAGTCAGGCATCCAGCGGGTTTTACTGATTTCGGCCATGGCCGCATTACGCAGACCCTTTTGTTCCATGCTGATAAACCATTGCGGTGTTGCCCGAAAAATTATCGGTGTTTTATGTCGCCAGCAATGAGGATAGCTATGTCGTAATGATTGATGATGAACCAACTTGCCATGCGCCTTGAGAACTTCAAGCACGTGATCATTGGCAGCGAACACATGTTCACCTTCAAACAATTCAGTACCCGGCAAGAAACAGCCATTTCCACCAACAGGATTATCCACCTTGAGGTTATAGCGACTACCTACCACGTAATCTTCCTGACCATGACCAGGAGCTGTGTGCACTGCGCCCGTACCTGCTTCAGTCGTTACATGATCTCCCACAATAATGGGTACTTCACGCTCATAGAAGGGATGCTGTAGCTTCAGGCCTTCCAGATCCTGGCCCTTGCAGCGCGCAATGATCTGGTAATCGGATAACTCATAACGTGTTACTGCTTCGGAAAGCAGCGCTTCGGCCAGTATTAATCGTTCATGCTCATGTTCTGCAACCCCTTCGCATTGTACGACCACGTAATCCAGTCCAGGGTTCAGGGAAACGGCTTGGTTCGCGGGTAATGTCCAGGGCGTTGTTGTCCAGATAACTACTGACAACGGGCCTTGACCGGGCTGAACGTCTTCGCAGCGTGCCAACAGACTTTCTTCATCGAGTACGGTAAAACGTACGTCGATAGCCGGTGAATTGCGATCTTCGTATTCCACTTCAGCTTCAGCCAGAGCAGAGCCACAATCGGTACACCAATGAACCGGTTTAGAGCCCTTATGCACATGACCATTAGCAATGATTTTTGCCAGTGAGCGCACGATGTCGGCTTCAAACTTAGCATCCATGGTCAGGTA
>Ga0316205_10005029_pt1 | contig 11175 bp, 14 predicted proteins | sample 3monthpyrite_MG_FD_204941 | JGI IMG/M metagenome (GOLD analysis project Ga0316205, IMG submission 204941) | Microbial mat bacterial communities from mineral coupon in-situ incubated in ocean water Damariscotta River, Maine, United States -... | ecosystem: Environmental > Aquatic > Marine >...
ATTTAATTCTCCATTTTTGCACTGTTGTTTTCACGCTCTATATCCTCTACATGCGATTTATACGGTTTTTGTTGGCAGACAACGAATCAATCGCGATGGTTATGTTAAATCCTGAACAACTTCCGACGGCACAACCGGTTTTATTCTCCGGAATAATGTTATTTCTGATCTTGAGTTTACTGGGATTACTTAGATTAAAACCTTCGAGCGGCTTTATTTTTAGAGGAATGAAAGGACTTTTTGGTTATAGCGCTGTATTATTAATTTTACAATTTTTAATTGTGTTAGGTGGACGGCATTTTCCTGATAGTTTAACTAAATCAATTTATGAATCGACCCATCTTTTTGTGGAAATACAAGCGAATAATTCAAGACTTAGATCAGAACCCTCTCTTGAATCAAAAATAATAACCACCGTTGATAGCGGTACCTTACTGTTATTGAATGATGTAAAAAAATCCGCTGGGTTGACTTGGAATCGAGTATTTTTAGCACCAAAAGAATACGCATGGATTGTGCGAGTGGTTACTACTAAAAATGGTGAAACCAAACGGTTATCAAAGACTAACAAGTTTTATTTTACTTTTGCTGATCAATATAGTTTGATTCTTGCGCTGTTTGGTTTTCTTTGGGGATTTTTGAGTTATAAGAAAAGATAATTTTTCGATCTAGTTATCACTGTCAATGTTCTGCCTCATTTTTCGGCCGCCGACAGGTGTTAATCCATTACTCTGATAGAAAGTTAACGCGCGATCAAATTCTGGAAGTGGTGGAGTGCACAATTCTAAACAAGACCAGCCTCTCTGCTTGCCATATTTTTTAACTTGTTTTACAAGTTGCGCTCCCACGCCTGACGAACGAAATGCTGGTGTAACATAAAACTCCTGAATCACACCGATTTTCCCGCCAGCGTATAATGCATAAGTTTCAGTAATAGTAGAAACAGCAACGGGGATCTTATCAGACCAGCCAACAATAGCGGCGTAATGTCCCGCGAAAAGCAATTCTTTACACCTTTTCGTGGTTGCTGCAAGATTAATATCAAAGTGTTTTGTCTTGGTACGATCGCAAATCTCTTTAGTTAGCTCTATGACAAGATTTGCAATTATTGACGATTCAGCTTCGGACGCTTGACTAAATGTGATGGTCATTTTCGTATTTAAAAACCTACTTTTATAAAGAAACTGATTTACTATAGTTATCAAAGTCTTTGACTAAATTATAACCGAGAGAATCATAAAGAGCTTTTGCCGAATGGTTGTCAACAGCCGTTGATAATTTGATTGAAAAGATCTTATTTTTAACCGCTTGTTTGTACAAGTGTTTCATCATTGAAGTTGCACAGCCCGAACGCCTTGCCGATGCGTCGATAAATAAGTCGTTTAAAATCCAGCTAGGTTGCATAGCGACAGATGAAAAAGAGGGATAGATTTGCATAAATCCAATTGCGGTACTCTTTTTAAATGCTAAAAAAATTAGCGAATCAAGCTTGTTGAATCGTTCAGAGATAAACTGTCTTGCAGCATCAAAATTATTAGGCATATCATAAAAGGCACGATATTTCTCAAACAGAGAAACCGCATCTTGCAAATGACTTTCATTAGCTCGAATAATATCGATCATAACAAATAATATTTCAAGTTATTTAGCAGCATCTTCTAAAATACCATTAACAATCGAAATCAGAGTGAATACAAAAATAGCAACCATCACTATGCCGACAAAAATATAGTGACTCATTCGACCTTTTTCAAAATCTCTTTTTCTATTCTCATCACTCTGTATGCCGATCATTGCGGCCAAAACGCTGAGAATAACGTTAAAAATACCGGGTGATTTTTGCTCTTTGTTGTCGCTCATTTTTAATAGCTCTTCAACCTTGGTTTAAAAAAACATTGGAGATATTAGGTTAATACTAGCATTATTATCTATATATATCTAAACTACTTTTAGACGCGTATCCTAGCTTATTTAACAAAATATGACCACTCAATTTATAATCGATTTTATTATATCCTCAGATGAAGATGTAGAAGAATATTTTTTGCTTAAATTCATTGAGGAGCAACACCCGAACTTTTTCGATTCACTTGGAGAATCACCATCTTTATACAAAAAACACTTTTTTTTATTTCATCAATTATATCTCCTAAGAGATGATTTGCTGAAGCAAGGAAAAAGCTTAATCATCTCTGGCACTAAAATATCAATTCGCGATCAGACCAGGTCGTCGACCGCTATTTCTGACACGGATGCTTTAAGTGAGTTTTATCTCAACTTAGACAACTTAGCTCTGTCTGATGACGACGTATCCGAAATGTTAAACAAGTTCTGGCAAAAATATCTTGCCATAGATAAAAAAGCAGAAGCTTTACAGGTGCTTGGTTTGCATAATACGACTGATCTAAATAAGAAAACCATTAAAAGTCGATATGCAGAACTAGCACAAAAACATCATCCCGATAAAGGTGGTGATGAGCAGATGTTTATCAAAATTAAAGAAGCCGCGAATACTTTAAAACATTTATTTTATTGAATGTTCTATTTTTTGAATTATTGAACGGTTTAATTATTTATAGCTAAATTAAGCTGGACAATGCGCATCGCCATTTCCAAGGATTGATCGGCATTTAGCCGAGGATCAACCACACTCTTATAAGCGCGAGCTAAATCTTTTTCAGCTAAGCCTCTCGCTCCCCCCAAACATTCTGTAACGTTTTCACCTGTTAATTCGAAATGAACTCCACCGAGATGACTATGGTTATCTTGATGAATTTGAAACGCTTGAGTTAGCTCGTCGATGATCGTATCGAAGCGGCGAGTTTTGGTTCCGTTTTCTGTGATCGAGGTATTTCCATGCATTGGGTCGCAACACCAGAGTGGTGTTCTATCTGCTTGCTTCATTTGTTTAATAAGTTTAGGTAAACACTCGGACACTTTTTTGTTACCAAAGCGAGTGACTAAGGTTAGTCGTCCGGCGGTATTATTTGGGTCAAGAATATCACACAAATTTAATAAATCTTTGGACGACATAGATGGTCCAATTTTTATCGCTATGGGATTAGCAATTCCGCGCATATATTCAACGTGAGCGGAATCAGGCTGACAAGTTCTCATTCCTATCCAGGGTAAATGAGTGGATAAATTATACCAGCTAGAATCTTTATACTGGCGAGTCAATGCTTGTTCATAATGTAAATGCATTGCTTCATGGCAGGTAAATATCTGATCTCTAACCGGCAGTTGAGTATTTTGTTGGTTAAGATTTTTTATTAAGGATTGGGAGCGTTTTACTTTATTTAAAATGGAATGATAATCATCTGCTTTCGCAGAATGTGACACAAAATCAAGATCCCAGTTTTCGACGTTGGACAAGCTCGCGAATTGGTTTTCTAACAAAGTCCGAATATAATTTAATGTTAAAGATGCAAACGAATAACCTTTGAGCAATCGTTTACTATCAGGGGTACGTTGCTCAACTGTAAATTCCGCACCGTTGATCAGATCGCCGCGATAACAAGGCAAGCTCGTTCCGTCAATGGTTTCGGTTATAGAGCTTCTTGGTTTTGCATATTGACCGGCTAACCGTCCTATTTTTGTCACTGGCTTATTGAGACCATCAACTAAAATGAGTGACATTTGCAACAAAATCTTTAATTTGCTGGTGATGACCTCAGCGTTGCAATCGGAAAATAACTCGGCACAATCACCTCCTTGTAAAATAAAAGAGTCGCCTTTTGCGGCAGAGGCTATTTTAGATCGTAAGTCTTCGATTTCTTCAACACTAACCAGAGGCGGTAGCGAGCTTAATTCATTTATCGATTTCTCAAGCGCCTGTTGATCAGCATAGTCGACCTGTTGGCTAATCGGAAAATTTTGCCATGACTCAGGATTCCATGATTTAGGACTGCTAGATTTATTTTGCCATGACTTTGGATGAAATAACTGCATCAGAAAATTTTGAGATCGATACCAAGTATGATTTCTAAAGGTGCGGCTATTATAGTAAGATAACTGTGATTAGGTCAAAATGAATCTGAATAATGGCAAAAGCAAAAACACAATATGTTTGTAATCAATGCGGGGCGATATCACCTAAATGGGGAGGGCAATGTGCTGATTGTGGCGAATGGAACAGTTTAAGTGAACAAATAAATGTCGGCAATGAACCTCAAACAGGCAGGTTTGCGGGTTATGCAGGAAGCGAAGTCAAATTGCAAAAGCTAAGCGATGTTAAACACACCGATATGGTGAGGATCGCGACAAGTCTAAGCGAGTTAGATAGGGTGCTCGGCGGTGGATTAGTGCCAGGTTCAGTGGTTCTGTTGGGGGGCGATCCTGGGATAGGTAAATCGACAATATTGCTGCAAAGTATGTGTCGGTTGAGTGAAACATTAAATGCGATTTATGTCACGGGAGAAGAGTCTGCTCAGCAAATATCCATGCGAGCAAAGCGTCTTGGTTTAAATGGTGACAAATTAGGTCTGCTGACCGAAACCAAAGTTGAAACAATAATTGCGATGGCGCAAAAAAATCAACCACAGGTGATGGTGATCGATTCTATTCAAACCATTTACACGGAACATTTGCAGTCAGCTCCTGGCGGCGTTGCCCAAGTTAGAGAAAGTACCGCACAACTGGTTCGATTTGCCAAACAAAAAGGTATCGCGTTATTTGTAGTCGGGCACGTAACTAAAGATGGCGCGCTTGCCGGTCCTCGAGTTCTTGAGCATATGGTGGATGCGGTTTTATATTTTGAGGGCGAAAGAGACGGGCGATATCGAATTTTGCGAGCAGTCAAAAATCGTTTTGGCGCTGTCAATGAGCTAGGCGTTTTTGCGATGACCGAAGAAGGCTTGAAAGAAGTGCAAAATCCTTCGGCCATTTTTCTATCACGTTATCAACAGGCATCTTCAGGAAGCGTGGTGACAGTCACGTGGGAAGGTTCTCGACCTTTATTAGTGGAAGTGCAAGCATTAGTCGATGAAGCGCATGGAAGTCACCCCAAGAGAGTCGCCGTTGGTTTAGATCAAAATCGATTAAATATGTTGTTAGCCGTGTTATCTCGACACGGCGGTATCTTTTGCCATGATCAGGATATATTTTTAAATGTAGTTGGCGGGGTGAAAGTAATGGAAACCAGCGCTGATTTATCCCAGTTACTTGCTGCGGTTTCTAGCCTTAGAAATCAAGTTTTGCCACAAAACCTTATCGTTTTTGGGGAGGTTGGATTAGCTGGAGAAATAAGACCAGTTCCTAACGGACAAGAACGGATTAAAGAAGCGGTGAAACACGGGTTCAACAAAGCGATAGTGCCTCAATCCAATGTACCAAAGGGCAAAGTGAAAGGGATGGAAATAATGGCGGCTAGTAATTTACAACAAGCACTACAAATATTGTCAGATATTTAGACCGAAATCGCGAAATATTGGCTAATCATTTTCGCTGCAAAGTGCAGCTAAGTCACGGTCTAAAATCGCCGAATCCCCAGAATTAAGTTCAACGATTTTTCGTAAATGAGTAATGCTATCGAGATCAATACTTTGGCAAATAAAGCCCAAATTTACCGGGTGTTGATGCATTAACTTGAGGGTCATTTTTATGCTGTTTTCGTCGTCTGAAAGTGGGATCTCTAATTGATACATCGCTCCCTCTTTTGAACGAAGAACACCATGTGGTCTCAGCAGGACTCCATGGATTGATAGATCCACCACCTGACAGTCAAATATCTGATCATCTTTGGATAATTTTGCGGTGCTGTCAAAGCTAACTCTTGTATATTGGCGTCTTTCTTTATCCATGAGATATTTCACCTAAGTCAATTTTTCTTCAGTTAACTTTAGCACAAAAGAGTCAATTTAGTGATATTTTTGTGTCTGACGAGTTAATCAAGGATAATGGATCAATTGAGAACAAAAGATTAGCTGATAATCCTAGAAAACTCAGTTGAACGTGAAAAAGATGTGTAAAACCTTGGTGTGCATAGGATGTTTGGGAAAGCCGTGGTCACCTGATTGGTGAGTAGCGCTTTCACAGACATTCTAGGTGCACCAAGGGATTGTGCAGACTTTCATGTTTCAACTGAGTTTTCTAGGATAATCTAAGATAATACAGGATCAACCAAACCAATGACCATTCAGTGGTATCCCGGGCATATGCACAAAGCCCAAAAAGAAATAAAAGAAGCTTTACCCAAAGTGGATCTGGTGATCGAAGTGGTGGATGCGCGCATTCCATACAGTAGCACCAATCCGATGGTGGCTCAGTTTCTTGAAGAGACAATTAATCCTAAACCCGTTATTAGAGTACTTAATAAAAGTGATTTAGCCGATCCTACAATGACAAGTCTTTGGTGTGAGACCTTTGATAATCAACGAGGAACTAAATCGTTACCTATTAGTAGTAAGCAGCCGGAACAAGTCAAAAAGATCACAAAATTATGCCATAAAATATTTCCTGAGTTTGCAGAAAAAGGCAAGCCAATAAATGCAATGATTATGGGAATTCCTAACGTCGGAAAATCGACTATTATCAACATACTTTCTGGTCGAACGATTGCAAAAGTAGGTAACGAACCGGCGGTAACGAAGAGACAACAAAGAATAGATTTGGAAAGCGGAATTATTCTTTTTGATACTCCGGGATTTTTATGGCCAAAAATCGAAAATACTAATAGCAGTTATCGACTTGCTATTACTGGGGCGATAAAGGATACCGTATTGGAGTATGATGATATTGCCTATTATGCGGCAGAATATTTTTTAGAATATTATCCTGAACGATTGAAGAAAAACTTTCAGTTAGATGAATTAGAAACAGATATTACCTTATTGCTTGAATCAATCGGACGAAAGCGAGGCTGCTTGCAATCGGGAGGAAGGGTTGATTTAGATCGCGTTTGTAAAATATTAATCCACGAGTTTAGAAATTTTTCTATGGGCGCTATGAGTTTAGAAACACCAGCGATGATAGAAAAAGAACTAGTTGAAGTTGAAGCGAGACTTTTAGCAAAATCTGAAAAAGAAGAACAACGAAAAAAGAAAAAGAAGCGTCGACGCCGATGATGGGTTTTTAAATGTTCGATCCAGAAAATCTAAACAAAATTGCCAACATGCAAATGCCCTTTGGTAAATATAAAGGTCGCCATTTAATTGAATTGCCTGAACCTTATTTGGTATGGTTTGCTCGTCAAGGGTTTCCCGGCGGTAAATTAGGTGAGCTATTACAATTAACTTATGAAATTAAAGTGAACGGGTTGGAAAAGTTGATTTTTCCATTGCAAAACGATTAAAAGAAATTCAAAGGAAATAATCGATGCAAAATTTATCTTTGTCAGACATTTATATCTATCCAGTTAAATCGTTAACAGGTGTATCGTTACAAAATTCTCAAGTTTTCCCTCACGGACTAGATAATGATCGATTACTAATGCTCATCGATGATAATGGCTTATTTATTACTCAACGCAAATATACTCAGTTAGCACTTTTAAGCACTTCTTTAAAAAACAATGAATTCAAAATAACAGCACCAAATTTTCCAGATTTGTCGATCAGAGAAACTGATTTTCTAAAGGAGACGACCTATGTGAAAGTTTGGCAAAGTGAATGTGATGGCATAGTAGCGAGCAACGAAGTTAATAAGTGGTTTAGTGATTATTTAGATAAATCTGTTCGACTGGTCAAATATAACCATAACAAACCAAGAACGACAAATCCAAGTTATTCTAACTCGGGAGATATTGTTAGTTATGCTGATGGTTATCCATTACTGGTTATTTCACAAGCCTCGCTAGATGATCTAAATAACCGGTTGGATGTACCGGTTACCATGAGCCATTTTAGACCGAACATAGTAGTTAATGGCTGCCAAGCTTATGCTGAGGATAGTTGGAAGAAAATTAAAATTGGTGAAGTAGAATTTGACGCAGTTAAAAAATGTGAAAGGTGTATTTTAACCACCGTTGATCCTGAAACTGGTGTGAAAGATATAAATCGTCAGCCGTTAAATACTTTGGCAGAATATCGGAAAGAACCAGCGGGTGTTATGTTTGGAATGAATTTGATTCCGCGAAGTGGTGGGATGATTCGTCGAGACGATCTAGTTGAAATTCTTGAATAGATAATCACGCCAGCATTCACTCAATAGAAAGAGCCAAAATTTGACTGATTTCATTTAAGCTATACCCGGATTGTTGATGCCAAGTGTCAAGCGCCTGTTGCAATTTAGCCCAGTCCTTTTTTGAACTTGGCATTTTGTTACTTAATATACCTTCACGCGACAGCGATTTAATGACATCTTTAGTAAAAACTAAGGTATCAATCCCCATGCGGCGCAAGAATACTTGACCTGTTTTTCCACCGAGGCGGGAGCTTTTTTTCTGCATGTTTTGCAAATTGCTGCTGTAATCTTTCAACTTCCATGTTGAAAAATAGTGACCAATACTGCCGTGCTCATCAATTAGATCTTTTAGATAATGAGCATTTGCGCTAACGGAACGAATTTTAGCGTAATTTTTTACGATCCCTTCTGTGGTTAAAAGTTGGTCTAAATCGTCATCTGACATCATCAACCAACGATTGATACTAAACCCAGCAAATACTTCTTCAAATCGATCCCATTTATCTTCAATAATCTTCCAATTAAAGCCTGCCTGAAAAACACATTTGGTCAATGCCGACAGCCATCGATCATCGGGTATTCCTTTTATCGTCTTTGCAGATTTAGGACTAGTCAGCATTTTACCTAGAGCTTCAGTTCCGCCATGACGATCCGAGGCGCGTTTTGTGATGATCTTAAATGATTTCATAACAAACTCGCTAAATTCGAAGGCTAGTTAAGGATGTCTACGTAACCAATCAGCAATAGCTAATCCAATCGCATCAGGTTGATCTTCCTGTATAAAGTGTAAGCCTTGTCCAATAAAAACAGTTTCAAGATTGGATATTTTATCGATATACCAAGATATAGCTTCACGAGGAATAATCACACCTGGGTCAGCATATAATAGAAGTGACGGCATTTTTGTTTTACCCATAAAATTAGCAATCTCTCCCAATGACTTAACCGTCGATTTCGGCTCTCCTGCAATAGGAACTTCACGCGGCCAGGCTAAAACAGGCTTACGACTCTCTTTTGAAATGAACGGCGCTCGATAAGATTTCATTGCCACTTCACCCAACTTGCGATTGATCATATTTGGCAGCACCTTTTCAACAAACATATTGTTTTCTATAACCATTTGCTCACCCTGTACAGGATCTTTGAAAGCACGGAACATACCGCCCATCTCTTCACCCATAACTTCAAAGGAGGAAACAGGAAATCCCGGGGGTAACACCCCTTCCATAAACGCCAGTCCATTTACTTTATCTGGATTGCGGTGTGCATACTCCCATGCCAGCGCAGCTCCCCAATCATGACCAACTAGCGTCACACTTTTGGCTCCAAGAGCATCGATAAATCCTGACACATAACGAAAATGGTCAGCAAAAGTATAATTAATATCAGGTTTGTCCGAATTCCCCATGCCAATCAAATCTATAGCAATATTTCTATGGGTTTGTGCCATATGAGGCATAACATTTCTCCATAGATAAGACGAGGTCGGATTACCATGAATATAAATTACAGGCTTTCCTTTACCGATTTCGAGATAGGCTATTTTGCTATCATGCACATCGATAAACTTTTGTTCAATGTTGTGTGTTTCTGAAACTTCGAGACGCGGAAGTTTGTGTGTTGTGACTTCTTGAGCCGTAGCTACAGAAGTGAAAGATAGCGCGACAAAAGTAAAAACTCCACGTAGCACAGACGTAAACAAATTTGTTTTCATTTTATAATTCCTTTGAGACAGTGTGATGTTGTATAGGTGTTAGGCTTAGGTTTAGTTTCAGACCGGAACGGTATAGCTGACAATCGTCATATCTGCCGCTTCATCTCGAAGCGGAATAATTTCTTGATAAGCATCGGAATCGAACCAGGCTTGCAGTGCCGGCATATCAGGAAACTTAATAATACCGACTGTTTGGTGGCTAGAATTACCACTCAGTGCTCCTTCAACTTTTCCGCGTAACACCATTTCTCCGCCATGTGGAGCAAAGGTTGCTCCCGCTTTCTGTGCGTATAGTTGAAATTTGTCTTGGTCTTTGATTGATGTAGTAGCTATAAAAAAAGCTGTCATGTTATTTTCCTCGTTGTGTTAAAAAATTGTTACTAGAGCTATGCGGAGATTTCTCTCATATCTGAATTAAGGCTGGAATTAGAAAAAACACCTTAGTTTTTGTAAATAGTTTTAGACTTAAATCGCACGCAAAGCTTCTATAATTTGGTCTACTTCGGCGCGTTTTCGGTAATTGTTAGGTACAAACGCCCAGGCAATTTCACCAGACGGTTTAATGATATAAGTTGCCGGATCAGGAAAAGTAAATGACGAGTCCCCAGTAAGTGCTTGTATGTCAATGCCGAATGAATCAAGCAATTGCCGGTGACTTTCAGGAAGTTCGAAGACAAGTCCCAGAGCTTCTGCAACACCGTTTCCCTCATCATGCAACACATCAAATGTCACTTGCCCAACAGCCATATCAGTAACTTCCGCTGGCGCACCGCTCTTTTTTAGGATGTCTACCGCACCTGATTTTTCAGGTGTAATAGCAACAAGCGTTGCTCCTTCCTTCTGCATATCTGTGAGTCGCTCACTATAAGCTTTGAGTTGCAAGTTGCAGTAAGGACACCACACTCCTCGATAAAAAGTGAGAATCAATGAACCCTTCACCAAGTAATCTTCCAATAGGCGTGTTTCGCCATGCTGGTTTTTTAAGGCAAAGCTCGGCATCTGATCGTCAGGTTTTTTAGCACGTTCAATAATATCAAGCGCACTAATTTCCCCTGCACCTTGTTCAAGGAGTAATGTAAGTTCTGCGGGCAGAGTTTCCCGCAGGTGTTGAATTGTTTCTCGAATCTTCTGATTTAACATGGTGTCCTCCAAATTGATTGAAACAGTAGCTATGAATGTGTTATTTTGTACATTGGTGGACAATATAAGGCATTTAATTCGTTTTGTCCATATGTGTACAATATATTTTTCTGGTGGTTTATAATGGGAAGGACAGCTAAATTTGATCGCGAGGCAGCGGTGGAAATATCCATGAATGAAATTTGGTGCAATGGGTTTGA
>Ga0316205_10005030_pt1 | contig 11174 bp, 9 predicted proteins | sample 3monthpyrite_MG_FD_204941 | JGI IMG/M metagenome (GOLD analysis project Ga0316205, IMG submission 204941) | Microbial mat bacterial communities from mineral coupon in-situ incubated in ocean water Damariscotta River, Maine, United States -... | ecosystem: Environmental > Aquatic > Marine >...
TCGGTATATTTCAATCCTGTCACCGTCTCTTAAAACGTCGGAAAGTTTACAGACTTTACCGAAAATTCCTAGCTTGTTAATTGTCAGGTCGATCTCAGGATAAAGCTCTAAAATATCCGATTGTTTGACAGCCTGTTCTACATTGCAGTTGTTTGATACTTTAAGACTTAAAATATTTTGTTCTTTAGGTGTTGGATAAATTATTTCTATCAAAATATCATTGCTGAGATCGTTTGACGTATTTCCATGAGCGGGATCATTTGACATAGATTTTTTCTGCTCTTTGGGTAAATGCTGCAACCATTGATTGGACGAGTTTATTAAAAATTTTCGAAAAAGCTAACGTGGCTAACTTATTGGAGAATTCAAAATTGAGATCTAGCTCGATTTTACATGCCGAATCAGACAAGGGGGTAAAAGTCCAGTTGCCAGACAAATGAGAGAAAGGTCCATCGACTAATTCCATTTTTATTAAAGTATCCTCCTGCAAACTATTTCGTGTGGTGAAAGATTTTGCGATCCCACTTTTTGCAACCTGCAGTTTTGCGGTGACTTGCTGTTGGTTTCTTTCTATTACGCTGGATTGTTGGCAGTAAGGAACAAACAGATGATAGTTGTCTATGTCATTAACTAATTGGAACATTTGTTTTGCAGAAAAAGGCACTAGAGCGCTTCGAGTAATATTTTTCATGAAAGACTATAACTTGTTTAGACGATCCAAAAGTCGGCGTGTACGTTCATAATACTTTAAAGCTAATTCGTTATCGGGCTGAATTTCTAAAATCAAGCCCCAGCTTTCAACAGCTTGTTGAAGTTTTTGATTTTTTCTTAATAGGATCGCTTGTTCGTGTAATTTATTGATTAGTGATTTTTTCGTAGATAGATAATCTCCAGACAACTCAGTTTTAATGTTCAATTTATTAGCCTTAATCAGGGTTTCGGCTGCTTTATTATAACTACCGGCTTCAAATAACAAAACAAACTCGTCTAACAAAACCGCATGACTTTGTTGTTGAACGAACTGATTGAAATTGCCATCAAGAAATTTTCGTTTGGAAGTTTTTGCAATATTTTCTATTTGCTCGATCATCTTATATCTTTCAGTAATCGAAACTCTGCTGAGAGCCAATTGATTTAATGTGCTTTTTTGTAAATTTAACAAATCTTTATGGTGGCTTTTTATCATATAAATATTGGTCATTCGTTTAAGCGACTTTATAAACTGTTTTTCGTTGGTGTATTTTTTTAACAATGCGATATTTGCATTAGAGCGTCTATTTTCCCTTTTTACCAGAGGGCTAGAATTTAAAACGGGTATTTTGATTAGCGATTGAGGTAATATTTTTGCCGGATTTTTAATCTTATTAAGTTTCGCCAAACTAACAAAATAAATGGAATTCCCTAGCCACTGCTTGGCGATGCTTCCCAGGCTGTCGCCTGACTTAATTTGGTATTTAATAGTCCGTTTTGTTTTAAAGACTATATCGTAAGATTGCGTCAGTTGTTTTTTTAAAAGGATGGCTGTTTGATGGGATGAATTAAAGTGTAATACCTCATCAATCATTTTTTCGGCTTGTTGAATTTGCCCAATTTCCAGTTTTGCTATTGCCGATTGAATAGCTTTATTTTGCTGGCTAAGGTTGTGTAGTCCAAGATCTTCAACAATGGGAACTTTCTGTGTTGTCGGTTGCTTTATTTGACAGGCAACCAAAAAACAGGAGAGTAAACCCAATAAAAGTAATTTCAGTATATTTTTTTTTGATTTTAAAAAAAACATTATCGATTACTCTCTTTTAGAATTCTTCCTTTGTCTTTTGCCCACTCTTTGGCTTTGTCGGCAGCTCTTTTATCATGTAATTTTTTTCCTTTAGCGATACCGATTTTTAGTTTGACGAGATTTCTTATCCAATAAAGAGAGAGTGGAACGATAGTATAGCCACCTTTTTGTTGCGCATCGTGAATTTTTCCTAATTCACTAGAATGTAGGAGTAACTTTTTATTGCGAGTTGGTTCAATCACATTGTGAGTTGATGCTGTACTTAATGGCGAAATATGGCAGCCATAAAGCCATGCTTCGCCCTGGTGTAATTGCACGTAAGCCTCTGATAAGGTCACTTTAGATTCCCGCATGGATTTCACTTCCCATCCCTGCAATGCTAAGCCCGCTTCAAAGGTGTCTTCGATAATGTAGTCGTGTCGCGCTCGACGGTTTTGTGCAATGGTGTTATCGGGCGCTTTTTTCTTTTTTGCCATTCAATTGCCTATAGCTTTAGGTCGGCTAAGAGTTGTTGATTATTGTTGAATACTGGATGTGCTGAATTATAGGGGCTAGCTAGTTGATAGTCTAGCGGCTTTGTTTAAGATTGTGACAGGGCTTGCGCACAATGACGATAGATAATAAAAATAAGCCCTCTTTGTTTAAGAGGGCTCACTACATTCCGGTGTTAATCTGAAAGCAGGTTTATCGAAGTAATTTGTTGACCTGTGCTAAATCATCTTCGGTTAAAAGACCTGTTGCTTGTTTTAATTTTAAGGTGTTTAAAACATAATCGTAACGAGCCCTGGAATATTGGCGTTTAGCATCGAAAAGTAATTGAGTTTGTAGCAGAACGTCTACTATGGTTCGTGTTCCGACTTCAAAGCCTGCCTGGGTGGCTTCTAAAGACTTTTCCGATGAAATTACTGCCTGTTTAAATGCCTTAACTGAGCCAACGTTTGCGATAACACCTAAATATGAGCTGCGCGTATTACTCACTGCAAGTCGTCTGCTGGACTCCAGGTTATGTGCTGCTTGCAAGTAAAGGCTTTGTGCTTCTGAAACTTGTGAGCTGGTTCTACCTCCGGAATAGAGTGGAATTTTTACGTCTAACGAAATTGACGATACTGGGGAACTGCCGTTAGTCACATTGTTTGTTGCTATTCCTATTAGGTTATTGGCATTGTCATAAACAGGTTGAGTTGGTGTTTCAGTTTCGCTATCGTCATCTGCGTAACGTGCAGTAAGCGCAACAGTTGGATAATGTCCTGATTGTGTGATTGAAATACTTTGTTTGGCTATATCTAAACCAATCTTCGATGCTTTAACATTAATGTTATTATCTTCGGCTTGGGTTACCCATTGTTTTATATTCTCAGGTAGCGGGTTTCTTAACGGAATTTCTGATTTTAGTTGAAGCAAATTATAATGGTATCGACCGCTTATTAATCGAAGTAATTCATGGGTATTATCAAGGGCATTTTTAGCTATGATCTGGTTGGCTATGGCTCGATCATATCGTGATTGCGCCTCGTGGACATCTGTAATAGCAATCAAACCGACATCAAATCGCTGTTTCGTTTGAGCAAGTTCTTTTGAAACGGCATCGGTTTCGGCTTCTGAAAATTCTACACTGTCTTTGGCTGCTAAAACGTTAAAATAGGCTTCTGCAACTCGGATAATCAAGTCCTGTTTTGCCCCTTCATGATTAACATTTGATTGCAGAGCTCTTTTTTCTGACTGCCTTAAATTAAGCCAGGAAGTATGGTTATATATTTCTTGAGTAAGGGTGATAGAGTAATCTGAAACAGTAGTATCACTTTTACTTGATGATGTTCTGATAAAATCTCTTGGGTCGCCAGCAGTGGAAGGTACGGGAGTAATAATACCAGTGGAAGTGCTTTCCGATTCACGACTGGTAACACTATAACCTGCAACAGCATTCAACTGTGGTAATAGTGTAGCCATACTTTGATTCACTCGCTCGCTAGTTGCCCTAGTTCCTGCTTCACTGGCTAAAAAATTAGGGTCGCTGTCTTGCGCCAAGCGATAAACATCTAACAGATTATCGGCGTAAAGCTGAGATGATGTGACTAAAACGATAGCACTTAAAGCTATTTTTAATGGTTTTTTCATTTTATTCCCTATTAAAAAATATTGTGATCTGCTTTCTAACGGCGGTTACATTAGAAAATAACCCCTCAATAACGAGGAATTTCGGTGTGTTAGTATTGTAACTCACCTAGTTAATTTTGCCTCGAAGTAAATTATTATAAAATAGCACAATTTGTAAATGGATATGTAGTTGAGGAGGCTATTCGAGAGCGAACCATCGAAAGTTTAGATCTAAAATGGTGCTATAAATTCCCTATATCACGGCTCAAAACACAAACTGATTGGTTGTCTCCGCGTTGATCATTTTGCTCGCATCGATCGGAAAAAGATATTCATACAGCCATTCATTTTTATCATCCAGTCGAGCCAATGTAGCTGTGTGTCCACCGTTATGTTCTAAAATGCAGACGATACGTCCGTTTTTCGCGAGATTTCTTTTTAAGTTGTCGGACAATTTGGGTAATGCTGCTGTTATCAGTATTGCGTTGTACGGTGCGTGCGCCATCCAACCGTCACAAGCATCGCCTTCTTCTACGATTAGGTTGTCGATGGCAAGCTTGCGGTGTATTTTTTGCGCAGATTTTACAAATTCAGCGATAATTTCAACGCTATATACTTGTTTTGCCAGTCTTGATAACAATGCCGATGAATAGCCGCTGCCGGTACCGATCTCTAATACTTTGTCTTGTGAATTAATTTCGAGAGCTTGAATAAGTCGAGCGATCTCTCGTGGAGCAAGCATCGATTGTTGATGACCTAATGGCAAATGGAGATCCGCGTGAGCCAAACCGAGCTGTTCTTGACTGACGAACTGTTCACGGGGCAGGGTAGACATGGCTCCAAGAAGATCTTCATCAAACACTTTCCAAGGTTTGACCTGTTGTTCGATCATATTAAAGCGGGCTTGTTCAATATTCATTTTGACAACTTTTCTTGACTTTTATTTGATAGGTATTTTGCCTTAGCTGGGCAAACATTACCAATGATCGTTACAAAATAATGGATTTTGTTTTACTTAATTTGAGTTTACTGGAGCTAGATCAATTTAAATGGTTGATTGAACAAGTAGATCAAAAAATACCGCCCTATTATGTTTTGATGAGTAATAAAAAGCGTAGCTAAAAGTAGGACTTGGTCACAAAATAAGCGATAATCTCGCTCTAACTGCCTGAATTAGCAATTGATTAACACTTTGTTCAGGCGAAATAGACTAAAATACGACGAAAGTAGTGAATTTAGCGCGACTGTTCACAAAATTTTAACGGATAGGTCAAAAGACAAGAAGAAGCAAACGTTTGATCCAAAACCAATTGACAAAAACGAGTAATAAACCGGACTATAAAACTGATTATAAGCCAAACTTGGATGAATTTATTTCTCAGTGTGAGGTTAATTATAGTTTGGTAATTAAATTGCTACCTTGGTTAAATGTGCGCAAGAATGATTTAGATGTCGCTTTTGAACAGAAAATAGTCGAGTTTAGACCGAAATCAGGTCATAAAATTGACTTAGGATTGATAGATAAAGCGAAATATACAACAACAATGATGCTGCGTGTGCATTCGCCCAGTCGTTCAAGTGAAGCCAATATGAATTTGATGGTGCGTCTTTATCATGACGCAAAATTGTTAGAGGTTATGGATAGAATAGGGCCAAAAGCCTTGGAACCAATTAATAGAGGAAGCGCTTTGTTAACAAAGCAAGCAGACGAAAAGAGGCAACTTAACCGCTTTTTAGGAGAAAGCCTTAAATATTGCCTGATGCGCTAACGACACTAAACGTTACAATTCTAGGATATGAATTAAAGAGTTGTGAATTAAGAAATTTTGGGTATCCAGACCTTTTAGGTATAATGCCAAGTTACAGATGTAATTTTTAGAGCAAACGGAATTTATAGAAAACGTGGAACTTATAGAAAAGATATGAGTACGAATATTGAGACATTACCGTTTGATCTTTCACCATCTCGTATGGATGTGGTTAGACTAGTGCAGGTTACGGATAGCCATATATTTGCTGATCCTGATGGTTGTTTGTTAGGGTTAAATACGCGGGAAAGTTTTGAAGCCGTGTGCGCCCGTGTGGGACGTGAAGAGTGGCGACCGGATGCGTTACTGGCCACTGGCGACTTATCTCAAGATGCCTCTCCAGAATCTTATAAATACCTCGCTGATGAGCTGCTTGAAATGGCGATCCCTAGTTTTTGGGTCGCTGGTAACCATGACAATCCAGATGCGATGGAAATGTACCTTTCTAATAGCAAAGTATCCGCCGCTAAGCATTTGTTTATTGGGCGTTGGCAGATTATATTGTTAGATTCTTCGGTGGTTGGCAAGGTCCACGGTGAGCTTGCGCAGTCAGAATTAGATTTTCTAGAAAAAACTCTCTCGCGTTATCAAGACAAACATAGCCTTGTCGTTTTGCATCACCAACCGGTTGAAATTGGTAGTCAATGGTTAGATAATATTGGATTAAAAAATCACCAGGCTTTCACCAAAATAATCAAAAAGCATAGGAATGTTAAAGGGGTGCTGTGGGGACATATTCACCAAGAATTCCAAAAAACGATTGATGGTGTTAATTGGATCGCAAGTCCCTCAAGCTGTGTGCAATTTAAGCCAGGCTCTAGTGATTTTTCTGCTGATACTAAAGCGCCGGGATACCGTTACCTTGATTTATATTCAGATGGTCGGATTGAATCTGTGGTTCATCGTATCGATAATATCGAATTTACCGTTGACTACTCTATAAAAGGCTACTAGATTAATTGTTTTTTGATCAAAACTCGTTAGTTTCTCGCGTTACAACCACATCAATTTGTCTTTTCTTAACATTCAATAATTAGCTTGCCTTTGCTATAATTTGGCGGGATGATAGGCGACATAGAAAACTAGCCTAATTATAAAAATCAAATATTAGAAAAACAAATCATTCTAAGGAATTAAATGTCTAGCTCTTATAATGCCGAATCAATTGAAGTTCTCAGCGGTTTAGATCCGGTAAAAAAACGTCCCGGGATGTATACCGATACCACGCGTCCCAACCATTTAGCCCAAGAAGTGATCGACAACAGCGTTGATGAAGCGTTAGCCGGTTATTGTAAAAGTATCACTGTTTTAGTGCATAAAGATGGTTCTCTTGAAGTACAAGATGATGGTCGGGGAATGCCTGTGGATATTCATCCTGAAGAAGGGATCAGTGGGGTCGAATTGATCCTTACCAAACTTCATGCAGGGGGAAAATTTTCCAATAAAAATTATGAATTTTCTGGTGGATTACATGGTGTTGGTATTTCGGTGGTTAATGCGCTATCCAGCCGGGTTGATGTCAATGTAAAACGAGACGGAAAACGCTATCATATTGGTTTTTCGGATGGTGATGTTAGTTCAAAACTAGCGGTTGTCGGTGACGTTGGTCAGCGTAATACTGGAACAAGCGTCACTTTTTGGCCTGATCCGAAATATTTTGATAGTGCTAAATATTCGATGTCAAAACTGCGTCATTTGTTGCGTGCCAAAGCGGTTTTGTGCCCCGGATTAAGGGTGATATTAATTGATAATAATGCTGGTGGTGAGAAAACAGAATGGTATTACGAAGATGGTCTAACCGATTATTTAAAACTCACTGCGATTGATGTAGAAAAAATTCCTGACGAACCTTTTACCGGTAGTTTTAAAGGTGATACTGAAGCAGTTGACTGGGCTTTATTTTGGTTACCAGAAGGCGGCGAAATCGTTAATGAAAGTTATGTGAATCTTATTCCAACCGTTCAAGGTGGTACTCATGTAAATGGAATGCGAACGGGTCTGCTAGACGCGATGAAAGAGTTTTGCGATTTCAGAAACAGTTTGCCTCGCGGTGTTAAATTAACCGCTGATGATATTTGGAATGGATTGAGTTTTGTGCTTTCAGTTAAAATGCAAGATCCACAGTTTTCAGGACAAACTAAAGAAAGGTTATCGTCTCGCCAATGTTCAGCTTTTGTTTCTGGTGTGGTTAAAGATGCATTTTCCTTATGGCTCAATCAAAATCCGAATTACGGAGATTTGCTTACAGAATTAGCGATAGCTAACGCGCATAAAAGAATGCGCTCTAGAAAAAAAGTTGCACGTAAAAAAATCACCAGTGGTCCGGCGCTCCCAGGAAAGCTTTCCGACTGTTCTGGTCAAGATATTATGGCCGGTGAATTATTTTTAGTGGAAGGGGATTCTGCTGGGGGCTCAGCCAAACAAGCCCGAGATAAAGAATTTCAGGCGATCATGCCGCTTCGAGGAAAAATATTAAATACCTGGGAAGTGGACTCTTCTGAAATTTTAGCCTCGCAAGAAGTGCATGATATTTCAGTAGCGTTAGGACTTGATCCTGGTAGTAGCGATTTAAGCGGATTACGTTATGGTAAAATTTGCGTACTCGCCGATGCTGATTCCGATGGGCTGCATATCGCCACGTTGTTATGTGCGTTATTTATCCGGCATTTCCAAGCGTTAGTCGAAGCCGGGCATGTTTACATTGCTATGCCACCATTATATCGAATAGATATTGGCAAAGACGTTTATTACGCATTAGATGAAGATGAACGAAAAGGTATCCTTGATAGGATCGCCGCCGAAAAAAAACGCGGCAAAATAAATATCCAACGTTTTAAAGGTTTGGGCGAAATGAATCCAAAGCAACTTCGAGAAACAACCATGGACCCAAACACTAGACGGCTAGTGCAGTTAACAATTGATTCCCAAGAAAAAACATTCGAAATGATGGACATGCTGCTTAACAAAAAACGAGCTGCAGATCGTAAATCATGGCTAGAAGAAAAAGGCGGCATGGTTGAGGTTTAAATACAAATGTCAGACAAAAAATAACAAACTAATGTTTTGTTTTTTCCTCTGAGACCTCTGTGCCTCCGTACCCACAGCGTTTCACGGGGCAAGCTTTGGTGAATTTTTTTAGATCTTTATTTTAATAGATTATCAATAAATAAGAAGAATTATGGAATTAAATTTTGATGGTGTCGAGCAACAAACGCTCGCCGATTTTACCGAAAAATCTTATCTCAATTACTCAATGTACGTGATCATGGATCGTGCATTACCGCATATTGGTGATGGTTTAAAACCAGTGCAACGTCGTATTGTTTATGCGATGAGTGAACTCGGTCTTAAGTCGACGGCTAAGTTTAAAAAATCTGCGCGTACTGTGGGTGATGTGTTAGGTAAATTTCATCCTCATGGTGATAGCGCTTGTTACGAAGCAATGGTGCTAATGGCGCAGCCGTTTTCTTATCGTTATCCACTGGTGGACGGACAGGGAAACTGGGGCGCGCCAGATGATCCTAAATCATTTGCAGCAATGCGTTATACCGAATCTCGTTTGTCGGCTTACGCCGGAGTATTACTTTCAGAACTAGGAATGGGAACTGTTGAGTGGTTACCCAATTTTGACGGCACTCTCAACGAGCCAAAAATTCTCCCCGCAAGATTACCTAATTTATTATTGAATGGAACTACAGGAATTGCGGTGGGAATGGCGACGGATATTCCTCCGCATAATATTAATGAAATCGCTGATGCTTGCATTCATCTTTTAGAGAATCCTAAAGCCAAGTTAGATGATTTAATGAAGTTTATTCCCGGTCCTGATTATCCCACTAAAGCGGAAATTATTACACCTCGTGCCGATATTGTAAAAGTGTATGAGACGGGACGCGGTAGTGTCAAAATGCGCGCAGTTTATGAGATGGAAGATGGTGATGTGGTTATTCAGCATTTACCCCATCAGGTTTCTGGCTCGAAAATTCTTGAGCAAATCGCAGCGCAAATGCAAGCAAAAAAATTACCGATGGTGGCGGATCTGCGAGATGAATCTGATCATGAAAATCCAACACGGCTGGTGATTATTCCTCGCTCTAATCGAGTTGATATTGACACTTTAATGAAACACCTTTTCGCAACAACCGATCTTGAAAGAAATTATCGTATTAATATGAACGTGATCGGAATTGATGGTAATCCACGAGTTAAAGGCTTAGTCACTTTTTTGAATGAATGGTTGGTTTTCAGAACTCAAACCACTCGTAGACGATTAGAGTCTCGTTTAAAAGCGGTTAATGAAAGATTGCATAAATTAGACGGCTTATTGATCGCGTTTTTGAATATAGACGAAGTCATAAAAATCATTCGAGAAGAAGATAAACCTAAGCCGGTGTTAATGTCCCATTTTGGAATTACCGACATTCAAGCTGAAGCGATCTTAGAATTAAAACTAAGACATTTAGCCAAACTCGAAGAAATGAAAATTAGAGCGGAGCAGGACGAATTATCACAAGAAAAATCTGCGATTGAATTAATGCTAAGCTCTAAGCAACGACTAAGAACATTAGTTAAAAAAGAAATTCAAAAAGCTGCAAAAGAATTTGCATCTGCGCGAATGTCACCGATTGTTGTTCGCGAAGAATCCAAAGCATTAACCGAAACTGACTTAATGCCAAGCGAAGCCGTGACAGTTGTGGTTTCTAAAATGGGTTGGGTAAGGTGCGCAAAAGGGCATGAGGTTGACGCAGCCGCTTTGAATTATAAATCGGGCGATCAATACGGCAGTTCGGCAAAAGGCAAAAGTAATCAACAGGCGGTATTTATCGATTCGAGTGGAAGAAGTTTTGCATTGCTTGCACACAGCTTACCGTCGGCGAGAGGGCAGGGTGAGCCATTAACAGGAAGACTCAATCCAATCGCAGGATCGGTTTTTCTTGATACTTTAATGGCAGACAATGAGCAGCAATTTTTATTCGCGAGTGATGCGGGATATGGTTTTGTCGGCAAGTTTGAAGATACGATTACTCGAGCCAAAAATGGTAAGGCACTATTAAGTTTGCCATCTGGCGCAAAGGTTTTACCCGCTTGTCGAGTGGATGATTACACGCATCAATACTGTGTCAGTGTTTCTAATGAAGGACGAATGTTAGTTTTCCCAATCAGCGATTTACCTCAATTGGCAAAAGGTAAGGGTAATAAAATTATTGGAATTCCAGCAGCAAAATTAAAACTCAGAGAAGAATTTGTGGTCTCAATTGCGGTAGTTTCAATTGATGAGTCGTTGCTAGTTTATTCGGGAAAACGATACTTACGATTAAAACCATCTGATCTTGAGCATTATCGAGGTGAAAGAGGGCGACGGGGTAATAAATTACCAAGAGGTTTTCAAAAGGTGGATAGCTTGGTAGTTGAAGTCAAGGGTGACGGGACTAGTAATTCTTAGTGCATTTTTAGAGGTCTCCTTTATTTAGTAACTGATTTTTTACAATAATTTT
>Ga0316205_10005033_pt1 | contig 11171 bp, 13 predicted proteins | sample 3monthpyrite_MG_FD_204941 | JGI IMG/M metagenome (GOLD analysis project Ga0316205, IMG submission 204941) | Microbial mat bacterial communities from mineral coupon in-situ incubated in ocean water Damariscotta River, Maine, United States -... | ecosystem: Environmental > Aquatic > Marine >...
GTAGGGCTATTGCTTATATCAACAAATAGTCATACATATGTGTTAGGATATTGACTCAGAATCCAATAGCCCTACATTCTAAAAATAAAGTTTTATGTTTAAAACAATAATTTTCTTCATAAAACCATCTTTCTATAAAATAGCTATACATTTTTTATGTTAGATAATATGTCTATTTCAGCAATAGTCATATACTATGTTGGATATTAAATAGTTAGGCCTCAATTAGAAAAGGATTCATATATGAAGAATATAAAGAAAAAGTTTCTGATATTTGCTTTCTTTGCGGTCATACCCATTGCACTAGCATATGGTGTCTTCCCAAGTTGGTTCGCTTCGACTTTGCTTGGTATCGAGACGCTAGATACCAATATCGCACACATATTAAGAGCCATTATGTGTTTGTATTTAGCACTAGGCCTATTTTGGCTATATTCAGCATTTAACGAGACTTACAGAAATCCGGCGCTTGTTACTGTTATTCTATTTACCGGCGGCTTGGTTATTGGGCGACTAATAAGTCTATTCGCCGATGGCCAGCCTCAACCTATCTTACTCTTATACATTGGATTGGAGTTTGTTCTTGCTCCCATTGCTTATTGGGTGTTCCGTTTACCAGAATAAATAGTTTACTAGCAAGGCCTAACAAGCCGTGCCAGTCGGACAGCTTACTCCAGGGCTCAAATTGTGCTTACATTTCATTGCAGCACAATTTGCCCCCTTCCGTAAACTGCCGCTGCACTAGACGTTAGAAACCCCTAAGCGATCCACCCGCCGCCAATAAGCTTATTCCCATCATAAAAAACAGCAGCCTGACCTTTGGCAACACCAAGAACAGGCTCTTTCAGTTTTATAGTCCCCGTATTACCCTCTATCTCGACATGACAAGGCACCGCCGTCGTGCGGTAACGCAGTTTGACTGTTGTATCAAAACTCGTTCTATCGTCAAACATATTGACATCGCGTATCACGACGTCTGAGCATTCAAGCTCTTCTTTGAGACCGACGACGATCTGGTTTGTCTCAGGCAGTATCTTGGTGACGAAATGCGGATCATGCGCTCCGTGTACGGTAAAGCCCTTGCGCTTGCCGATGGTATAGTGCATATAGCCTTTGTGCTCGCCGACAACGTTACCCTCGGTATCAAGCACTTCACCGGGCTGGTCGACCTTGACATAGTCCTTGAGCACGTCGGTATAGGTCGTCTCTACAAAACATATCTCGGATGACTCGGCCTGTGAAGCAAACGACTCCAGACCTTTGATGGAAGCTGCGTACTCTTTGATATCAGACTTATGACGTGTACCAAGAGGAAAGATAAGACGTGGCAATATCTCTTTTTGGATATAGAAGAGAAAATAGCTCTGATCCTTGGTATCGTCTTCTGCCTGCAGCAGGTACTTGCCGTCTGTCTGGATATAGTGGCCCGTCGCAAGATAGTCGGCACCGACCTTGTCTGCAAACTTGAGCATCTCGCCGAACTTCAGGTTTCTGTTGCACAGCGCACAGGGGTTGGGTGTCTCGCCTTTTTTATAGGTCTCTATAAACGGTGTGACGACCTTCTCTTTGAAGGTCTCTTGCAGATCAAGTATATGCAGTTTGACACCTGCAAAGTCGGCCGCTTTTTGCGCGCGCACTTGATGGATCTCATGATAGCCGGGTTTGGAGTGCAGCTTCATATACACGCCTTCAACTTCATATCCTTCTTCTTTGAGCAAGAGCGTCGAGACCGTTGAGTCAACGCCTCCGCTCATCCCTATTAATACCTTTTTCTTTGCCATTGTCATCCCTGCACTATATCTTGTATGAGTCTTTGCCCTTGTCTATATCGCGATTTTCAAAGAAGTCTTGTAGGGAGTGATAATATTCCGTATCTTCCATACCGACTTCTTTGAGCGCCTTCATCTGCACGCCTAAAGAGGTTTTGACCTGTTCGGCGATATGATCGAGGTCATCCGTAAGCGTAATAATATCCAAATCCTCTGCGTCTATCATTCCCTCTGCCAATAAAGTGTTTTTCATAAAATCCATCAAAGGTTGGAAAAACTCGACCCCTACAACGAAGATCTTTACCCCTGCCACTTTTTTAGTCTGCACCAGCGTAAGCGCTTCAAAAAGTTCATCCAGCGTCCCAAATCCACCCGGAAAGATGACATAAGCGATAGAGTACTTGACCAACATCACCTTGCGTGAGAAGAAGTAGTCAAAAGTACGCTCTTTGGTCGTAAAAGCATTAAGGGTCTGTTCCATCGGAAGGTCGATATTTAAACCGATCGACTCCACATCAGGGTTATTGTAGGCCCCTTTGTTGGCCGCTTCCATGATACCCGGTCCGCCGCCGGTGATGACATTGAAGCCTGCGGCTCCGAGTTTGTCTCCAAGGATAACCGCGTTCTTGTAGTAGGGATGCTCTTTGTCCGTACGTGCGGATCCAAATACCGTCACAGACGGTCCTAGGTCTCCAAGTTCGTCAAAACCATGCACAAAATCAGCAATGATTTTAAAAACAGACCAGGTGTCGGCCGACTTGATATCCTGAGCATATCTCTTTTGTAAGGCTTTCTGCCCTTTTCTTCGACGTTCCATGAGATATCTCCTAATGTTTATTCATAACACTATCTTAACGATTGTATTCAGAGGTAAAAATAAGAATCAGAGGCTGATAAAAGTTTTTAAACTAGCCTTTGAGTTGTTGCAGACGGTCTTTTTTCGTACCGATAGAGGTGATCTGAACACCGAAGTTACCATCGACGATAACGACCTCGCCCTGAGCGATGACGTGGTTATCCACCAAGATGTCCAGAGGATCATTGGCCAGCTGGTTAAGCTCTATGACCGAACCGATATCCATACTCAAGACATCGCGCAGTAACATCTTCTTCTGCCCGATACGCACACGTACCGGTAGTTTAACGTCCATGATAAGGTTGATGTTCGTATTTTCACCGTCAAAGGCAGCTGATCCAGAAGACGCAGCAGCCGAAGCACCCCCTGCAGATGCTGAGGATGGAGCAGCAGAAGCTTCAGCCTCAGAAGAAGCACTTTCCCCACTTAATGCCGCTTCTGTCTTATCATCGATGACAAACATCATAAGCGAATTGATGTTCCCCAGTGAAAAGTTGTAGACATACATCTTGGAGTAAGATTCAAGATTGATCTCTGCACTCTCATCCACAAACTCGATCTTCTCGACTTTTAGGGTGAGACTCGGAAGCGTATCTTGAGAAGTCAAAGCTGTTGAAAGAGCAGCCATGATATTGGATACGATCTCCTTGGTGGCATCAAGGTCTTCATCATCCATGCTCTCTTTGCCTTCGCCTTCACCGCCTAGCATCAGATCACCCAAAGCTGTAGCCAAGGCAGGAGGAATAGCGACTGCCGCTTTTGCCTCCACATCCCCGCTTATCTCTACCGATATCAGTGCGGTCGGAGGAATGATGTTTGAAACGATAGAGAGTGTCTCCTCTTCTTTGAGTGTCAAGACAGGAGCCTGTCCGGTCAAACCTTCTATCGTTGCAATAGTCTCTTGTTCAAAAAGTTTAATAAATTCATTCATCATCTAAATCCTCATCTTCAATCTCTTCACGATCCATAATCTCTTTCACGCCGGAGATCTTTTCGCGGCGAAGCGACTCATAATGTTTAAGCACACGCTTCACGTCATCTCTTTCCGTAAAGATCACTTCGGTCACCTTGATCGATTTTCTAAAGCGTCGTAGACCGATCTCGCCTTTGAAACGTTCTTTTCCGTCTACGCTGAGACTGACGATATCATCGCCACTTGAGTTGAGCCGGATAATATCACCGCTGACAAGGTCAAGTACCTCTCTGAGCGTAAGTTCTGCCATCCCAAGGTTCGCCTCTACCGTGACATTCGCTCCACCGATAAGGACCTGAAGTTCCTGGTTACGGCTCTTTTTCGAACTTGTCTCGTTAAGCATCAGGTCACGTGAAGCCAGCTTAGGCAAAACAGGTTCAAGTGCGATAACCGGGTAACAGATATTCATCATACCCGAACTGTGCCCGATGATGATCTCCATGACGACCATAACGACGATCTCATTTTGCGCGACGATCTGAACGACATTCGGGCTTGATTCTTTGGACTCGATAGCCGGGTAGACTTCGGCAACAGGTCCCCAGGCTTCTTTAAGCGTACTCATCATAACACGCAAGACCGTTTCAAACAGACTCAGCTCGATATCGGAGAACTCACGGTTTGACTCAAAAGGCTCACCTTTTCCGCCGAGGAGTCTGTCCAGCATCGGAAAAGCAATGGAAGGATTGATCTCCAACACCCCTGATCCCTCAAGCGGTTTCATCGAAAAGACGTTGAACGAGGTCGGATTCGGCAAAGACATAAGGAACTCGCCGTACGTCATCTGATCGACCGAGTGAAGCTGTATCTCTACGATGGAACGCATGATCGCAGAGATCTGAGAAGAGAGCGAACGCGCCATCTTGTCATGTATACCCCTGAAGGCACGCAGCTGTTCTTTTGAGACACGGTTTGGGCGTTTAAAGTCGTAGAGCGTGATCTGCTTCTGCTGGAATATCTCTTCCTCTTCGACCTCTAGTGCGTCATCACCCTCGTCTTCAACAACGTCTAAAAGGGCATCGATCTCTTCTTGGGAGAGTATATCAGCCATTATCGGCTCCTATGTTGTCTCTAATTTTTTTAAGCAGAGCCTTATGGATCTGTGAGATCCGCGACTCCGTGATATCCAATACTTCGGATATCTCTTTGAGTGAAAGTTCCTCAAAGTAATACAACTGAATGATCAATTGTTCACGTTCGCTTTGCGTCTCTAACACACGTTCGATGACTTCGATCAGATTCTCTTTTTCTACCGTTTCCAAGGTCGATGAATCACTGCTCAAAGAGAGCTGCTCGTCAATGGGCATGACCGCATAGATCTCCGATGCGATACGTGCGTCATTGACCTTGTCTTCACTCTCGCCCAAGATCTCAGCCAGCTCAGCGTTGCTTGGTTCTTCCTCGTTCTCGGCCATGTGATCGGTGATCGCCCGGTCTATCATCTTGATCAGTTTTCTGTTCGAACGGCTCACCATGTCTAAGGAGCGAAGATAATCGAGCATAGCCCCGTAGACACGTGTTTTTGCATATCCCCAAAAAGAATCATTCTGCTTCACGTCATACCGGCGGGCAAGCTTGACCAACTCCTCGGTCCCTATAGCGGCGAGATCGCAAAAGTCTATTGAACTGGGAAGTCTCTCTTTTAACCTGAAGGCCATTGCTTTTACAGCCGGAAGATACTGTATCGCCAATTCGTCTTCTTTATGCTTCAGCTCATCAACATAAGCGCTCGCGCGAGAGCAATCCATCACGATTCCTTCTTCTTTTTCTTGGACGTCTTATACTTTTTCTCAAGTGCTTCAAGAAAATCATAATTTCCCTCGATGACTTTTTCACGCTTGGTGATCTCATCCACATAATAATCCAGGTTAACTTCATGACGCATCTTTGGAAAATATTCCTGTTTCACTATGCTGTAGCGTATAAAAAACGATATTGAAAAATGTGCAAAAAGATAGAAAAAGGCTGTTATAAGTAGCGTATAAAGAAGTATTTCCTCAGCAGTATGCGCCTTTAAAATAGAAAATACAAAGCCTATAAAAAAACCCTGTACTGTTAAAAAGGATACAAAATTACTACTTCGCATATCTTATCTGCTTCCTTCTCTCTTTTTTAATAAACAGAACTAAAAGTGCGTCAATAAACGCTTGAAAAGTCCTTGAACACCGCTTTCTTCAGGAGATACCAGCACATTTCGTTCCAGATTTTTCGAAAGTTTCTTGACAATTTTCTCCAGATCACGTGTTGTCGGTGAAATCGGATTTTCTTGCGAGAAGATCTTTCGCTGCTTGATCGAGCGAGAGACTTTCTCATCCGCATTGACTTTTCCGAGTAACTCAAGCTCTAGTCCCGGTCCTATATTCGCACGTGCTACTTTGGATATCTTCTCAAACAGCATTTGGGCCTCTTTTTCAGAGCGTACCTGATTAAAGATCAGACTGATCTTGCTGCGTATCTTAGACGTCACCTTGATCGTAGCATACGCATCTGTAATAGCAGCAGGATCAGGCACTGTCACGACGATCACATCATCTGCCGCATTCAAAAAGAGCTGGATATGATCACCGATCCCCGCACCTGTATCAATCAGCAGGACGTCAAGATCATCCAGCACATGGGCTTCTTGCATAAAATGCTCAAACAGACTCCCGTCACTGTACTTCAGTATCTCATCTCCGCTCTCACCGGGGATAAGCACGAGATTTGGCACAACAGGCACAAGAATGTCACTGACCGATGCTTCACCCTTAAGCACGTGCAGGATATTCTTTTTTATCTTGACATTAAACATGACATCCAGGTTTGCCAAACCGATATCCGCATCAAAGATACCGACTTTTAATCCGTAATGGGCCATCAGATAAGCTATATTAGAGCTTATCGTACTCTTTCCCACCCCGCCTTTACCGCTTGTTATAGCGATGAAACGCGTCTTCTTCGCCGAATGACGGCTGTTCTCTTCAACCAGCTCCTGAAGCTTTGCGGCCTGGGTTATCATCTTTTTTCCCGATCAAAGCCGTTTAACATACAGTCGACAAGATAATCACTGCTGGCTACGACAAGGTCTTCAGGGACTTCCTGACCGATCGAAAAGTAGGAGATCGGCTTAGCTGTCTCATACATCAAAGAAAAGATGTTCCCAAAACCTCTTGTCTCATCAAGCTTGGTGAACATCATCGTATCGATACCAAGGGGCTCAAAATTGTCATAGGTCGCCTTGAGATCCTCATACTTGATCGAAGAGGGAAGGACCAACACAGTCTCGACCTGCATATCCGTTGTGTTATGCTGCAAACAGTCATATATCTTTGTGATCTTTTCCTTATCATACGGAGATGAACCCATCGTGTCGATCAGGACATAGTCGCAATAACTCATCGCATTGAGTGCGGATGCAAACTCAGGCGGATCAACGACCGTCTCGATACCAAGCTTCATCATACGCGCATACTGCATCAACTGTTCGACCGCACCGATCCTGTACGTATCCAAGACAATCAAACCGACCTTATACTTCTTCTGCATCATAAATGAATACCGTGCGGCAAGTTTGGCAATACTTGTCGTCTTGCCCACACCCGTAGGACCTACAAGCATGATGACCTTTTTAGCGGCAGGCTTAGGTGTAGACTCCATACGCACAGGTACCATCTTGCGTAAAAGCACCTGAAAATAACGTTTGACAGTTTGAGAGTTCTCGCGCATCTTCAAAGGCATATGTTCCAAGGTCAGGCCCATTATCTCTTCGATATGTGCCGCATTCATCCCACTTTGAAGTGTCAGTTTATAGATCTCGGAAAACTCAGGCGGGATGTGGATATTTCCCATCTTATCCGAACGCTCATCCCAAAACATGTTTTGGATAAGCTTTACCTTGTCGCCAAGCTTGGAGATCTCGTCTTTGATCTCTTTGAACTCTACCGGGTCTGTGCTTTTTTCTTTGACTCTGGCAACGACCTTGTCAGCGTTGTAGGTCTCATCCATCATAGGAGATTCACTCTGGGTAACATCTGCTATCTTTGATATTTGTCTGGCGGCCTCAGAGATATTGTAAAGCACATCTGCAGAACTTTTTGCTACAGGAATAGAGACTTCTTGCGTTTTCTGACGCTCTTTCTCACTCAGTTTGGCAGCAGTCTCTTCATCTATTCCGACAATGATCTCATACAGGGCTGTTTGGGTAAGACTCTTTTTGCGGATCTCTTTCGTCTCAATAAGCATCGCGTCTTCACCGACACTATGCTGCGCTTTTTTAAGTGCTTCAGCCGGGGATGTACCGCTAAACGTCAAAATCTTCATCTACGCCTTCTCCCTTATATACGAGAAAGGAGCACAAGCCCCTTTCTTCTGCGTTAACACTAGGTTTTCTAAAGAAACATTGCTTCGCAAACACCACGGTTTGTTTTCTTCAGCAGAGTGCTCACGTGCAGTTAAACCGCACTTATCAAACCTTATCTTCATCTACGCTCCATATATGCCATTGGGATAACTACACTCTCACGCTCATGCCAATGCGGATGAGGAAGGGTTAACTCGTCACTGTTCATCTGTCTGTTTTCATAAAATATCATATCTATATCGAGCGTACGCGGGGCATTAGCAAAACTACGCTTTCGCCCGAACTTACGCTCTATTTCCAAGACATATTTTAAAAAAACTTTGGGTTGAAGATTTGTCTTGACCAAGATAACCGAATTATAGAAGTCATCCTGATCCGTGTACCCAAAAGGCGGATTTTTTAAAATAGGCCCTGTTTGAACAAGGTCACAACGTTCACTTTTTTTCAAAAAGACACTCAGTCTTTCCAGGCGGCGGACAAGATCACCGATATTCCCGCCCACACCAAGTGTCACAGAATAACGCTTTGAAGAAGCCTTGTACTTAGCCGGGAAAAGAGGTCTCTTAATCAGCGTCAGACTCCCATTCAAAGCTTTGCAAAGCATACTATGCCTGTGCTGCCTGCTGTGCTTTTTGAGCTTCTTTCATCGCATTGATCTCAGCGAAGATCTGTGTCATCCCTGTCATTGCCAAATGGTACCCAAAAGGTCCGAAACCGATGACAGAAGAAGCACACACTGGCGCGATCATGTTTGTACGACGGAATTCTTCTCTTCGGTGGATGTTGGATATATGCACTTCTATCGTCGGTAACGATACTGCGGAGATAGCATCACGAATTGCGATCGAAGTGTGCGTATAAGCTGCCGGGTTGATGATTATACCATCTGCCTCGCCTAAACATTCTTGAATACGATCCACGATCTCACCCTCCAGGTTACTCTGGAAGAACTCGATCTCTACATTGTTACTGTCAGCATACTCTTTCATCTGCGCATGGATCTGCTCTAGTTTCATCGGTCCGTAAATGTTCTGTTCACGAACACCGAGCATGTTTAAGTTTGGTCCTTGGATCACTACAACTTTCATTATTTACCTTATCTCTTATTTTAAGGTACTATTATATCTTTATAAAGCATAATTTTTATTTAGGTCGTCTTTACCTGCTGGATATCTCCTCAGCGACAAGAAAAATGTGCTTTTGCAAGGCGAATATACACAGGAGCTATCCATAGCTTCAACTATATTCAACGCAGTAAAAGTGCTTTTTTCTTGTCGTCCTACGGAAAGCTTACAGAAGCATAACCTTCTCCCTTTTTTCATCTCACCTTAGCTACGGCCAGGGTTTCACTGAAAAAAAAGAAAACTTCATACTTCTGTCAGCCTCTGAGAATATATCCAGCAGGTAAAGACGACCTTCATTTCCTAAAGGTATTTACAATTTGAAAATTCTTAACGTTTCCTACATCCTTCATAACAATGAGATTATCGAAGGAAAGGCGCTTGCCTTTGATAAGATCATCGAAAAGATCGCACCCTTGGATCAGCTCTTGGAGATATATCCCGATGCCGAAGTCATCGACACCCCACCCTATTCTTTGGTCATGCCGGGTCTTATAAATGCGCATGTTCATTTAGAGTTCTCTGCTAACAAAACACGCCTGAAATACGGGAAGTTCCTGCCGTGGCTGCACTCTGTTATTGAAAACCGTGATGAGCTGATCAATAACTGCGATATAGCCTGCATGAAAAAAGCGACGGACACGATGCTGCGCTCCGGGATTACCACCTTTGGCGCGATCTCATCACACGGTATGGACCTTGAAGCGGCAGAGCAGGCAAAACAGAATGTTGTCTTTTTCAACGAGGTCATTGGCTCCCAAGCAACGATGGCCGATGCTCTGTTTGGCGACTTCAAGGCGCGTCTTGAAGCATCCGAGACCATCAAAAGAGAAGGTTTTTATCCTGCTATAGCCGTTCATTCTCCTTACTCTGTCCATCCTGCCTTGATCAAAAAAGCAGTTGAGCTTGCACGAGTGAGAAACTATCCCATCAGTGCACATTATATGGAAAGCCCTGCAGAACGGGCGTGGTTGGATGACAATGAAGGTGATTTTAAGCCTTTTTTTAAAGATCTTTTGCAGCAGGAATATGCTGTCAACACGTCTAAGACATTTTTAGAACTTTTCAAAGACTCACCTACCCTCTTTACCCATGTCATACATGCCAGTGAAGAAGAATACGCTGTCCTGAAAAAAGATGGACATACTATAATTCATTGTCCTATTTCCAATCGTCTTTTAGGAAACGGGGCACTTGATCTCGATGCAATAGAATCACATCAGATCCGATGGGTATGCGGAACAGACGGTTTAAGTTCAAACTATGATCTAAACCTCTTTGAAGAGTTGAAGATAGCGTTGTTTATGCACAAAGAAAACAATCTTCTGGATCTTGCGAAAAGCTTGCTGGACTCAGTCACTATCAATGCGGCAAAGGCGCTTAATCTAAACACCGGTGCTATTTCTGAAGGCAAGAATGCAGACCTGCTGGTGCTCAACCTGGAAGAGGAGCCGAATGATCAGCTTCCAATCCATCTTATCTTGCATCAATATCCTATTTCAAGTATCTATATCAACGGTAATCTTACGGAGGTCAACTAATGGACGCAATTAAACAGTTTTTTTCACCTTTTTTCGCAGTGATGAAATTTATACAGAATCATTTCAAGGCAATGATATTTCTTCTTATACTCTTTCTGGTCTTTTCGCCAAGCGGGACTGAACTGGTACCTGCAAACCTTGCAAAGGTAAAACTCGAAGGACCTATCATGGATGCGACACTGGTCGTTGACCAGCTTGAGACTGCCCGCAAGGACAAAAGCATCAAAGGCGTCTTATTCATCGTCAACTCACCCGGCGGCGCAGTAGCACCCTCTATAGAGATCATGGAAGCTATCAAACGTCTAAAAGCTGAGAAGCCTGTCATCGCTTACGCTGCAGGCACCATTGCAAGCGGGTCCTATTATGCTTCGATCTATGCCAATGAGATCTATGCCAATCCCGGTTCGATGGTAGGTTCTATCGGAGTTATCATGCAGGGAAGCAATTTCTTTGAACTTGCGCAAAAGATAGGTGTCTCCGAGCAGACGGTCAAGGCCGGAAAATACAAAGAGGTCGGTACAGCGACACGTGCCTGGGAACCTTATGAGACTGCCGAACTGGAAAAAGTCATC
>Ga0316205_10005034_pt1 | contig 11169 bp, 8 predicted proteins | sample 3monthpyrite_MG_FD_204941 | JGI IMG/M metagenome (GOLD analysis project Ga0316205, IMG submission 204941) | Microbial mat bacterial communities from mineral coupon in-situ incubated in ocean water Damariscotta River, Maine, United States -... | ecosystem: Environmental > Aquatic > Marine >...
ATAGGGTGTTTTCTGTTGGTCGATAATCGTACTATATATAATGAATGTGCCAACTGTCAGAGATATGGTAGGTGATATGAAATACGGATTTACTGGAAGTTTATTATTATTGTTTAGTTCGCTGTCACTGGCTGAAACAGCCTATGTCAGTGACCATTTACGTGTTGGCGTACGCCCGGAACCCGAGAATACTGCGCCTGTAGGCGTTGTGACCTCCGGTATGAAACTGGAAATACTCGACCGAGATGGCGCGTACATTAAAATTCGCTCTGAAAGTGGACAACAAGGCTGGATAAAAGACATTTATGTCGTCAGTGAGCCACCCGCAATTATTCAGTTAAAGCAAGTGAAAGCACAGAGCGAGAAGATGCAGCTACAGCTTAAAACCCTGGAAGAAAACAATAATGTGCTTCAACAGGCAAATCAAAGTCTATCAGAGAAAGTTGAAGAGCTTGAGACGCAACGAAACCGCTACCAACTGGAAAAGGCAAAGCAACAGAGTAATCGCCTGTCTGGCAGTGAGAAAACCAGCCAAGGTTGGCTCTGGTGGATATTGGCCATTATTGTATTGGCAGGTATAGGATTTGTCAGTGGAATAAACTGGCACCGCCAACAGATCATGAAACGCCTGGGTGGACTGCGGGTTTAGTTATTTACAAACATCTTAATCATTGACTCAAGCATGTCGCTTGACTCAAGTACATCATCCATTGCCAGATATAGTTCACTATCATCAATTTTCAGTTTACTACACAGATGAAGGGAAATTTCGTCACTGTCGGCATCTGATAAATTATGGGATCGTAATAACTGGTCACATACCTGAACAAGATTAACGGTATTGGCGTATTCGCCATCATATTCAAGGTTGTGGTGTTCTTTTGCAACGGTAATGATTTCTTCTGGAAGGTTCCAGGATTCCATTAACATTTTAGATAACTCGGTGTGTGATGTACCGAGCAACTGATACTCCATTGCTGTAACTGGGAAATCTGGCTTGGCAGTAAGAACTTTATTGAGCCAGAAATATTCACTTTCAAATAAAGTGGCAAGTACCAGATAGCCAATATTATGTAGTAAGGCGCAAAGGTATGCCGCTCCAGGTTTGATGTCCAATTCACGTCCGTGCATATTCGCCACACGTTGCACTAAAGCAGCGCTGAAGATGGCATTTCCCCAGAATGCTTTTAATCCAAAGGGGCCATCATTCGGAAGCTGGAAGGCTTTTGCCAGAGCGCTACCCAGTGCAAGGTATAAAACCGTTTCAAATCCAAGTACGCGGAAGATAGCATCTTGCAAGGAGTCAATGGTGCCATGTTGACCATACAGAGGTGAATTGGCGTAACGTATGACCTGAGCCGCCATTGCTGGGTCCATCTGGATAATTTCAACAAGTTGCTCAACCGTTGCATCCGGATCATCGCGTAATTCCAGGATACGTAAAGCCATATCTGGAATACTGGGAAGATCATCGATTTGGTTGATGCGTTCCCGAAGGTCCAGTTTAGGTTGTCTTATTTGATCTGATGATTCCAATTTTGAGACACTATTCATATAACTTCCCTTTGACAGAAGTAAACATTTTCCATGTATAGATAGATACAGTATAGCTGCATCTGCCAGTTCAATCTTAATACCAAGTGCAAGCGGGTGTGGCAAGCTTTTTTTATGTAACTTTTAGCACACTGAGTTATGCAGTTATGCAGTGATTAATCAAAGCCACAATGTTATCGACCGAGCCGAATACAACAATAGGTGGCAATATTTGGAAGTGTGACGTAGTCGACAAATCTCCTCGTTAATACTGTTATTAAACTACTATCGACTTTTTAATGATAGTCTTTACTCGGACATAAACAACTGTTTGTTATAGTCTTATACTCTTGGCTAATAACAAAAGTTAGAAAATTAGAATTAACTAACGTTAGAAAACATTCCGTAATGAAAAGAAAACATAAACAACATGCTGCTATTAAGATTGAACAACTTCGTAATCTTGAACCAATTGCTTCTCTCTCCGAAGAACGCCTCGAAGAACTCATTCCCCTGGTCTATGTGGAAAAACTTGTCATTGGTGGAAATCTCTTTCGCGAAGGTGATATTGATAATCAGACAATATATTTATTAAAAGGCGATGTTCAGCTCAGTTCTTCCGATGGCAGTATCTATAAGAATCTTTCTGAACATAGTGACGAAGCACGGTTTCCCCTTGATGATAGTCAACCACGCCAAGCCACGTGTTCGGCGTTAACGCGCGTAGATGCACTACGGATTGATAACAGCGTACTGGACTATATGATGATGTGGGACCAGATGGCGGTGTCTGAATCTACTGCTGTTGCCGAAATAAAGAAAGAGGAAGATACAAAAAAAGAATCTATTGCCAAGTCTGATGACACAGTCATGGAAGAAATAAAGCCGGTGCCTTCTGCAGAAAACAGGACAATCGAGGCGGCTGAAGTAAATGGGGAACCGGATAAAATTATCCAGCCATCTGAGAAAACTGAAAATAAACCTTCCAGTGTGCCTTTAGTTGCAAGTCAGGAGGGTAGTGAGAAACAACAAGAAAAAATCAAAGATACACCCCCTGTAGAAGAAGTCCAGGCAGAACAAGTCAAGGTTGCTGAGCAATCAGCGGAATATAAAAAATCACAGGAATCAGAAGCACTAGAGATCAAGCCAGATATCATACCAGCTGAGGAAGTTGCCACCCCTGATGATATGGAGGAAGAGCCCGAAGGTGAAAACGATCGTAGTTGGATTCGAAAAATGCGTCATATTATGGCCTTCAAGTCGATGCCGCCAGCGAATATTAAACGTCTTCTGGAGTGCATGGAATCTGTTGAAGTTAAGAAGGGAGAAACAATCGTCAAACAAGGAACACCCGGAGATTATTACTACGTTTTGACTGATGGAAAGGCAAAAGTCACCCGCCTGGTAGAATTGGCTACCCTGGAGCCGGGACGAAGCTTTGGCGAAGAGGCATTGATTTCTGATGATATACGTAATGCTTCAATTACTATGGAAACTGACGGTGTGGTGATGCGCCTGTCGAAAAAGGATTTTAGTCAACTTCTCCAGGAACCTTTACTACACCGCTTATCGCCGGGTGATGCGCGGCTTCATATCGCCAAGGGGGCGAAATGGCTTGATGTGCGACATGCCCGGGAGTATCAGCACAGCCACTTACCCGAAGCGATTAATATACCATTACATGAATTACGTACCCGGATCGACGAATTAAGTCCTGATATACCCATTGTCTGTTATTGCTCTACGGGGCGACGAAGTGCCGCTGCGGCATTTTTACTGGCACAAAAGGGTTTTAAGGCCAGTGTGCTCAATGGAGGAGTACGTGTCATGGCGCAGGATCTTAAACGCAACCAATGAATGCTAGCGTGAACGTTGGTTAACCCGGTGGCCAGTGCATGGCACGCCCACCAAGGACGTGTAGATGTATATGATAAACCGTCTGGCCACCATCACGATTACAGTTCATGACAAGTCGGTAACCCGTTTCATCGAAACCGGATTGTGTGGCAAGCCTGCTTGCTGTAAGTATGAGCTTTCCAAGTATTGCCGAATCTGCTTGTTCAGCGTCATTCAAGGTGGCTATATGTTTTTTAGGGATGCATAAAAAGTGATGTGGCGCCTGAGGGGCAATATCGCGAAAGGCTATGATGTCATCGTCTTCATAGAGAATTTCCGCACTCATTTCTCCATTCGCAATTTTACAAAACATACAGCTCATGCTGATCTCCTGCACAAATTAGTAGCCAGGATAATACTACAAGAACAGGGTTAACACTCCGGTATAGCCATAAAGCCGGTGTCCGGCGATTTCGCCATTGGCATAAAAACCAACCAGTGGAATATCGCCAAGCGCTTCGGCTATGAGGTTCATTTCGGCAGAATTTTTTCCGAATAGATTTTGACCGCGACCCAGGCATGAAATGTATATACCACCACGCGGTATGCGATCACCTAGCCTTTTTTTAATATCATCCAGCATTCTTTGCATGTCCGCTCTTGCTGCATCATCGCTCTGTCGGCAAAACATAATACTGCTGTCTGGTTTCATTATCTCGCCAATGGCGAGCAGCTTATTTTCAGGATCGATACCGACGATGTTACGTATTACATAATCTTTGGTGTCACTATCTGATTGGGGAAAGCCGGCAAATATGGCTCCAGCTGTTTGATCGAGATCTTTTAATGTACGCGCACCGATATCTTCCTTAAAGACATCCAATGCAGGTCGCCCATCTATCGATATTGCCATGTGTTGATCACACTCAGTCAAAAGATGGACCGGACCAACTGGACTACACCCCTGGGAGAGGCTGGTAATCACCTCAACACTGTCATTAAACACTACACCCGAAACATTACCTTCGACGACTTCATTGGCAATTTGAAAAAAGTGCTCATCCGCTGACGTTAAGCCACCAACGAGATAACCATTACCAATTTTATCGGGCAGGGTATTAATTGTTTTTAGTATTCTATTATTGTGTGGATCAGCGTGTACCAGTGCGAAGTGTACCCCTGACATGGGATCATTGGCATGTTCTGGGATATTGGTATCCGCATCAGTAAAAACTTCAAAACTATCCGGCTTGAATTCAGCCAACATCAACACAATGGCAGACTGTTTATAAAACTCCTTTCTTGTACAGACAACTCCTTGCCCGACACTGCCGACCCATTGATCAATTCCGGTTTGTTCTTTTAATACATCAAGTATTTTGTCCGCGTAAGCAGAAAACGCATCGGTAACATAGATAAAACCAAGGTTTTCAGATGTAATCGAACCAGTTTGCTGTATACAATCCTTGACCGCTGATTGCCAGTCAGGTTGATCACTGTGTGCCAGTTTAAAATGTGTCATTGAGTTAGTGTACTGTCTTTATGCTAAAAAAAGCCGGGTCGGACCCGGCTTTTTTTATTTCGGGTTTCAGGCTGAACGCCTCAGACCTTGCGTTTTTGCTCGATTAAATCATGAATAACAGGATTTAACACCAGTTCCATGGCAAAGCCCATTTTAGCGCCCGGTACTACAATGGTGTTTGGTCGTGACATAAAGGAGTCAGAAATCATGTTCAGCAAGTATGGGAAATCCACACCTTTGGGATCACGGAAACGTATCACAATAAAACTTTCATCCGGGGTTGGGATGTCACGAGCGATAAACGGATTAGATGTATCGACCGTTGGGACACGCTGGAAGTTAATATCGGTTTTCGAAAATTGTGGCGTAATGTAGTGTACGTAATCATCCATGCGGCGCAGGATGGTGTCGACAATTGCTTCGGCGGAATATCCACGTTGTGCATTGTCACGATGGATTTTCTGGATCCATTCAAGGTTGACGATAGGCACTACACCAACCAGTAAGTCAGTTTGTTCTGCGACATTCACGTCACCATCAACCACCCCACCATGCAGACCTTCATAGAAAAGTAAGTCGGTCTCTTCCTTGATATCTTCCCAGGGAGTGAATTGTCCGGGTGTCAGATCGGTCTTCAGACGGGCATTGTGTTCCGCCGCTTCTTCGTCACTATGTAAATAGTAGCGACGCTGACAACCACCTGTACTCCCGTAGGTTTTGAAGGTTTCTGCCAGGGTATCAAAGTGGTTTGCTTCAGGACCAAAATGGCTTAACTGTTTTCCTTCAGCAGCAAACTTTTCTATGGCACCTTTCATGGAGGCGCGGTCATATCGATGATAGCTATCACCTTCGATGATTAATGGGTTTATTTTCTCGCGAAAGAAAATGTGCTCAAAAGCATTTTTTACAGTAGTTGTGCCTGCACCGGAAGAACCAGTTACAGCGATGACAGGATGTTTGACGGACATGGGTGCTCCTTAAACTCAAATTTACAAAATCGATACATTTAAAATTATGCTTGCCGAAATGCCTCCCCAAATACAGATTTATTATTGGGCACCGCGGTGATATTCGAACGAGGCGCGTATTTTACTGGAAATGGGTGGTGAAAGTCTTGTACTTCTTTTTTCTTGTGTTTACTGCCAGATAATTGCAAATAACAGCTAGATTAGCGATTTTCCCGGACAATTGCGCGATGACCTATGTCATGGCGATAAAATACACCATTCCAGTGGATTTGTTCTGCCACTTGATGGGCTTTTATTTGCGCATCTGCGACATTGTTTCCAAGCGCAACAGCGCAGAGTACGCGCCCGCCATTGGTCACTATCTGGCCATTTTTATTCGCGGTACCGGCGTGGAAGACTTTGGTGTCATCGCTGTCTGCGGGTAGGCCGGTGATAATATCGCCCTTGTTATAGGCCTCCGGATAGCCCCCAGCCGCCAGAACAACACCAAGTGCTGGTCTTTGATCCCACTCAGCTGTGTATTGGTCCAGCTCTTTATCCAGTGCGGCATTACACATTGCGACCAGATCTGATTTAAGGCGCATCATGATTGGCTGGGTTTCCGGGTCACCAAAGCGTACATTGTATTCCAGTACCTTGGCGCTACCATCAGGAGCAATCATCAAACCGGCATAAAGAAAGCCCGTGAATGGATTACCCTCTGCTGCCATTCCTTTCACTGTGGGTTCAATGATTTCATGCATAGCGCGTTGGTGAACTTCGCTAGTCATAACGGGAGCTGGAGAGTAGGCGCCCATACCACCGGTATTTGGGCCGGTGTCACCTTCATCGCGGGCTTTATGATCCTGTGAACTGGCCATGGGCAGGATATGTTCACCATCCACCATAACAATAAAACTGGCTTCTTCTCCCAGCAGGAACTCCTCTATGACAACCCGGTGTCCGGCTTCTCCAAACGCATTGCCGGCCAGCATGTCCTTGACTGCGGTAATGGCTTCTTCTTCTGTTTGTGCCAGGATTACTCCTTTGCCGGCAGCAAGACCGTCAGCTTTGACCACAATCGGCGCACCCTGTTGCTGAATATAAGCGACTGCCTTATCAATTTCAGTGAAATTGCCGTACTTGGCTGTAGGTATGTGGTGGCGTGCAAGAAAATCCTTGGAGAAGGCCTTAGAGCCTTCTAATTGGGCGGCTTCTTTAGTTGGACCAAAACAACGTAATCCAGCAGTTTGAAAAGCATTAACTACACCGGCCACCAAAGGGGCCTCTGGACCAACTATTGTAAGGTCTATTTGCTGTTGTTGTACAAATTCAATCAGTCCTGGAATATCTTCTGCATCAATATTAATGTTTTCCAGTTTTGCTTCGGCTGCAGTTCCGGCATTTCCTGGTGCCACATAGACGCATTCCACCTCATTGGATTGTGCTGCTTTCCAGGCCAGCGCATGTTCGCGCCCACCACTACCAATGACCAAAATTTTCATGATTGATTTCCTGCATAATTCAAGTAACTCAGGGGCAGGGACTATGCCTTTCACTGCCTTGTAGGTCAACTCCCCGCTATCAAGTATCGACTAATTTGGCCGATATCAAAGCTGATTTTACTGTTTAGGCACGGAGGTTCTTCTTGGACGTTAAATCACTGTTTGGTAAGGTTTATGTTTAAAAAACGTCAACTTACTCTACGAATTTAGATACTCATTGGATTCGGATTACTGCTCATTGTTTTACAGGGGATTACCCTGAGTAGTATTTTTGACCAATTGAAGATTTCTCGGGTCATGAAAGTGAGTGTCGAAAGAGACCAGCCTGTAGCACTCGATGTTCTGTCTTTAAGTTATAACCTGGAAAGCATGATGGAATCTCTTGGCCTGTATTTACTTACTGCTGAGCAAAATTATTTAGAGGATTATCATCAAAGGGCTGAAAAAATTGATAGTCTTTTACAACGTGTATCTGGGGCACAATTAAAGCAAGATTTTCAAAACCCGAGTGAATTAGACAAACAAGACATCGAACAATTAATTACGGATATTTCCAGCCTTAAATCCGTTAATCTGTCACTCCTGCCATTAGCAAAAGATCCACTTGAAAATTATCCGGGCCTGCGTCATGCACAGGAAAAACTGAGTCCAATAGGAATGGAAATGCTTAATGTAACCAGTCAGATGATTCTCTATTCAGCCTATAGTTCGATGTCATCTGAACAATTGAAGATATTATCTGACGTTGAACGCGAGGAATATCTTCAAGCTATGTCATTACTGAGTGAGATAAATACATTACGGCAACGCTGGACAGGATTAATCACCCAGATAAGAGGTTATCTCAGTTATCAGAATGAGGCGGTGAAAGCCAATCTGTATCAGTACCATAAAGCGATCGATGAGCAACTTGATAAAATCAAAAAGTACAAGGCTGTCATGTCATTCGAACAGGAAGATATGCTTGATGAATTCGAAACTCAATGGGAACGTTTTCAGGTTCCTTTCAATACATTGATTAAAATTTATGAGGGTGATGACTGGCGTACGGATGCAAGTGTGTTGCGCCAAAAAGTTGGCCCCTTGCTGAAAAGGATTCACAAAACCCTGGATGTGATTGCAGACAACAAACGACATCTAATTGAAACACAAAACAAAAACATGCTGCAACAAATTGAACAAAACATATTGGGATTAATTGTTCTGGATATTTTGGGTGTGGTGTTTGGTCTGATCGTTATCAGTGTGGTAATTCAGCTAATTCAGAAACGTCTGGGGAAAGTCGTAACGGCAATGAATGAGGTTTCGCAAGGAAGTGGCAACCTGAATTATCGACTCGATGATAAAGGCAATGATGAAATGTCGCAGCTTGCCTCGGGTTTTAATGCCTTTGTATTCAAGGTGAAAGGTGTAATAGATCTAGTTATTGAGTCATCGGTATCCCTCTCCAGTGAAGCGGGTTCTATGTCGTCCAATACGGAGAAAACAAAACAGGGTGCGCTGAAACAACAAATGGAGTCACAACAGGTTAGCGAGGCATTTCATGAAATGTCCCGGGCGATGGCGCATGTACAGACCAGTAGTGAAGACGCCAGGAGCTTTGCACAAAAAGCCAATAGTGAAACAAACGACGGTCAGCGAGTTGTCAATAATACTGTCGATGCAATCCGGGATCTGGTAAATGATGTGGCACGAGCCGCTTCGGTTATGGAAACACTGGTAGAAGAAGCGAACGGCATTAATGAAGTGGTGACGGTGATCCAGGACATTACGGAACAGACCAGTTTGCTTGCACTGAATGCGGCCATTGAAGCGGCGCGCGCAGGAGAGCAGGGGCGAGGATTCGCCGTTGTTGCGGATGAAGTAAGGAACCTTGCCAATCGTACTCAAAAGGGTACGAAACAGATTGAAGAGAAAATTTCCAGTCTACAATCAGTGACGGGGGAAGCTGTGAGTGCATTGAGTCGTGGTCAGGAACAGGCAACTAGTAGTATGGAAAAGGCAGAAAAAGCCGGAGAAGCCCTGCAAGCCATTCAGCAAATGGTTTCAGGTATCGCTGAACGACTTGTGCAAATTTACGACGCGGTTGAAGAGCAAAAGCAATTGTCATCCACGGTAGATGAAAAAATCTCTTCAATCAGTCGGGTAGCGGAGGAGACAGCTGATAATGCCATGCAAACCGCGAATTCCAGTCATGAATTGAGCCTAATGGCCGGGCAACTGGAAGGCTTGGTAACCCAGTTTCTGCTGAAAAATGAAACGGCTCCGGTACAACAGAAAGCAGCAGCATTAGATAAAGCCACTGCGAGTGATGATGTTACCCTGTTTTAATAATTTCTAGTGAAGGTTTAAGAATGATAGCCAGCTAAGCTGGATTGGGCAAAATATCATTTATTCATTTTTCCTGGATTCCGGTTTATTGTGAAAACGCATGTATTTTGTTGTTTCATAAATATCACGCGTCAGTTGTTCCATTTTCTTCGCTACAGCAGGTTGTTGTTCAATAATATTTTTCAGAGGTGTGTCAGATGAAGTATGTAACAGTACTTTATTTTTTCCGTTGGCATACATACGAAAATAATAGTCCTGACTGATTAAACCAATTTCAGGAATACTGTGATGACTAATGGTAAAGGCATAACGCTGATCATCGAAGTCGGTATTGAGTAAGTCTCGCCCCATGGTGGTATTGGTATAACCATGAGCTGCCAGACCCGCTAAGGTGGGTAACAGATCGACTTCACTGGCAATTTTGTCATAAGTGGCTGGCCGGGTAATTAATCCTGGTGCATAGAACACAAGTGGAGTGTGAAAACCAGTAAGGAGATATTTACTTTCAAACTCGGGGGTGTGGTTGCCACCAAAGCCCGTGATGCCATGATCACCATAAAACACAAAAATTGTATTTTTGTAAAAATCAGATTGTCTCGCCAGTTTCATGAAATGGCCAAGACTGTGATCCATAAAGCGAAATGAATTGTATTCAGCGTCAGAAATAAATCCGGCACTTTGATATTGTTGCTGGCTATGATGTTCGGGTTTGAAGTCCAGGTTGTATTCCGGAATGGTATAAGGCCGATGATTGCCTGAGGTCTGGATAATGGCAAAGAATGGTTTTTCTTGTTGGGCAAGAACCGCATGAGCTTCTTCAAACAAACTCAAGTCTGATATGCCCCAAACATCTACTCGTTCGGACTTATAGCTGCCTTCCTCAAAAACATGAAGACCGGGGATGTTGCGTTGTAACACTCCCCGTATATTGCCCCAATTGGCACTGCCTCCAAGGAAATAGAATTTATTGTGGTTTTCAAAGGCATTCACAATAGTATGCTGATCAACAATTAACGGGTTTCTCGAAGACGTCTTGGTGAGTTCAACATCAACCAGACCAGTAAGGGTGGTAAATACTGAACGTGCGGTGCCCGTGTGTGGCGTATAAAACCGATCAAAAGAAAGTCCATTTTTGGCCAGTTTGTCAAAATTGGGAGTCGGGTTAAGTGGATTACCGAATGCACCGGTTTTATAGGAAGCAAATGATTCGAGAAATACCATAACGATATTGGGTTGTTTATCGGCGAGAATCCCTGCATTAGGCATCGTGCGTGTAAAATTAAGTTTTTGTGCGTCAACTTCCGTTATCTGCAAAAAGTCAGCCATAGCTGGATAGGCTTCACGCGTTAGATTGACATCATAGGATACATCCCTGTTTTTAATGGTATTGGCAAAATAGAGTATCGGATTAACGGTAACAGCAGGAGCAAACGCATGTGGCAGAGTGAAGGCTTCGCTCCAGCGTAACGGGTAATAGGAAAATTTACCGTACAGG
>Ga0316205_10005035_pt1 | contig 11167 bp, 8 predicted proteins | sample 3monthpyrite_MG_FD_204941 | JGI IMG/M metagenome (GOLD analysis project Ga0316205, IMG submission 204941) | Microbial mat bacterial communities from mineral coupon in-situ incubated in ocean water Damariscotta River, Maine, United States -... | ecosystem: Environmental > Aquatic > Marine >...
TCCTTCTGGATGCCATCGAAATTGTAATCTTTTGAGCGTTTCTCAAACTCGCCGCCAAGAATTTCTTCCCAGTTCGGACCCCATTCGATTTTCTCCATCCGTTCGCCAGATATTTTGGAGCGCGGGCGCGCCGTGGGGAACGCATCCATTTCCGGAGCAGATTTCAGGTGGTCATAGTCAAAATCAAACGGTTCGTAAAAATCGTCGATTTCAGGCAAATCAGGATTGCCGAAAATCTTCGACAGTATCCGCCATTTGCCCCCCTGTTTGGGGTGTAGTTTGCCTGATTTGCTACGCTCCCAGCCGCCGTTCCAGCGTTTCTGGTTTTCCCAGTCTTTGGGATAACCGATGCCGGGTTTGGTTTCGACATTGTTGAACCAGGCGTATTCGACACCGTCGCGGCTGGTCCAGACGTTTTTACAAGTGACTGAGCAAGTGTGGCACCCGATACATTTATCGAGGTTTAGCACCATGCCTATTTGTGCACGAACTTTCATTAGCTCTGCCCTCCTTTTTTAGACGGCTCGTCGAGCCAGTCAACTTTGGTCATTTTGCGGACAATCACAAATTCATCACGGTTTGAACCGACCGTGCCGTAGTAGTTGAAACCGTATGAAAGCTGGGCATAGCCACCGATCATATGGGTTGGTTTCAACGTTGTTCGGGTGACCGAGTTATGGATCCCGCCGCGTAAGCCTGTCTGTTCAGAGCCGGGAACGTTTACGATTTTCTCTTGCGCGTGATACATGAAAAGAGTGCCCTCTTTCATGCGCTGCGAGACCACCGCACGGGCCACAAGTGCGCCGTTAACGTTAAAGGCTTCAATCCAGTCATTGTCGACGATACCGGCTTTTTTCGCGTCCACTTCGGAAAGCCACACAACAGGCCCGCCCCGGTTGAGCGTCAGCATCAACAGGTTGTCGGAATAGGTTGAGTGGATGCCCCATTTTTGGTGTGGCGTAATAAAGTTTAGCGTCAAAAACGGCTCGTTATTTTGCTCCGCTGTGTTCACATCTGTGGTGATCGTTTTCAGATCAACCGGAGGACGGTAGGTGCAAAGGGTTTCCCCGAATGCCCGCATCCAAAGGTGATCTTGATAGAGCTGCTGGCGGCCCGACAAGGTCCGCCACGGGATCAGCTCGTGAACATTGGTATAGCCAGCTGTGTAGCAGACTTCCTCGGATTCAATGCCAGACCATGTCGGTGAAGAAATGATCTTGCGCGGCTGCGCTGCAATATCCCGGAAGCGGATCTTCTCGTCCTCTTTCGGTTTCGCAAGATGGGTATGGTCGCGGCCGGTCGCTTTGGAAAGCTGGTCCCATGCCTTGACAGCCACTTCGCCGTTTGTCTCGGGAGCGAGCATCAGGATCATCTCGGCTGCATCAATCGCAGTGTCGAGCTTTGCCATGCCTTTTGAAACACCTTCGTCGGTTACAACACCATTCAAGTCTTTCAAGTGGCCGATTTCGACTTCGGTATTCCAGGCAATGCCTTTCCCGCCATTGCCGACTTTATCCATCAACGGCCCAACAGATGTGAAGCGTTTGTAGATGTTGGGGTAATCCCGAACAACAGGAACAAAGTTCGGCGCTGTTTTGCCCGGAATAAGATCACATTCGCCTTTTTTCCAGTCTTTCACCTGATCTTGCGCGATCTCTGCAGGTGTATCATGCAGAAGCGGCAAGGCCACAACGTCGGTCTCCTCGCCCAGATAACCGGGCACAACTTCAGAGAATTTCTTCGCAATTGATTTGAAGATTTCCCAATCAGTGCGCGATTCATATGCGGGATCAACTGCCGCCTGAAGCGGATGGATGAACGGGTGCATATCAGATGTGTTCAGATCGTCTTTTTCATACCAGCTTGCAGTTGGCAAAACGATGTCAGAATACACAGCTGTTGTCGACATCCGGAAATCAATTGTTACCAGCAAGTCGAGCTTCCCTTTGATGCTCTCGTCATGCCATTTGGCTTCAATTGGTTTCTGGCGGCCTTCTTCGCCCAAATCTTTGCCCAAAACACCGTGATCGGTGCCCAATAGGTGCTTGAGGAAGTATTCATGGCCTTTGCCAGACGACCCAAGCAGATTTGAGCGCCAGACAAACAGGTTGCGTGGCCAGTTTTCCGGAGCGTCCGGATCTTCACACGACATTTCCAGTTCGCCGGATTTCAATTGCTCGGCAATATAATCCTTGGCGTCTTTACCCGATTCCTTGGCCGCTTTCATAACTTCAAGCGGGTTGGTCTTGAGCTGGGGTGCCGATGGCAACCAGCCCATGCGTTCCGCACGAATATTATAGTCAATCAGGCTGGCATCTTTCCAGTCGCCCTCGGGCGCTGTCGGGGAAAGGATTTCCTCGGCACCTAGTGTTTCATAGCGCCACTGGCTGGTATGGGCATACCACGCCGAGGTGGAGTTCATATGCCGTGGTGGACGCGCCCAGTCGAGCGCGAAGGCGAGCGGCTGCCAGCCGGTTTGCGGGCGCAGTTTTTCCTGCCCTACATAGTGAGACCACCCACCACCGGACTGCCCGATAGCACCACACATGATCAGCATGTTCATCACGCCACGATAGTTCATGTCCATGTGATACCAGTGGTTCATCGCTGCGCCGATGATGATCATCGACTTGCCATCGGTTTTCTCGGCGTTCGAGGCGAATTCGCGCGCAACCTGAATGATCTGGTCGCGTGGCACACCGGTTACTTTTTCGCCCCAAGCAGGCGTGAACGGAAGGTCTTCATTGTAATCATTCGAGACCCATTCGCCGCCCAAACCACGGTCAAGACCATAGTTGGCGCAGAAAAGATCAAACACCGTGGCAACATATTTCTCGCCGCCATTTACCGCGATTTTCTTAACCGGAATATTGCGGGTCAGAATTTCTGGGTGCTCACATTTAACAAAATTCTCGGTGGCCTGACCGCCGAAATAAGGGAAGTCGACGCCGACGATTTCGTCGTGGTCCTCTTCGAGGATAAGCGACAGCTTCAGGTCAGTGTCTTTGCCTTTCGCACGCTCCTCCAGGTTCCACTCGCCATCTTCTCCCCAGCGGAAGCCAACCGAACCGTTTGGCGGCACAAGTCCACCCGTGGTGTTGTCAATCGCAACGGTTTTCCATTCGGGGTTATTTTTCTGGCCGAGCTTGCCTTTAAGATCATCCGCGCGAAGCTGGCGGCCAGGAACAAACTTGCCGTCCTTTTCGTCAAGAACAACCAGCATTGGCATGTCCGTATACTTGCGGGCATAATCTTCAAAGTATTTCGTTTGACGGTCCAGATGGAACTCACGCAGAATAACGTGGCCCATCGCCATCGCCAAAGCGCTGTCGGTGCCGGCTTTCGGTGCCATCCACAGATCAGCGAATTTTGCAGCTTCGGAATAGTCCGGGCTGATAACCGCGGATTTGGTGCCGCGATAGCGCGCCTCGGTATAGAAGTGTGCATCCGGTGTCCGGGTCTGTGGCACATTCGAGCCCCAGATCAGCAAATAACCGGCATTATACCAGTCAGCGGATTCAGGCACGTCGGTTTGCTCACCCCATGTCATCGGCGAGGCCGGTGGCAGATCGCAATACCAGTCATAAAAGCTCATACATGTGCCGCCGAGCAGCGACAGATAGCGCGAGCCCGCAGCATAAGAGACCATCGACATAGCCGGGATTGGAGAGAACCCGAATACGCGGTCAGGGCCGTATGTTTTTGCGGTATAGGCATTTGCAGCCGCAACAATCTCGGTTGCTTCTTCCCACTCAGCGCGCACAAAGCCGCCTTTGCCGCGCGAGGTTACGTAATTCGCCCGCAGGATCGGATCTTCCTGCAGCTTGGTCCATGCCTCTATTGCCGAAAGGCCGCTACGCAGGCTGCGATAGGCTTTCAGCAGCTTGGCGCGGATCAGCGGTGTTTTTACGCGGTTAGCGGAGTAAAGATACCAGCTATATGACGCGCCGCGCTGACAGCCCCTAGGCTCGTGGTTCGGCATTCCTGCGCGGGTGCGCGGATAATCGGTTTGCTGGGTTTCCCAGGTCACAATGCCGGATTTCACATAAATTTTCCAGCTGCAGGACCCGGTACAGTTCACACCGTGGGTTGAACGCACAATTTTGTCGTGCCGCCAGCGATCACGATAAACGTCTTCCCAATCACGGTTTTCATCCGTGGTATTCCCGTGACCGTTTGAAAACTTCCCGACACTGTTACTTTTCAGGAAATTCAACCTGTCCAATAGATGGCTCATTTCATTTCTCCATTTTGTTTAAGTGATGCCGGCGGTATGAGGGCTCAAACCGCCGGCATCTCAATTCGCGAACTTAGGGGTTTTTAACATACGCATTAGGGCGCATGTAGAACCACCAGTTGATGAGGATACAAACCGTATAGAATACAGCGAAACCGTAGAGCGCATATTGTGGCGTTCCGGCACCCATCTGTTCCCCGAATACTTTCGGAATGATGAAGGCACCATAAGCAGCAACAGCTGATGTCCAGCCCAAGACCGGGCCGGTTTGTTCAGCGTTGAACACCATACCGATTGTGCGGAATGTCGAACCATTGCCAAGGCCGGTCGCAGCAAACAGGATCAGGAACAACACCATGAACGGAACGAAATACTGTTCCGGTGTGGCAGAGGCATAAGCCTGTTGGATGAAGTAAGCCACGCCAAGAGCCGAAGCGACCATGACGATCGAGATCCACTGTGTCACGCGTGCGCCACCCAGTTTATCAGCCAGCATGCCGCCCAAGGGGCGAATAAGCGCGCCGATGAAAGGCCCCATCCAGGCAAACATCAAAGCGGAAGGACCGTTGGCATTTGCAACATCGTGGGTCATCACACCGTCAACCATCAGGTGCTGGTAACCAAACACCACTTTGATGGTCAGTGGTAGCGCAGCCGAGTAGCCGATAAACGACCCAAAGGTCATCACATAAATGATGGTCATCGCCCATGTGTGTTTATTTTTAAATATCTGATATTGACGGGTCAGATTTTTGCCAACCGCACCCGGAATCATTTTCAGCAACACAACGGTGAGGATGATAACGATGGGTAGCACGAGCCATTTGGAAACACCAAAACCAGAGCCACCAGCCGCTTCCGGCAGCATCAACCAAAGGCCAAAAGTCGCGGTCACAAGACCAATCAACAGCATGCCGGTCATAATACCGAATGCACCAATCGGGTTGGGGATGTCAGGCGAAACGTGCTCGTCACGAATGTTGTTCATGCCAAACCAGCCCAGAACAGCCAGCGGGATGAGCAGCAATAGCCACACAAAACCGGCGTTTTGGATATATGTCTCGGTGCCTGCCGGAATTTTTCCGATCAAGGTGCCCGACGTGGTTTGCAGGGTCATGGATTCGCCACCAAAAATGCCGAAAGTCATCACTAGGGGAATAACGATCTGCATAGTGGTCACACCAAAGTTACCCAAACCCGCGTTCATACCCAGCGCATAGCCGAGAATTTTCTTTGGGTAAAAGAAGCTGATGTTGGACATCGAAGACGCGAAGTTACCACCACCGATACCGGAAAGCAGCGCCAATATCTGGAACGTCAGCAACGACGTGTCGGGGTTTTGCAGTGCGATACCGGCCCAAATGGCAGGGATCATAAGAAGTGCGGTGGTAAAGAAGATCGTATTTCGCCCACCCGCGATGCGGATAAAGAAAGTAGACGGGATACGCAACGTAGCACCTGAAAGCCCGGCGATAGCACCAAGGGTAAAGAGCTCCGATTTTTCGAAATCAAAGCCAAGGTTGAGCATTTGCACCGTGATAATGCCCCAGTAAAGCCAAACGGCAAAGCCGCTCAGCAGGGAGGGGATGGATATCCACAGGTTGCGGGTGGCGATGGATTTGCCGGTGGAGGACCAAAAGGCCTCGTCATCCGGTTTCCAGTTATTTAGATCTTTTCCCAAAGGTTTTCTCCTTGTTAATCGGAAATTTGAGTAGGGCGGCAACCGCCCCACCAATGTTTGCTTCGTCTAGACTTTTTCGTCGTGGGTCGCGTTATAGTCCGCAATAATTTTGGCAGAGTTCGCCAGCGCCTCATTGGCCCGATCCGCACGCACCTTGAGTAAATCAAGGCTCGCTTTTTCAAACAGCGCCTTCTCTTCGGCTTCTTGCTCAGGCGAGAAGCGGATAAAGAAAGTGAGGAACGAAGCGATGGCAACAACGACACCGATAGTGAAGAACACGTCGTTCCACTCCATCGCACCCTTGAAAAGGAAGCCCGCAGCCACCGCACCGGCATTCCCGCCAGCACCAACCACACCGGCAACCGCGCCGAGTGCTTTTTTGTTGATAAATGGCACCACGGAATAGGTCGCGCCTTCAGCCATCTGCGTAAACAGCGAGAAGATGATCAACATCGGAATGGCGAGGAACAACACGCTCATTTGGCTAAAGATCATCAATGCGATGCCTTCGCCCAAAAGAACAATAAACAGCCAGAATGTCCGGCCCTTCAAGCCCCAAAGCTGCCCGAAGTTGTCCCCGAATATGCCGCCCAAGGTGCGGGCAAAGATGTTCATCAAGCCAAACGAGGCCGCGATAGCCCCCGCTGTAACCAGATTCACTTCAAAATAGTCGTAGAAATAGAGCGCCGCTGTATTGTTGACCGTAAGCTCGATGCCAAAACAAGCACCGTAGATCAAAAACAACACCCAAACGCGGTAATCTCTCATCGCGCGGAAATAAGCGCCCGTCACTTTGCTTTTCGCAGGTATCAAACCCTTGGCGCGCAGATCCTTATAGTTTCCGTCCGGTGCATCCTGGGTCAGGAAATAATAAGCGATACCTACAAAGAAGATCACGACACCCACCGAGACCATCGACAAACGCCATGCTTGACCATCCGTAAATCCAAAGCCGATTACAAAACCGGAAAAGATCAACGGCATCACAATTTGGGTTACGCCGCCACCCAGGTTACCCCAGCCTGCACTTGTTGCGTTGGCGGTGCCAACCACGTTGGGCGCAAACATAACCGAGGTGTGATATTGCGTAATCACAAAGGATGCCCCGATGATCCCGATCAGCAAACGAAAGAACAGGAACATTTCAAAGCTGTTGGCAAGAGCAATGCCCGCAACAGGGAAAGCTCCAAATATCAACAGCGATGTATAGGCCAACCTTGGGCCGATCCGGTCACAGAGCCAGCCGATAAAGAACCGCGCAAACACGGTAACGGCCACCGAAGCAATGATGCTCCAGCCAACCTGAGATTTTGTAAGGTCCAGCTCTTCGCGCACAACGATCATCAGCGGTGCAATGCCAAACCAAGCAAAGAAGGCGGCGAAAAAGGCAAACCACGTCATGTGGAAGGTCCTGATTGGCACCTTTGTTACTTTGAAGAAGTTTCCCCAAAGGCTTGTTGCTTTGTTTTGTAATTCCATTTTCTGTCCCCAATTTAAGTTAGCGCGAGGCTTGCGGGTTCTCTCTTCTCAAGCTGCGCCATTGCTCTTGCATGGGGTATTTGCCGAGGAATGTTTTTGATACAAATCAATTGTTGTAAAATATCGTTTGAAATAAATATCTTACCAAAATTTGTTTTCTTCTTCTTTCAATAACCGCAAGCCAGCATCAGGATTGCGACAACAGAAGCATTGACATAACACCCAATTCAGATTGATAAATGTCAATCAGAAAGGCAGCGGTAAATGGTTTTAAAGCGATTCGAAGAAATCCGGGATATCCCGTTATTTTCCAACATTTGTGAAGACTCTTTCGAGGAGCTGACGCGCGGCGCATTCGTCCAGAATTTTCCGCCCAATGTCGAGATCATTACCGAAGGTGAAACTGCCGATTTTCTGCATATCGTTCAGACCGGCTGTGTCGAGCTGTTCTCGACCTGGTCAAACCGAGAAACAACGATCACGACGCTCTACAAGAACTCGACCTTTATTCTGGCAGCAACCATTAAAGACCGACCAAATCTGATGTCGGCAAAAACATTGCTCAAGTCGCGCATTATTATGTTACCCTCCGAGGCGGTCCGAAGTGTATTCGAGTCCGACCCGGCCTTCTCTCTCGCCATTGTAGACGAGCTCGCGCGCTGCTATCGCGCCACAATTAAAAATATGAAAAATCTGAAGCTGAGAACCTCAATAGAGCGACTGGCGAACTATCTTGTCAAACAATACCGGCGAAACGGGAATGCGCTGGAATTTGACCTTCCAATAGAAAAACGGCGCTTGGCATCCTATCTCGGCATGACCCCGGAAAACCTGTCGCGCGCGTTTGGCAACCTCAAACCCTATGGTGTGATCGTCAATGGCCAGACGATCATAATCAGCAAGCTCGATGATCTCGTCGGTTTTGCAAAACCAGACGAATTGATCGACTGGTCGTCTGAGTAACATTTGCACTCCCGTGCGATCAGAGGCCTACGGGCTTTGAGGCTTCAAAATGCAAATATCCAGCATTGTGACACATCTATTAATTGGCCCAAGCTCATAGGCCAATCATTGCACGGTCAGAAAAAGCATAACCCCCGACAAATATGCCGGGGGTTTTAGAAGTTTTCAGTTTGCTGCCTAGCGGCGCGAAGTTACCAGTCTTCGCGGGTAATCACGCGGCATTTTACCGGCAATTTCATCGCAGCGAGGCGCAGTGCCTCTTTGGCTGTTTCGACATCGACACCGTCGATTTCAAACATCATCCGGCCCGGCTTAACCTTGCAAACCCAACGGTCTACAGAACCTTTACCTTTACCCATCCGAACTTCGATGGGTTTGGCGGTTACGGGCACATCGGGGAAGATGCGGATCCATACACGGCCTTGGCGTTTCATGTGGCGGGTCATTGCACGACGCGCGGATTCGATCTGGCGGGCGGTTACCCGCTCCGGTTCAACAGCCTTAAGGCCATATGTGCCGAAGTTCAGGTCTGTTCCGCCCTTAGCTTGACCGTGGATACGGCCCTTAAACTGCTTGCGAAATCTTGAGCGCTTTGGTGAAAGCATAATTTATCTCCTTACGAGAGGCTACGTCCTCAGCGGCGCTGTGGACGTGGGCCTCCACCTTGCTGCATTTCGGCCAAACGGCGGTCACGGGCGGCGGGGTCATGTTCCATGATCTCGCCTTTAAAGATCCAGACCTTGATACCAATGATACCATAAGCGGTGAGGCTTTCAGCGTGGGCGTAATCAATGTCGGCGCGTAGGGTGTGGCGCGGCACACGGCCTTCGGCATACCATTCGGTGCGGGCAATCTCTGCACCACCCAAACGGCCGGCAATGTTGATACGAATACCAAGGGCACCCATACGCATTGCGTTTTGCACCGAGCGTTTCATGGCGCGACGGAAAGAAACCCGACGCTCCAGCTGTTGCGCGATGTTTTCAGCCACCAAAGCCGCATCGATATCAGGCTTGCGCACTTCAACGATGTTGAGGTGCAGCTCGCTATCCGTAAATGCAGCCAGTTTCTTGCGCAGCACTTCGATATCAGCGCCTTTTTTGCCGATAATCACACCGGGACGCGCAGCGTGGATTGTAACGCGGCACTTCCTATGCGGGCGCTCGATAATCACGCGGCTAATGCCAGCTTGTGCAGCCTCTTTTTTTACGTAGCCGCGAATAGCAAGGTCTTCATGCAGCAATTTGCCGTATTCTTTGCCTTCCGCATACCAGCGGCTTTCCCACGTGCGGTTGATCTGCATCCGCAGGCCAATTGGGTTAATCTTATGTCCCATTATGCTTGCTCCTCAGATTTTTCCCGCACGATGATTGTCAGCTCGCTAAACGGTTTCAGGATTTTGCCAAACCGGCCACGTGCCCGGGGGCGACCGCGCTTCAGCGTGATGTTCTTGCCAACCCAGGCTTCGGAAACGATGAGGTTGTCAACGTCGAGGCCGTGGTTGTTTTCTGCGTTGGCAATCGCCGACTGCAGGCATTTTTTCACATCACCAGCAATACGTTTTTTAGAAAACGTCAGGTCGGTCAGCGCTTTTTCAACCGGTTTGTTGCGGATCATCCCTGCAACGAGGTTGAGTTTGATCCCGGAAGTGCGCATCATTTTGGTTTTGGCCATCGCCGAACCTTCAGCAACACGGCGGGCGTTTTTCTTCTGTCCCATGATCTACTTCCGCTTCGCTTTTTTGTCCGCAGCGTGCCCGTAATAGGTGCGCGTTGGAGAATATTCACCGAACTTCTGGCCGATCATGTCTTCGGTCACATTCACGGGAATATGCTTGCGGCCGTTATAAACGCCAAAAGTCAGACCCACAAATTGTGGCAGAATGGTCGAGCGACGCGACCAGATTTTGATAACTTCATTACGACCGGATTCGCGGCTAGCTTCGGCTTTTTTAAGCACATAGCTATCAACAAACGGGCCTTTCCATACAGAACGTGCCATATCTTAGCGTCCCTTCTTCTTGGCGTGGCGGGAACGCAGGATATATTTATCCGTTGTTTTGTTCGAACGGGTTTTTGCACCCTTGGTTGGCTTACCCCACGGGGTTACCGGATGGCGACCACCCGATGTCCGGCCTTCACCACCACCATGGGGGTGATCTACCGGGTTCATTACCACACCACGCACAGACGGGCGGATGCCCTTGTGACGGTTGCGGCCAGCTTTACCAAGGTTTTGGTTGCTGTGGTCGGGGTTGGAAACCGCACCAACGGTCGCCATGCACTCTTGGCGCACCAAGCGCAGCTCGCCTGATTTCAAACGAATCTGGGCATAGCCACCATCACGGCCAACAAACTGAGCATAAGTGCCGGCGGCGCGGGCGATTTGCCCACCTTTGCCCGGCTTCATCTCGATATTGTGGATAATGGTCCCGATCGGCATGCCGGAAAACGGCATTGCGTTGCCCGGCTTCACGTCGGCCTTTTTTGACGCAACAATCGTGTCGCCAATAGCCAAACGTTGCGGTGCCAAAATATAGGCTTGCGTGCCATCTTCATATTTCAGCAGCGCGATAAACGCTGTCCGGTTCGGGTCATACTCAATCCGCTCTACGGTTGCGGGCATATCAAGCTTATTACGCTTGAAATCCACGATCCGATAGAGCCGTTTGGCCCCGCCGCCTTTGCGGCGCATGGTTATCCGTCCGGTATTGTTCCGGCCACCGTGCTTGGTCAAACCCTCAGTGAGGGATTTGACCGGGCGGCCTTTCCAGAGTTCCGAACGGTCGATCAGAACCAGCCCGCGCT
>Ga0316205_10005038_pt1 | contig 11162 bp, 12 predicted proteins | sample 3monthpyrite_MG_FD_204941 | JGI IMG/M metagenome (GOLD analysis project Ga0316205, IMG submission 204941) | Microbial mat bacterial communities from mineral coupon in-situ incubated in ocean water Damariscotta River, Maine, United States -... | ecosystem: Environmental > Aquatic > Marine >...
TTTAAGCCGCTTGCATCCGTCGCGTGCCTTGCGCAAGTAAGGGTCCAGCGGTCCCGTAGCTCAACTGGATAGAGCAGCTGACTTCTAATCAGCAGGTTCGGGGTTCGAGTCCTCGCGGGATCGCCAAAATATCGTTTAAAACCAATTATTTATCATATTTTCACTCCGAAAGCCGGCACGTTCGCGAGTTGCGTGGAAGCAACGTGGAAGCATGCGAAGGCGAGTTTGTAATGTGGCAGACGGGCAACATGCGCAAAGCTGCAACCTTTTCACATGTTTCGCCAATCGGGCAGGCCGGCACCCATGTCACACCACGCTTTCCAGAAGGGCGATTTCGTCTGGGGTTGCTGTCCGTCGATGGGACTGTGAGCGTCACGTCGCTGGCAAGCTGATCCATCTCGGCTTGCAGATGCTCGTGCATCGATCCCCATCCCCGAATGTCTTTGCGGTTTCGCAGGGCATCTTTCCCGAGGCGCAGCTCGACCCGCCATACTTGGCTTGCGGTGCGATCTGACAGATCCAAAGGGTCGAAGCCCGCCGCTTGAAGGTTCGCGTTCCAGATGAGTGGCCACTCATGTTTGCGGCGCTTCAAGACCTCCTCCCGGTTGTCGTAGACGATGACTTGCCGACCGGGCATTTTGCCGATTGTCACGGATGTTGTGCGCCCGGAGTGTCCGTTTGTCTCCACCGTTTCAAACTCGGCAATCGATTTCCGGTTGGCGCGGGAATGAAACACGAAGGCATCTGGGTTGAGGATGAATCCGGGGGCAAGAATATCCAGCGCGAAATCAACGCGATTGATGCTGACGCCATCATGCGCAAGGCGGAACCCGAACCTGACCAAGAGGCTGTTAATCAATTGGTCGTAGGTTCGATCCCTACCGCCGGAGCCAGTTTTTCATTTTAGATCAATGTGTTACTGGCACATCGACCCGGTGCCTAATGGCCATTGGATTGCTTCGGAAGCACTGCGGAAGCAGCAGCACCGATATTCCAACCGTGTTTTGGCTGCAACAGCCAAGCCAATCTCTTGAATTAATTCGCAGCACCAAGGCAGGCCGCACCTAACCTCGCTCTGTTCGGTGCGTCTTACGCGCGGGATGTCGACCTTCCATCCGACGCGGCACCAAGACCACCGCCCGAGGGGACCATTCGCCATGGCCCCCTTCTCGATCCCCCTAGGCACTGCCCGATAGGGGAAATGGGGCGAAGGTCGTCCATCGGCCCAAAGCCGACCTTGGACAATACATTGCGCGCTGCGCTGCGGCTTGCCGAATGTTGACATTCGTTCAATTCGCAACATTTGGGTAATGGATTGACTGCATTTGGGGCAAAACCAACCCTTTCCGCAATGGAGGTCGATGCCCGTCTTTTTTTCTCGAACGTCGCGTGAGCGGACGGGTTTTTCGAACATTAGTACAAACCAACTAAATGGGCGCATACGCGCCATTTCCCCAATTATTGTGGAATTATTTCGAAAATGTTAACATCGGCTCGCTGATCGATAGCTTGCAACTATGGAGAAATTCATGACGACACTTGTTGCTTGGGCCTCATATCAGAATTCGCTTCCGTCTTGCCTCACCATTGCAAGCGATAGCCGATTCACATGGGGTTCAGAGAAAATCCGTTGGGACTGTGGGAGAAAGACGTTCTGGTGCAAATCTGGAACCGAAATTTTTGGTTACGCTGGTGATGTCGTCACCCAAAGCAACACGCTGTCCCAAATTTGTGAACTCGTAGACTACTCAACAGTCCTAAACGACAAGAGTGATGCTGACCAACGTCACGCTATATTCCTAAAACTTTTTCAGTCAGCCTTCGAAGCTCAAGTTGATGTTCCCAAGCGAGGAATGGTGGCATTCCATGGAACAAGGCAAAACCAGCCCACTGAGACGGGGAGGGACAGAAAGTCTAATGCTCCTCCGCCGAACCCCTTTCGGCTTTGGAAAATGAGATATGACGCATCGACGGACACGTGGATTGACGAGGAACATAAGTTCCCAGATAAAATTGATGAGCGAAAAATCGACAAAGCCATGTTTCCCGAGCTGGCATTGGCTGCTGGAACTGGAGCCGGTGCCTTCAGAACGAGGCGAGATATAAACTTCAAAAGATATGGATATACATCTAGAGCCATATTTTCTGCTCTAACTCATGCGATCGGTCCGGATGGAGACCAGAGATCTGGAGGGCCAACACAAGCCACATCGCTAGGACTTAATGGCGCGCCAAAACCTATAGGATTCTATATTGATGGGTGCCGCTCGGTTGCGGGGATGCAGCTTGGGGAAATTGGTATGGGCGGCACAATTGAATGGAGAAACAACGACTTTGAATTTATCAGAGGGTCTGATCTTGAGCGTGCGTCTGGAGCGCCTAAATACTTCTTTTGGTAGTCGGCGGAAGATTAGATTGGCACAAATTGTATTTCGAATACTCGATTCTTGGAGTTGGCTTGAGACCTGCGAGGGCTAGGCCTTGGGGTTCAGAATCGACACTGCGTCAGCTTTGGGAGGTAGTCGACCTTCGGTTCTGGCCTCCTCAATCACTTGCGCATTGGGGTCCGGGTGTTCCAGCAATTCACCTTGGAAGACCTTTTTCCTCAAGCAAGCGCTAACCACCAATTCCAGATCTCGGATCGGATCACACCCGTATTTTATGTAGTACTTTGGATACTTGCTCGAATCGTAGACATCTGGCGCTCCGCCATGAATAACTGAACCACGCAAACCGAGGATTGCCCGCAGATGTTGCTCTGAAGCCATACCATCTAGGGTCTCGTTCACTCCATCAACAACGGCTTGGGTAGCGTTGTTTGAGTCACCGAATATCGCATCAAGCGCCATGCAAAGAACCGGAAAACGTTCCTCTGGCGATAGCGGCCAAGCACGAAAATAGTACTCCAGTGCTTTCAGCTCACGCATCACACTCTTGTCAGTTGTTCGCAACCTATCCGAAAGAAGTGTCATCCAGCCTACATCCATATCGGTGACGTGGATGTCATGCATGCACGGCGGTGTATGCTTCTTTTCAAATGAGTAGGTGATGCCGTCCTTGGAAATTGTGCATCTACCGCCAAACACCTCTCGCCCAGAAAACATGTGCCGGTGCCGAGGTAAGGCGGTTAGAGCCAGAGCCCCCAAAATTGATGAGCGAGTCTTGAGGGCAGCCCGATAGTCTGGCGAGTACACCCCCAACCACGCATTGGGTTTGCGTATTTGTCCTTTGAAGCCGACTTGAGGAGGAAAGTACTGGGGATCAAACTCACCTCTCAACCGCTCATCGTCGAGGAAAAACGAGTTCTCCTCCTGGGGCGAAGAGAAGAAAAACTGATCGGACCTGAAATTCGTTTTCACCACCACTGGAACAAGCGGAAACACGGTCAGCTCGTTTGTAGGCTGAAAAAGAGCGCAGGACGCTAACGCGCTCGCTAGTTCGAGCCGTTCCTTCTCTGGAATCCAAAGATTCAGGGGCCGTTCATCCCTGGAGCCAAAAGCGAGATTACCTATGTACCCAAAGTTCTCGCTCATGAAATTCTGAAGCTTTGAGCGGATTTCATCTAGAGAAAGAGCTTTCAAAAAGCGCGGACCAACACTTCTCACATGTAGGGCGGCCAGATTTAGGTCGACGAAGTGGTAATAGATGTCGATCTCAATTCGTTTTTCCCAGTGCCGAGCGCCCGGCGGGCCGAACAGAAACGAAGCCCGAGCGCCATCTTCTCCCATCGTTAGAGTGATGGACGCGAGCAGCATCTCAATTGCTTCGATGTGAATCTTGCTAGGCGACATTTGAACCTTCTTTAACCCGTCACATTTGACAATCGCATCAGTAGACTATCCCCTCCCTATGGGCGGAATAACCTCTTTCTGTGCTTGGACAAATTTCCCGATCCCCATTTCTTTTTGAAGTGGGCAATCTCTGCTCGGTAATACCGTACAATCTCGGCCACTGCCTTCTTCGCGGCTTCGTCGCGCGACGTGTGCGCGATCCAACCCGCAAGCGCAGTCTGAAGTCGTCCTTGTATGTATGACGGCACATCGTCAACAAGAACATGAAGATGCTGAGGGTACCGCAGCGAAACGGCGGTTCACCTGCGGTGCCGTCATCCATCCGGTGAAAATGCTGCGCATTTACGAATGGCAGGAATGCGATAGCTGCGCCGCGGCATCTTAGCACCCGATGAGTGGCGGGATTGGGCCGCTAGTCACGGCACTCACCGCAGCAGCGGATGGTAGCGATCAACGGCAGGTCTGGGCCGATTCCGTGGAAAAACACCGTGTTGCTGGCGCAGAAAGTAGCGGGTTTAATGTGGCGGGAGCGCCTTTCTGATCGGGCGTGTCGCGTTTGCTGCGGGGACGTTACCTAATCGTCGTCCCGGTCCTCAGTGGCGAGCCGGTAGGCCGGGAGGGTTTCGCCAGTGGTCCAATCCACCCAATCATCCTGATAGGCTACGTGATCGAGCCATTGCGTGATCACGTCAGCCGGTATCCAATCCGAGACTGGCACGATCCGTGCATGTTTCTCCGGGGCTTGCAGGCGGTGCTTGAGGTAGCGGAGGCGCTTCCGGCTAATCTTGACCAGCTTCCGAGCATCCCGCACCTGCTGCTCGTTCCAAGCGCCATTGAGGCGCTCATTGGACCGTTTCAGGTCCGACCGGGCGGATGCGAGCTGATACCGTGTCGAGAAGCGCCGGAGGGCGTAAAAAAGCGCCGTCGAGATCCGTCCCTGATAGGTGAAGACAGGCCAATCGCCCCACGTGCCCCACATCCGCCCGGTCCTCAGCCAGCCCGCGGGGATCGTCCCTATCGACCGCTGATAGTGATACACACCGCGCGCCGCATGCTTCGCTAGGTATCGGAACCAGCCGACCAGATCAGAAACTGGCTTTACGTCCTGGCCCGAGAGTTCCGGCAGGTAGCGATCCGCCACATCAAGCCAATAGCATCTGAGCGCGTCTTCCGGGTAGCAACGCTCATACGTCGGCAAACGATCGGTCGGAAAAAACACCACTAGATGCAGGTGCGGCACGGCATGATCCGAGAACCGTCCGCGCATCTGCCATTCGGTCACGAAATGCCCGCAAGCCATGCCTCTTCGTTCGAGGCGTTTTCGCAAAGCGGCAACCATCCGGCTCCAGTCCTTGGTCGTTTCGGGCAGGTCTCGAACCGTCAGAGTGCAAGCGTAGCCAGTGAGGCCCCGTTCATCGAGTTCTTCGAAGAGGATTGACCGTAGGAACGCATCGCATCGCCGTGCAGACTTGATCGACCAGCCGATAACCTCGCCGCGAGGGCCGCCGCCTGCCGGATTGGAAGGCGGGTTAGCAACGGTCACGCCTGAATGTGACACTTTCAGTGTAGGCACTATCTAACCTTTCGAAACCCTAGGCCGTGGCAGCCGAACCACTGCGCCGGGGCGCATGATTTCCAGGGTGGCTACACCCCTGAAAATTCCCTTTTAAAATCAACACGCGTCCTCGTATGTCCCCACTAATCAAGAGGGGGGCACGGATCGTTTTCTTTGGCCCATCGGCCAGTTGTCCACCCGCGCACCGCGCTCGCTGCCGAGGGGCAGCGCGGCACGCACGTGGGCAACTGGCCTTATTCGGTGCCTTGTCGTGAGGTTTGGTCATTGCGACGTGTGCGCCTTGCGACGCATCTCGATCCAGTCGGCCACTTCGGAGCGGCGGTACCGAACAGACCGGCCAAATTTGTAAAAGGCTGGACCGTAACCTGTAACGCGCCATTTTTGGATGGTGCGAACGGATTGGCAGATTAGGTCAGCGACTTGGCTTTCGCTCAAGAAATCGCAAACCGGCTTACTGCGGTTCGGTGAATCTGAGTCGAGCATTCGGCATCCTCATCGTTGCATTCAATGACGATGAGATACGCGCAAGCTCGATCAATCGCCTAGCCAAAACGCTTTCAGGGATAATCCGCAGATCGAGAGAAACTTTTCAACTCATTGATTTAACGCGGTTCTTTTGATGCCCTTCGTGCGGCGGTCCTGATTCTTGAAGCTTCGATACCTGGATCGATGATGCGGGCCACCTCAAAGCAGAACCGAGCTGCAGGCGTCAGCCACTGACCATCATCGGACCAAAGTATCTTGAAATCTCGACGCAGTGTTTCAGTCCACACCGCGAACGCACCCAATAATAGGAAATAGGCGGCATGGTCGGGCGATGGTCCCCGCCTGCCCGCTTTGGCCAGTTCAGCCGCGAGACGAGCACAGCTGCTCATAGCAGCGATACCTTCCACCCAAATCTGTGCGTCAATTTCAATTTGAGTCCCAAAGATTTTTGATCGGAAGAGCAACTTTTCCGAATTCTCAACGGGGTTGTCGCGCACAGTTGACGCAACACGCGGATATGGGTCTGTGTCCAATTTCTGGCGTCGTCCAGACTCAATGATCAGTTCCCAGGTTTCCGGCGAAGTCTTAGAGAAAATGTTGCTAAGCATATCTGCGCCCGCGACTATGGCATTCAACTCGGCGCGTCTGCTCTGATTGTCGATTTGAGGCCTGTTGGTCTGCGTCCAATAAGCACGGGATGTCATTTCCAGAACATGTTCAGCCTCAAGAACCGCCCGTCCTGGAATGGCGAATTCCTCAATCAGCCGAGCCATGACTTCGCCGGTAAACCGAGGGCTCACACTTCCCTCTGGCCCATAAAAATAATGCTGGAAATCTGGATCATGGAAATTTTCGTCTGCCATGTTGCCTTACCTCTACTTCACGCGTCGCAGTTTCGTTTCTTTTGATCGACACCCGAGTGCGCCAGCGAGCTTTCCAGCCACCGCCCCCGCCGCGCGTTGAACTGCTTCATCTGCAAAGTGCGCGTATCGCAATGTGGTCTGCAGGTTCCGATGCCCCATGATTTCTTTCAACAAGAATGGATCAATCCCACTCATCACGGCCACGCTTGCATAGGTGTGGTGCAGATCGTGCATTCGAACATCATCGAGACCGACCGCATGCCTGATCCGCAGCCACGACTTTTGCAGATTGACCAGATGGCCGTGAGCGTTTTCCCCGAGGATCACATAGGGGTTGCTGAAGCGAGAGCTGCACCACGATCCGTTGTGGCCAATTCCGACCACGCGGATTGGGTTGACGTGCAAGCTCAGAAATCTGTGCTTTGACTTCCTGTTCGAGCTGAATCTTCACTTCACCAGCCTCAATTTTCTGGATCCACCTGGTTGCGTTGGCGGTGTCCCAAGTGACGCAAATATCACTGTTCTGTTCTGTTCTGCAGCGGCGCGGATTGGATCGTCAGCAAGGTGGGCATAGCGGAGTGTCGTCTGCAGTTGCGTATGGCCAAGCAATCGTCCGACCATCTGAATTGGCATCCCTCCAGACACTGCAATCGAGGCATAGGTATGGCGCAAATCGTGAATGCGCACGTCATCGAGGCCAGCTAATTCGCGGATTCGCCGCCACGGGCGCTGTAGATCGGTAATTGGAGCGTCGGGCAGCTTGCCTTCGATGATGAACGGGTGCCCGGTAGTGCGGGGCAATCTGCTGAGAAGGTTTCGGGCAGCTCCGGGCAAAGGAATGCACCGCCTGCCGACTTTGCTGTCCGGCAATTCCAATCCGCGATCCGTCACATACTCCCAACGAGCGCTCTGAATTTCGGAGAGGCGACAGCCAGTCAGCAAAAGCAGTCGGAAGGCCGTGGCCACGTGCGGAGTCTCGGAGCCGTGGTCCTCGCAACGTTGTAGCACATCGCCGAGGCGTTGAATTTCTTCTTGGGAGAGGAACCGTTCACGCTTGTTCTCTTTGTATTTTGGAACGTGGCGGCACGGATTGGTTCCGTCGAGGCGCAGTCCCCAAAGCTCTGCCATGTTGAAGAGCTTTGACAAGACCGAGAGCATTCGGTTTGCCTGAATCGGCGTCGCGCGGTGTGCGTAGTGAAGGTTGGCAATATCTTTCCGGGCCACGTCAGCCACCTTGAACCGCCCGAGAGCTGGCTTGATCATGCGACGGATTGTGGACCGATAATCCCGCGCTGTTGACGGTTTTAAGTGCAGGTCGACATGAACTTCGATGAAGCGGTCGCACAGATCGGCGACATTGAGGGCCATTCGCTCAAGCGCGATTTCTTCGATTGGATCGTGCCCACCCGCGACTTGGCCGAGCATTTCCTTCGCGGTCGTTCGTGCTTGCTCGACGGTCACAATGCCATGTCTGCCAATGGAGGAACGTCGCGTTCTGCCGCCCTTGCGATACTGGACCTGATAAGTTTTCGCGCCAGATTTGAGGACGCGGATTCCGAACCCGACCAAGATTGGATCCCAGACGAAGTAGTCTTTGGATTTCGCATTGAGCGCATCGACGGAGCGTTTTGTTAGCCTGGGCATGGTCCCTCCTTACCCTTGGTCTCGTGGAAACATAGTGGAAGACCGTGGGAGCAAATCGTGGAGCAAGGCGTAGAGCCGAGGCGCAGCGCGCGTCAATAATACCTGAAAAGATTCAGTAAGTTAGCGCAGCCTGGCGCAAAGGGGCGAAGCGCCCCTAAGGCGGCTTCTAATCAGCAGGTTCGGGGTTCGAGTCCTCGCGGGATCGCCAGCGTTTCAATTATACTGGCGGCCCATTTCCCCCAAGACCCGACGGGCTGCCGTCGCCCTATTCCGGCTGCACCATCGCGGCTTCCCATTCGCGCAGGAATTGTTGCCGTTTCAGCCGGTCGAGATAGACCAGAAGACCGGGGCCAAGCGTGATTGGGCGCAGGCTGGCATTGCCGGACAACCCGTCGGGCGTGATGCCGGGATAGGCAAAGGCCCCGTCGGCTCCTAACCACGAGGATTGGATCAGGTGATTGATAAAACGCCCGGCCTCAACAGGGTATTCGGCGCTGTCGGGGATCAAAACGGTGCGCAGCATGACAGTGGTGAAATCCTCGGGCGCGATGATGAAGATGGCCTCGTGCAGATCCTCGCGCGCCTGCGCGTAAGAGCCGAGCACATTATAGGCCACCGCGATGCGCCCGGCCGCGACATCCTCGATCATGTCGCTGGAGCAGCAGTAAAGCTGCGTCTGAAGCCCGCCCATGACCTCCGCCAACCGCCAGAAGGTCTCCGATGTGCGGCCATCCTGGGTGGCAAAGAGATAGCCCAACCCGCTGGACCGGACATCATAGGTGCCGATGCGCCCGGCGAACCGGTCGGGATTGTCACGCAAAAGGGCAATCAATTCCTGCCTTGTGCGCGGCAGGGGCAGACCCTCGAATGCGGCGCGCGACAACACGATCGTCGCCGGTTCCTGCGTGAAGGCGAAAACCTGATCATGCCAACGCGCCCAGGCCGGCAGGGCCTGGGTCTGGTCCGAGGAAAAGGGCTGGGCCAGCCCGTCATTGGAAAGCTTCACCTGCAAATCCATGGCGCTGGAGATGGCCAGATCAAAGGGCGCGCCTTCTTCGGCCAGCGCCACCATGATCTCGGATGAGCTGACGACATAGTAGGAAATGGAAATTCCGGGGTTTTGGGCCTGAAAGGCAGTGATGAAGGGCGCGAAGAGCTCGGTGTCGGCGGTCGAGATGACGCGCAGTTCGACGGTCTCGTTTTCGGCCGGGAACTGCACCAGCTCCTCGGTCTCGAAGGCCGCCAGCGGAAGGGCCCAAAGGCTCAACGCAAGGGAAAGGATAAGGTGACGCATGCGCCGGGGCCTCCACAATTATTGTGCATCTCAAGGTGGCCACCATGGGCGCGGGCGACCTCGTCGGCGATGGTCAGGCCCAGACCCGATCCCACCACGCCGCTGGCGTTTTCGCCGCGCGCAAAGCGGCCGGTCAGGGGCGTGGCATCGGCCTGTGGGAACCCGATCCCCTCATCGCGGATCGTTAACCGCACAACCGCCCCATCGATATCGGTCGACACCTTTATCTGCGTCTCAGAGGGGGCGTATTTGATGGCATTGTCCAGAAGGTTGCGCACCGCGTTTTGTATGAGGATGGCATCGCCCATGATCGCCCCGGTCTGGCCCTCGTCGAACCGGATATCCATATCTTTCAGCTCGGCCACCGGGCGCAGACGGTCGACCAATTCGCCGGTCAGAGCGTTCAGATCCACCGGCTCCAGCTCCAGGTGATCGGCGCGCAGCGCCACCATCGCGTGATCCAGCAACTGCCCGGCGGCACGGCTGCTTTCATCAATGGCGCGGATCATTTCCCGCAAGGAATGGCGGTTTTCCTCCTTATCGACCCGGCGAAGCGTGTTTTCGGCATGGGCGCGGACCGTGGCCAGCGGCGTGCGCACCCGGTGCGCAGCCTCGGCGATGAAATCTTCGGTCCGGTTCAGCGCCGTCGAGAGACGCGCGATCAGACTGTTGAGCGAGCGCACAAGCGGCTGCATCTCGCTTGGCATTTCGGCCTCGACCGGGCGCAGATCCTGCGGCCCCCGGCGCGAGACCGAGCCTGCCAGCCGCCGCAGCGATCCCGCCGTGACCTGCCCCGCCAGAACCGCCAGCACGGCAGAGGCCGCGAAGAACCCCAGACCCAGATAGACCGCCATGCGCGAGATCCGTTGCAGCGTTTCGGCCTGCGCATCACGGGTTTGCCCGACGGTCACCGCGATCTCGATCGGCGCGCCATCGACCGAAAGGCGGCGCGTGGCGGTCACGACGCGCAGGGTCTCGTTGCGGTAGGGCAGGGTCGCGAAACCCGGCGTGGTTTCGGGCAGATCGTCATAGCCGGTCAGCACCGCGCCATCCTGCAAGATCCGGTAGAACACCCGGTCGTCATTGGCATTGTCCAGCATGGTGAAGGCGGAATAGGGAATGTCGACCGTAACCTCGCCCGAGGCCACCGATACCGCATCGAGGATCGAGGCGACCGAGGCCGACAGGATGCGATCCTGCGATTCCGCGCCGATCTGGCGGGCGAAACTGGAGACGATCAGGAACAGCACCACCGCCAGAATTGCCGCACTGGTCAATAGTTGCAGCGTCAGGCGGCGCCGGATCGAGGGGTGGGTTCCGAAGGCCAGCCTCATGGCACCTCCAGCCTGTAACCAAGTCCGCGCACCGTGACGATGGACACTTCGGAGCCTTCCAGATGCCGGCGCAGGCGCCCGACATAGACCTCGATCGCGTTTTCCGAGACATCCTCGTCATAGGAAAACAGCCGGTCCACCAGTTTCGGTTTCGGGATGATCTGACCCGGTGCG
>Ga0316205_10005040_pt1 | contig 11157 bp, 10 predicted proteins | sample 3monthpyrite_MG_FD_204941 | JGI IMG/M metagenome (GOLD analysis project Ga0316205, IMG submission 204941) | Microbial mat bacterial communities from mineral coupon in-situ incubated in ocean water Damariscotta River, Maine, United States -... | ecosystem: Environmental > Aquatic > Marine >...
ACTCCGGTTGCACGGCTATTTCGGTCAACTCGGCGGAAACACTTTCTTGCGTGCGGCGTTTCCAGTCGGGTTCAAAATAATATCGGTCAACATGCACAACCGGCAAGCCGGTTGCTGCGCCCAAAGCCCGCGAAAGCATTGTTTTGCCCGCTCCCGAGCCACCAACAACAGCAATCCTGTTTACCATTTACCGCTTCCGAATTTACAAACGCAGAGACCAACCCCGACTCCGCACAAGCTACTTTACCTTATTCACAGGCCAAAAATCTATAGGGTTACAAAATTACAAAATCCGGGCACTTTGCCACGCATAAACGGAGGTTTAACTACTCCGCCAGAGCATTATTTAGGTTTCTTTTTTAGCTCCCGCCGCAATATTTTTCCGGTCGCTGTCATCGGGAGCGCGTCGATAAATACGATCTCGCGCGGCGCTACGTGTGGCGAAATTCGCTCTCGCACCCGCAGTATCAGCTCACGCTTTAGCGCTTCATCGCCTGCGCCATTGAGCACAACAAAGGCCTTTACCACTTCGGTCCGCAATTCGTCTGGCACGCCGATTACCGCCGCCATCGCCACAGCTTCGTGGCCCACGAGGCAATCCTCGATCTCTGAAGGGCCAATGCGATAGCCAGATGAGGTAATCACATCGTCGGCGCGTGCCGAAAAATGAAAATAGCCATCTTCATCTCGCATCCCGACATCGCCGGTCAGCATCCACTCTCCCACATATTTCTCGGCGGTTTTCTCGGGCTGCTGCCAATATTCCAGGAACATTTGCGGAATTCCGCGTTTCACGGCGATCTCGCCGCTTTCACCGGCAGGCAGCTCATTGCCTTCAGTATTCAAAATCGCCACCTCGGCACCTACGGTTGCTTTGCCCGTTGATCCGGGGCGCGACGGGAATACCTCGGTAGAATTTCCGAGCACAAGATTGCACTCTGTCTGCCCATAAAACTCATTGATCGTTGTTCCGAGTTGCGAGAGGCCCCAATCCAGCAGTTCGGCTCCAAGTGCTTCGCCGCCAGACCCAACCGAGCGCAAGGCCACCGGTTTAGCCGTGCTTTGCCGCATCAGCTTTAGCGCTGTGGGCGGCAAAAAACTGTTGCGAATATTTAGCCGGTCGATCAGGGCAAATGCCGCATCGGGGTCAAATTTGCTCATCCGGTGCGCCACCAGCGGCACACCGTAATTGAGCGCAGGCATCATCACATTGGTAAGGCCGCCCATCCACGCCCAGTCGGCCGGTGTCCAGATTCTGTCACCCTTTTGCGGTAGGAAATTATGATGAGTTTCAACCCCGGGCAAGTGCCCGAGCAGCACCTTATGCCCGTGCAGCGCCCCTTTGGGCGGGCCGGTTGTGCCGCTGGTATAGCTGATAAAGGCCGGGTCGGTCAGGGTCGTGCCTGCCATTCTGCACTGGTCAGCGGCTTTGCCAAGCTCTTGCCAAAACCCGCGCACACCGGATTCGCGCTGGTCAATCGAATAGATAGCATCCAGCGCCGGCAGATCCTCCCGGATCGCCAGCACTTTATGGAGGTTTGCCCCGTCAGTCACCACCGCTTTTGCGCCCGAATTTTCGAGCCGGAAGCGCAGGCCATCTTCGCCAAACAAGGTAAACATCGGCACAGCAACCGCACCGAGCTTATAGCAAGCCAGATGTGTCAGGATGGTTTCAGGTGTTTGCGGCAACAGCACGGCGCAGCGGTCTTTGCGCCCCAGCCCGTGCGCTGCCAGCGCGTTGGCCAGCCGCGAAGAAGCCCTTGAAAGCTGGATATACGTGTAATCCCGCCGCTCACCATCAGGCCGGATATAGATCAGCGCCACGCGATCGGGTTCTGCACGCGCCCAGCGTTCGCATATTTGCTCTGCAATATTATATCGCGCGGGCTCGGGCCAGCGAAAGCCTGCCCGCATTACCTCCCAATCAGTTGATTTTGTGACCAATATTTCGCTCTTCATTTTCGGCCTCTTTCGAATTTGCCGCCCAGTCTAGCGTTGAATGCCCCACATACAACCCCTTGCGCAAGCCGAATTTCAGGCATAGATTACGCTAAATGAAAGGCGGCCCAAATGCCACTTACGCCCAACCTTATTGACCCGTTTGCCCGCGCCGTCACCTATCTGCGCGTTTCGGTAACCGACCGCTGCGATTTCCGGTGTTATTACTGCATGTCGGAAGATATGACATTCCTGCCGAAAAAAGAGCTTTTAACCCTCGAAGAACTCGACCGGATGTGCAGCGCTTTTGTCGACATGGGGGTGAGCAAATTGCGGATCACCGGCGGCGAACCTTTGGTGCGCAAAGGCATAATGACCTTTTTTAACAGCATGTCGCGGCACCTCACCAGCGGCAAGCTTAAAGAGCTCACTTTGACCACTAACGCCTCGCAATTAAGCCGCTTTGCCCAGCCGCTTTTTGACGCCGGTGTCCGCCGAGTTAATGTCTCTCTCGATACATTGGATGAGGATAAATTTGCTAAAATCACCCGCTGGGGCCGGTTCAAGCAGGTAATGGACGGGATAGATGCGGCAGACAAAGCCGGCCTCAAGATCAAGATAAACGCAGTGGCACTCAAAGGCAGCAATGACGACGAGTTGCACGATATGGTCGCCTGGTGCGGCCAGCGCGGCTTTGATCTGACTATGATCGAGGTCATGCCGATGGGTGACATGGGCGAAGCAAACCGGCTCGACCAATACTGGCCGCTAAGCGACGTGCGCAAGGCGCTTGAAAAACGCTGGAGCGTTGAGGACATCGACCTCAATACCGGTGGCCCGGCCAAATATGTCCGCATTGGTGAAACCGGTGGGCGCGTGGGCTTTATCACCCCGCTCACCCATAATTTCTGTGAAAGCTGTAACCGCGTGCGGCTCACCTGCACTGGCCAGCTTTTCTTGTGCCTCGGGCAAGAAGACGAAGCCGATCTTCGGGCCGTTTTGCGGGACCACGAGGGCAACGAAGCGCTCAACGATGCTATTCGCGCCGCGATTGCGCGTAAGCCTAAGGGGCATGATTTTGATTATTCCCGACAGGTGATCGAAGGCGAGGTTTCGCGCCATATGAATCACACCGGCGGGTAATATCGGCATATTTTACGGTGCATTGCGCCGAAAATTTTGGCTGCCCAGCTTTTTTAACTTGTGATAACGTAAATTTGATCGGATTCTGCCCAAGCTGGTTGGACAGAACCCAAAACGGACCGCCATAATATTAATTATAAAAAAAGGGGAGATTAATATGAGACTAAAAACAATGATATTGGCTGGAATTGCAGGGCTGACCATTGCAGCTTCAGCTTACGGGGGTGGCCATTCGCCAGTTTCACAGCGGCAAGCCGCCATGAAGGCCATTGGTGGCCAAATGCGCACGCTTGGTGGCATGGCTCAAGGCAAAATAGCCTATGACGATTTTGCCGTGATTTCTGCGCTTGAAATCATGCGCACTGCAGCCGCATCGGCGCAACCTTTGTTTGCAACCGAAATCGACTCAGCCGAAGAAACCCGCGCAATGCCGGCGATTTGGGCTGCTGACTCCGATTTTGATGCGCGTATAGGCCAGTTAATCGCCAGCCTTGATGTTGCAATCGCCGCAGAGCCTGCCGATATGGACAGCTACCGGCCGCTATTTGGCGCCGTCGCGGGCACATGCAAAGGGTGTCACGAGAAATATCGTGCGCCTGAGGAATAAACTCACCTTGGGGGCTGCCCTCGTCGGGGTGGCCCTTTGGTTTGTTTCAGCCGCGAAACCACTTGATCCTACTGAATGGCAAAGCCAGCCGGGAGACGTGCTGCGCGGTGAGCAGGTGTTTAACATTGGCGGTTGCGCGTCGTGCCATATGGAAAAGGGTGCGAAAGGCGAAGCGCGGTTGGCGCTCGGTGGCGGGCAGGCTTTTGCCACCCCGTTTGGCACCTTTTATGCGCCTAATATTTCGCCCAGTCAGGCCGGCCTCTCAAACTGGACCACGCTTGATCTGGCCAATGCCCTATTGCGCGGGGTTCGCCCCGATGGCGCGCATTATTACCCGGTATTTCCATTTGCTTCCTATTCCAGAATGGAGCCGCAGGATGTGGCGGATCTTAAAGCCTATCTTGATTCCCTGCCTCCGGTGTCGCGCGTTAACCAGCCCCATGATATCCCGTTTCCGTTTAATATTCGGCGCTCTCTGGGGTTTTGGAAGCTGCTGTTTTTGCGTGATACCCCGGTGGTTGAAAGCGCCGAGCCGCGCGGGCAGTATATTGTCGAGGGCCTCGGGCACTGTGCCGAGTGCCACACGCCCCGCAACATTTTGGGCGGGCTGGATAAAGGCCGCTGGTTGGCTGGCGCGCCCAATCCTGAAGGGAAAGGCCGGATTCCCAACCTCACCCCGGGTGGCGATTTGGCGAATTGGAGCGTTGAAGACATCGCCTACTATCTCGAAACCGGTTTTACACCCGAATTTGATACCGCTGGCAGCACGATGGTTGAAGTTGTCGAAAACCTGTCAACAGCCAGCGCAGAGGACCGGCTTGCCATTGCCCGCTACCTAAAAGCGCTTCCCGTGCTTGCGGACGCACCAAAACCATAGACAAATCAAACCTGCCTGAGTATGCAAATGGCACATATTAAGGAGATATTATGGGCTATTTGATTGGCGTTGACGGCGGCGGCACCGGTTGTCGGGTATTGGTAGCAGATGAAAACGGCACCGAATTGGGCCGCGCCGAAGGCGGCGCTGCAAATATTGCGACCAATCTAAAAGCAGCGCGCAGCAATATTCTGGCTGCCGTCGCCACTGCGTTTGATAGTGCCGGACTTGAGCAGACGCACTTCAAAAACTCAACCGCCATTTTGGGGCTCGCAGGGGCGAATCTTGGTGATTACCAAGCGCAGCTTTTAAGCACCCTGCCCTTTGCCCGCGCCAAAATTATCTCGGATGCAGAAACAACGCTGACCGGCGCCATAGGCGAGGTCGAGGGCTGCGTTGCCGCCATTGGAACCGGCTCGGTTTACGGAAGACGGGATTCGACGGGATTCTCCCAAATCGGTGGCTGGGGGTTTCTGCTCGGTGATGACGGCTCGGGCGCGCGGCTGGGGCGCGACCTATTACACCACGCGATTCTTGCCCATGACGATGTGATTCCACATTCAGAACTAACCCGCGAGATTCTTGATGAATATGATCGCTCGCCAAGTAAGCTGGTTGAAAGCGCAAAAACCTTTGCGCCCGGCGAATTTGGCCGTTTTGCACCGCGCATAGTTGCGGCTGCCAAAAAGGGTGACGAAATCGCCGAGAGCATTTTGGCACATCATACCGAGATCGTGCGTTTAAGTATTGAAGCTGCCGGATTTGACCCCGCCAAAGCCTTTTGCATGCTGGGCGGGCTTGGCCCGATTTATCTCGCGCGGCTTGATCCGAAATACCAACAGGCAACGCAGCAACGGCTTGGAAACGCACTCGATGGCGCGCTCACGCTGGCACAAAAACTGTTGCGGGAAAGCTAGGCAGAAGCCGCCGCCCGCTTTGCCCGCCGGATATCACGCCGCTCCATTTCCTTTTTCGGATCAGGGATCGGCACCGAAGCAATGAGCTTTTTGGTGTATTCGTGCTGCGGGTCTCTAATGATTTGCTGCGATGTGCCGATCTCCACCACATTGCCAAAATACAATACCATCACCCGATTGCTGATGTGCTTTACCACGCTCAGATCATGCGCGATAAACAGCAGCGATATCCCCAATTCGTCTTGCAGCTTCATTAGCAAATTTACCACCTGCGCCTGCACCGAGACATCAAGGGCCGAAACCGGCTCGTCACAAATGATCAGTTTTGGGTTGGTGATCAGCGCACGCGCAATCCCGATCCGCTGGCACTGCCCGCCCGAAAACTCATGCGGGTAACGGTTAATCTGGGCTGGGTCCATTCCGACCTTTTCCAGCATTGCCCGCACCTTTTCGCGGCGCTCGGCTTTACCCATGCCTTTAAAATGGGTTTTGAGCGGTTCGGCAATTATTTCGCCACAGGTCATACGCGGGTTGAGCGAGGCCAACGGGTCTTGAAAGATCATCTGAATGTCTTTGCGCACCGCCAGCATGTCGGCATCTGACAGTTTTAATAGATCGCGCCCCATCCAGAACGCCTCGCCCGAGGTCGCTTTAACCAGCCGAATGATTGACCGCGCCAACGTGGATTTCCCACAACCGCTTTCGCCCACTATCCCTAGGGTCTCGCCCGGCATCAGGTCAAATGAAACCCCGTCAACGGCCTTCAGTTTTTTGGTTTTGCTAAAAATGCCACTGGCATTTTCGTCTCGAACATCAAAATATACCTTCATGTCCTTAACGCTCAAAATCGGCTCGCTCATGTTTTGCCTCCTACAAGGAAGTCGTAGGATACGGTGGACAAGACATCCACATCCCGGTCAAGCCGCGGCACCGCTTCGAGAAGGCCACGGGTGTATGGATGCCGGGGGGTTTCAAAAAGGTCAATCGTCGGGCGATATTCCATCACGTTGCCGCCAAACATAACCAGAGTATCTTCACAGCTGCCGGCGACAATTCCCATATCGTGTGTGATAAGAATAATAGCCATGCCAAAATCTTCCTGCAAATCAATCAACAGGTCCATGATCTCGGCTTGAACGGTTACATCCAGCGCCGTTGTCGGCTCATCCGCGATCAGCAATTTTGGCCGACACAATAGCGCCATCGCGATCATGACCCGCTGCCGCATTCCGCCAGAAAACTCATGCGGATACATCCGCACCCGGTTGGCTGCATCCGGAATTTGAACCGAATCCAACATCCGGATAGATTCTTTCATCGCATCGCTCTGGCTCATGCCTTTGTGGTGGATAAGCACTTCGTTAAGCTGCTTGGATATGCGCATATAAGGATTAAGTGAGGTCATCGGGTCTTGAAAAATCATCGCTATTTCATTCGCTCGATACTTATTCATCTCCGTTTCCGGCAAGTTGAGAATTTCATTCCCCAGATACTTGACCGAGCCAGCCGCATGGCCGTTTTTCGGCAGCAAGCCCATTATACCAAAGGCGCTTTGGCTTTTGCCCGAGCCACTTTCGCCCACAATTGCCAAGGTTTTGCCTTCTCCAAGCTTAAAGCTCACATCATTGACCGCGTTGACCACCCCGTCCGGGGTTTCAAATCTCACGCTCAGGTTTTTTACGTCAAGAATACTCATGCTTACCTGTCTTTCGGGTCCAGCGCGTCGCGCAGGCCGTCACCTATAAAGAAAAAGCTGAAAAGCGTGATCACAAAGAAGATCAGCGGCGCAATGAGCTGCCATTCGGTATCATACCGGATAGTGCCAGCCCCTTCGGAAATCAGCGCCCCCCAGCTGGTGAGCGGCTCTTGCACCCCTAGGCCGAGGAACGATATGAAGCTCTCGGTGAGGATCATCGCCGGCACAAGCAACGTGGCATAAATCGCGACGATTCCAAGCAGATTGGGCACAATGTGCCGGCGGATGATTGTCGGGGTGCTCACGCCGGTTGCCCGCGCTGCTTCAACAAACTCCTTGTTTTTAAGCGTCAGGGTCTGCCCCCGCACAATCCGGCTCATATCCAGCCATGAAAGCAGGCCGATCCCCAGAAACAGCATGCCAATAGAGCGGCCAAAAACCACCAGCAGCAATATGATCACAAACATGAAGGGGATAGACATCAGGATATCCACAATCCGCATCATAACTTGATCAGTGCGGCCGCCAACATAGCCCGCAACGGTGCCATAGACGGTGCCAACCAGCACCGAAATGCCAGCACCAATAACCCCGACCATCAGCGAAACCCTGGTGCCTTGCAGCACGCGCGAATAGAGGTCGCGGCCCAAATCATCGGTGCCAAAATAGTGGCCGGATGCAAAGGAAGGCATGCCAAGCGTGGCGGCACTGCCCATAACATCCCAATCAATTTCCTCGTTGCTCCACACGGCAAAAAAGGGCCCGATAAACGAGATCAATACAATCAAGGTGAGCGCAATCAACCCGGCAACAGCGGCCTTGTTTTGAAAAAACCGGCGGCGGGCATCTGACCAGAGCGAGCGGCCCTTAACTTCAGTCGTGTTCATAACAGCCTCCCTCAATACCGGATTTTCGGGTCAACCCATGCGTAGAGCAGGTCAGCCAGCAGAGCGAAAAGAATGGTGAGCGCGCCAATTAATATGGTGATGCCCATCATCACCGAATAATCGCGGTTGAGCGCCGAATTGACAAAGGCAACGCCCATGCCACCGGTGGAAAAGTAGATATCGATCACCACAGACCCGGTGATCATACCGACAAACGCCACGCTTAGATAAGAGATAAGCGGCACCAGTGAGGGCTTCAGCGCATGGCGCAAAATTACAGTGCGCTCGGGCAAGCCTTTGGCGCGGGCAGTGCGGATATAATTGGAATTCAGCACTTCAAGCATTGAGGAACGGGTAATTCGGGCAATAGACGCCATATATGACGTGGAAAGCGCGATAACCGGCATGATCAAATTGGGCCAATGCCCTCCGTTCCAGCCCCCTCCGGGGAGCCAACCGAGCGTGAGGGTAAACAGCCACACCAAGAGCGGTGCCATAACAAAATTAGGCAACACTTGCGCACCAATAGAAACGCCAACCGCGAAATAGTCAATAATTGTGTTTTGCCGGACCGCAGCAACAATACCCAACGTTCCGCCAACCAGCGTAGCGACGATGAAAGACAAGCCACCGTATATAAAAGTAATCGGAAACCCTTGTGCCATAATCTGATTGACCGTTTGGTCTTTGCGCTGAAAGCTTGGCCCAAAATCAAAGTGGAAGATGATACCCTGCAAATATTCCCATAGCTGGACATAAAGCGGATCATCAAGCCCGTATTTTGCGTTGATATTGGCCAGCACTTGCGCAGGCAATGGCCGCTCTGAAGTGAAGGGGCCACCCGGCGCTGCGTGCATCAACAGAAATGATACAATGATAAGGATGAGCAGCGTCGGTATAGCCACCAACATCCGCCGAAACGTATAGTTCAACATGTTTTAGACCTAAAGCTTGCGCTAAATGTAAATGAAAATGCACTGCGCCTGTCAAGGCGCAGTGCGTTAGGTTTTATGGCTTATTCAGCGATATAAAGATCGCGCGAATACCAGTTTTGCTCAACATTGTTGACAGGCCAGTTACGCAGATTCTCGTTCATCATATATACGTTGGTATAGTGATAAACAGGGATAACCGGCATTTCGTCAGCCAGTATCTGCTCTACGCGTGTGTAGTTAGCGGTGGCGTCTGTCAGGGTTTTGGCTTCATTCATCAGCGCGTCAACTTCTTCGTCGTTGAATTTGCCATCATTGTAGCCGGATTGCGAGGTGAGCAGGTCGAGGAAGGTCGAAGCCTCGTTATAATCACCACACCACGCGCCGCGTGCCAACTGGAAGTCTTGGTTGCCACGGGTTTCGAGGAATGTTTTCCACTCCTGATTGGCCAATACAGCTGTTACACCCAGTTTCTGTTTCCACATTTGCGACATCGCAATCGCGATCTTTTTGTGGCCCTCTGACGTGTTATAAAGCATGTCAAAAGTTAGCGGGTTGTCGGCGCCATAACCGGCTTCTTCCAGCAATGCCACCGCAGCCGCGTCCCGATCTTCCTGGCTCATGCTCGCATAAGGAACACTAGGAACTTCAAAGCCCGCTGTTGCACCCGGGGTAAAGGTATAGGCTTCGAACTGGCCACCTTGCAGAACCTTCTCGGTGATAACCGAACGGTCAATCGCGTAAGACAACGCTTGGCGAACACGAACGTCCTGGAAAGCTTCTGGGCCTGAATCCGTCAGATTGAAGGTGTAGTAATAGCTACACAGACGCGGGAAGCTCAGCGCCTGAGTCGGGTATTCCTCGGAAAGACGAGGATATTGACCGGCTGGCACTTCGGTGCGGTCCAGCTCACCAGCCAGATAGCGGGTCAGCGCTGTGTTTTCATCATTGATAACCAGAGCCACAACTTTTTCGATGATGGTTTCGTCATTATTCCAATACATCGGGTTGCGTTCACGCACAGAGCGCTCAGATGGCACATGCTCAGTGAGCACATAAGCACCGTTGGAAACAATGTTTTCAGGCTTCGTCCATTCATCGCCAAATTCTTCAACCACAGACTGAGGTGAAGGGAAGGTTGATGCGTGGGTTGTCATCAGTGCAAAATATGGCAGAGACGCTGTGAGCCGCACTTCAAGTGTTGTGTCATCAATCGCGGTAACACCAAGGGTTTCAGGGCCTGCTTCACCGGCCAAAACAGCGCCAACACCCTCAATAGACATCAGCTCACCAAACCATGAATAAGGTGACGCGGTTTCAGGGTTTACCAAGCGACGCCACGCATACACAAAATCACCAGCAGTCACCGGCTCGCCGTTGGACCATTTGGCGTCTGAGCGCAGCGTGAAGGTATAAACATTTTTCTCGTCGTTGGTGGTAAAACCGGTCGCTACGCCGGGGATCAGATTACCGTCAGCGTCCTGGTTCATCAGGCCTTCAAACAGGTCCCGCACAATTTCGGAGCCGGACACGTCTTCCACAATTTGCGGATCAACGGAGCTGTGCTCGTCGAGCACGCGGTAGGTGAAAGTTTGATCAGCAGCGAGAGTGTCGCCGGCTTGAACGGTTGCCGCGTAAGCCGCGCTGGTGAGCATGGTTGCTCCGAGCAGGCCCGCGGCCAAAGTTACGCTAAATTTATTCATGTTTTTCTCCTCGGTTGGATCTTGGGGATCCTTATTCTTCGAGGAGATCATTGCCGCCTCCCCGAAATGGATGGCATGAGGCTACAGGCTTTCACGAAAAGTTCAACGAATATTCGGCATTGACGCAGCGTTAACAGGTTATTGCCAGCGATCCGCAATGTTATCGAGCACTTTCCCAGCCTCAAAGGTGCTTATCGGAGCATTTTGCACACGATCGAAATTTTCCTCCGGATCGTAAAGCGCGATGCCGAGATCGAGGTTTTCAGGGGTTAGCAAGCCCATGGCAGAAAGCAGGCTATAGGCCGCAATCCGTTCATTATGCAGCGCCGTGATTAGGCTATTTTGAGCCGTCAATACTTCCTGCTTGGCGTTGAGCGTATCCAATATCGTGCGCGCCCCCAGATTTGCTTCTTCGGTGATCCCTTCAAAAGCATATTGCGCCGCTTCGATTTGCTGC
>Ga0316205_10005041_pt1 | contig 11154 bp, 11 predicted proteins | sample 3monthpyrite_MG_FD_204941 | JGI IMG/M metagenome (GOLD analysis project Ga0316205, IMG submission 204941) | Microbial mat bacterial communities from mineral coupon in-situ incubated in ocean water Damariscotta River, Maine, United States -... | ecosystem: Environmental > Aquatic > Marine >...
TAAAATATGGGTACTTCGATTTTTTTGCTTCGGAATACTGCTCTTTTCAGGCTCCATCTACCTTTTGGCGTTAAAAGATGTCTTGCCATTCCCTGTTAAATTTCTAGGTCCAATAACTCCATTAGGAGGGCTTCTATTTATTTTGGGTTGGCTACGTCTGTGTTATGGATTAATTAAGTTAAAATCGGAACAAAACTAATTAAATAGGTTCGTTATCTCTATAGTTTTTTTATTTTTGCCCATACAACAAAAACAAAGTTATGGTCGACAACAACCAAACTACGAAAACGATTTCGTTGCATCAGTACGGAATCAACGCCTCAAAAGTAAATTACCAACTTACCTCACAAGAACTACACGAAGAAACTTTAGCTAAAGGAATGGGCAAGGAATCCAGCTCTGGAGCCATCGCTGTTAATACCGGTGAGTTTACCGGACGCTCGCCCAAAGACCGATTTATTGTTAAGGATGAAATTACCGAGGATCGAGTTTGGTGGGGAAATATTAATATTCCATTTGATGCGGCCAAATTTGATGCTTTATACGATAGAGTCACCGATTATTTGGAAAACAAGGAAGTATATGCGCGTGATTGCTACGCCTGTGCCGATGTTAATTACCGTCTCAATATACGCGTCGTTAATGAGTACCCGTGGAGCAATATGTTCTCCTTAAATATGTTTCTTCGCCCTAGTGAAGAGGAATTAATTGGGTTCAACCCAGATTGGGTTATTGTCAATGCGCCAGGATTTATGGCAGATCCGGAACGAGATGGAACCAGACAGCATAATTTTGCGATCTTAAATTTCACCAAAAAAATAGCCTTAATTGGCGGAACGGGTTATACAGGAGAGATAAAGAAGGGAATTTTCTCTGCGCTTAATTTTCTATTACCCGTATTTCAGAATACATTACCCATGCACTGCTCAGCCAATGTTGGAGTGGATGGTGATACTACCATTTTCTTTGGCTTATCAGGTACTGGTAAGACCACACTTTCGGCAGATCCAGACCGCAAATTGATTGGAGACGACGAACATGGTTGGACTGCAGAGAATACCGTATTTAACTTTGAAGGTGGTTGCTATGCCAAAGCGATTAATCTTACGGAAGAGAACGAACCTGATATTTATCGCGCCATTAAGCCAGGAGCAATTTTGGAGAACGTTATTATGGACGAAAAAGGGGAGGTAGATTTTAGTGATATCTCTATTACACCGAATACTCGAGTAAGTTATCCCATTTATCATATTGATAATATTCAGGTGCCTTCGATAGGTCACAATCCGAAAAACATCTTCTTTTTGACGGCAGATGCTTTTGGAGTGTTGCCTCCTATTTCTAAATTAACACCAGGTCAAGCGGCATACCATTTCATTAGTGGATATACTGCAAAGGTTGCTGGTACTGAGGCCGGAATCAACGAGCCTTTGCCGAGTTTTTCGGCTTGTTTCGGTGCGCCTTTTATGCCATTACACCCTACAAAGTACGCTGAAATGCTGAGTGCAAAGATGCAAGATTCGGGAGTGAATGTTTGGTTGGTTAATACAGGTTGGACTGGAGGCCCTTACGGAGTTGGAACTCGAATGAAACTTCGATATACCCGTGCTATGATTACAGCAGCCATGAACGGTTCATTGGAAGCAGCTAATAAAGATAATTATCATATCCACTCCATTTTTGGGGTACAGCAGCCAAGAGTTTGCCCCAATGTTCCAACGGATGTTTTAAGCCCGAGAACCACTTGGAAGAATGATGATGGGTATTATGAGACAGCGCATAAATTGGCTAATTCATTTAAAGAAAACTTCAAAAAATTTGAGGAATACGCTAACGAAGAAATTATGGCAGGAGCACCTTTGGCCTAGTTAGGAGTTCGTAGATATAGAATAAAAAAAGGACCACATTTGTGGTCCTTTTTTTTATTTGATACGGTTATGGAACTTAAAATTACTTCTTTCCGTTGACCTCTTTTATATATTTTTCAAGAGCCATGGTCATGGAAGGCGTTTCGGGCGTTGGTGCCTGAATATCCACCCGTAGGCCATTGTCGGCTGCTGCCTTTACCGTAGTATTTCCAAAAACTGCAATACGAGTTTCGTTTTGTTTAAAATCTGGAAAATTCTCTAATAAGGATTTAATTCCACTAGGGCTAAAGAAGACTAGAATGTCGTAATACACGTCGCGCAAATCGGATAGATCGCTCACGACCGTCTTATAAAAGGTCGCCTGTTTCCAAGATACTCCCAAATCGTTAAGTACGTTTGGAACCTCATTCTTCAATTTATCAGATGAAGGTAACAAGAAACTCTCCGTTTTGTATTTTTTGATCAAAGGCGAAAGCTCTGTAAAGGTTCTTTTACCCACGTAAATCTTACGTTTTCTATAAACAACATACTTTTGAAGATAGTAAGCCACAGCTTCACTTTGGCAGAAATACTTCATCGTATCTGGCACCTTAAAGCGTAAGTCTTCTGCTATCCTGAAAAAATGATCTACCGAGTTTCTACTAGTCAAGATGATAGCGGTGTAAACGGTCAGATCCACTTTTTGGGTTCGCACTTCTTTGCTGGAAACTCCCTCTACATGTATAAAAGGTCTAAAGTCGATTTTCACCTTTTGCCTATCAATTAGGTCAAAATAAGGAGAATTTTCAATTTTAGGTTCTGGTTGAGACACTAAAATAGTTTTCACTTTCATATACAGCTACTTTTATAATTACCCCTGCTTAAGTACTACATAGTACAAAATAATATAGGGTGCAATTTCGAGTGCGCAAAGATACAAAATAAAATAAGAGAAATGTCTTAAAATTATGTTCCTATTTCGTTTAAAACTTGATATTAAGGACATAAGGTAAAGCCCTGCTAATACTAGAGAGAAGACATAAAGCACCATTTCTGATGGTTTAAATGCAAAGTAAAATATAATGTTGCCTACTAAAATCAACAATGAAATAATGCTAGCATAGCTCAATTTTTCATACAAATAGTCATTGACAAGCATTTCTATATTAAGAATATGGGCCAGAATCTTTTCTAAACAGAATTTGGCCAGTATAAACAGACCTAACCCTGTAGTAATTTGAACAAAAAGCCACGGGTTTTCTTGGGTGGTCTTTGGGTAGAGGGTATAGAGAAAAAGATACATAAACAGCGAGAACGACAGTACTTGCACGCTGAAAATCAATGCATTAAAAGGGTGTTTTATTTCGTAACCCTTTCCTTGTAACTTAAAATACTTATCAGACAAGGGTAGGTATAGAAACTCCATAAATCGTCGGGGATATAGATAGCGTGTCACCGCTAAAATCATGAACGTTGCCACTAATAAAAGTGTGACCCAATCCCAGTTTTCTATCGTACGAAGTCCGTATTCCATTGCCCTTTATTCCGAAGGGATAAAAGTAGCGAAAAATTGGTGGAGCGACTGAGTAAGTGATGTAAAATTGTCTCTCAATTTAGTTGCTAAAATTTTACTAAGAGTTGTTTATAATAAGCTCCTATTTTCAAAAAAGAGGTACTTTTGCCAAAAACGTACACATGACAGGTGCCATTGTGGTCATTCCTACTTACAATGAGATTGAAAACGTAGAAAAGTTGCTACGAATGGTTATTGCTCTACCCAAGCGATTCGATATATTAGTGGTGGACGACAACTCCCCCGATGGTACGGCGCTAAAGGTAAAAGAGCTTATGTCATCGTTTCCGGATCAGCTTTTTTTGGAAGAACGCAAGGGCAAATTGGGGCTTGGAACGGCCTATATTCATGGATTTAAATGGGCGTTGGAGCGAGATTATGAGTTTATTTTTGAAATGGACGCCGATTTCTCCCACAATCCGAAAGATTTGCTGTTGCTTCATGAAGCTTGTGAGAAGGATGGATTCGATTTGGCCATTGGTTCGCGTTATAAAACTGGAGTGAATGTCGTTAATTGGCCCATGAGTAGAGTATTATTGTCTTGGGGCGCCTCAAAGTATGTGCGCTTTATCACACGAATGAAAATTCACGATACTACTGCTGGCTTTGTTTGTTATCGCAGAAGTGTATTAGAGAAAATTAATTTGGATCGAATCCAGTTTGTTGGGTACGCGTTTCAAATAGAGATGAAGTTTAAGGCACATCTTAGTAAATTTAAAATTGTAGAGGTTCCTGTAGTGTTTACGGACCGAACGAGAGGCGAATCAAAAATGAGTTCAGGAATTATTTCTGAAGCCATTTTTGGAGTTATTTCGATGAAGGTGAAGAGCCTTTTTAAAAAATATAAAATATGATTAATACCGTTCTCTTTAAGAATGTGCACATAGTTAATGAAGGAAAGATCATCAAAGGAGATGTCTTAGTAGAAGGAGATCGCATTAGTGAAGTCTCCGTGAGCATTAGTGCCAAGTCTGGAGATACTAAAATTATTGAGGGAGATGGCTGTTATTTGCTACCTGGAATGATCGACGATCAGGTGCATTTTAGAGAGCCTGGTCTTACGCATAAAGCCACCATTGAGAGCGAATCTAAAGCTGCGGTGGCAGGAGGAATTACAACCTTTATTGAAATGCCAAATACTGTGCCTCAGGCCACAACTATTGAGTTGCTCGAGGAGAAATTTGCTAGGGCAGCAGAAACTTCATGGGCGAATTATTCCTTTATGTTTGGAGGAACCAATGATAACTTAGAGGAAATATTAAAGGTAGATGAAACTAAGGTGGCGGGTCTCAAGCTATTTTTAGGCTCTTCAACTGGAAATATGTTGGTGGACGATCCCGAGGTGTTGGAAGAAATTTTCAGTAAAACAAATCTGCTTATTTCGGTGCATTGTGAAGATGAAGCTACTATTCAGTCTAATCTTGAGAAGTTTAAAACCGAATATGGCGATGATATCCCAATGAGTTTTCATCCTGTTATTAGAAGCGAAGAAGCTTGTTATTTATCTTCTTCCAAAGCGATTGAATTGGCTAAAAAGACGGGTGCTCGCTTACATGTTTTTCACTTATCAACGGCAAAAGAAACGGCTCTTTTCAGTAAAAAGAAGAAATTGGCCGATAAGAAAATTACTTCGGAAGTGTGTATTCATCACCTCTGGTTTACCAATGAGGATTATGCCGAAAAGGGTAGCAAAATAAAATGGAACCCTGCCGTCAAAACCCAAAAGGATAAAGACGGATTGTGGAAAGCGTTGCTTGAAGATCGAATTGATGTTATTGCAACAGATCACGCGCCTCATACCTTAGAAGAAAAAAACAATGTCTACACAAAGGCACCTTCGGGTGGGCCATTGGTGCAACATGCACTGGTAGCCTTATTGGAAATGCATCACAGAGGAGTCATATCACTCGAGAAAATTGTAGAAAAAACGGCTCATAACCCGGCCATTTTATTCGATATTAAGGATCGTGGCTATATTCGAAAAGGGTATAAAGCCGATTTGGTTTTAGTCGACCTTAATGCGCCATGGACCGTCAATAGCGAGAATATACTTTATAAATGTGGATGGTCTCCTTTTGAAGGCACTAGTTTTACGTCAAGAATAACACATACTTTGGTGAATGGCCAAGTTGCGTACGAACACTTAAAATTCCCAAATAGAACACACGGGGAGCGAATAACTTTTAATAGAGGATGAAACTTGTCCTAAACATAGCACTTATCGCGTTGGTCTTTGCAGGATGTCAAGATGTGAAGTATCCGGAGCCGCCGGAAAATTTACTTTCTAAGGAGAAATTTGTGCAGATTTTGGCCGATGCCTATGTAGGAAATGCGAGCCGAAGTAGAAGTGTTAATAATAGAATTCTTCGGAATAAAGGGATACAGTTAGATTCTCTTTTGTACAATAAACATCAAGTGGATAGTCTCTCTTTTGCTGAAAGTAACGCCTACTATGCATCCAATCTGGACGTATATACCGAAATTATTTTGGATGTTGAAAAACTACTTACCGAAAAAAAGGCGCGTATTGATAGTATCTCTAAACCAGGAGTTGAAAAAGCCAATAAGAAAAAGGACAGCTCGGGAGCTACTTCCTTTAAAAAACCACAAGGGCAGTTGATAGATCCGGCTCAAGATGAAGAAGAATAGTTCTTCACAATTCGAGTTAGGGTTTCTTGTAATGGGGTAAATTCGAAATTCAATTCAGTTTTTACTTTTGAGTTGTTAAACTCCGTCGTTTCGTACATGGATTCGACCATCGATTTTAGAAGTTTTCGTTTTCTTCGGAATAAAAAGCTGCTTAGCGCGTCCAGCTTACTCAGGAATAATAAAGTACCCTTGCCAATAGATTTGGAAGGCGGTTTTTTCCCAAATAGTAGAGCCATACGCGTTAGGAAATCTTGATAAGCCATATTTTCTCCCACCAATAAATAGCGTTGTTGAGCATAGGGACCTTCCATGAGAAGAACCATCACCTTTACCACATCTCGAACGTCTACAAAACCAGTACTGCCGGTGGTGTAAAATCGATTGCCCTTTGCTGTATTTCTAACAATCATCCCACTGCCCGAATTTCGGAACCACGATCCTAAAATCACACCTGGATTTACAATAACGGCGGTAAGACCTTCTTGAATGCCACGCCAAACTTCCATTTCGGCGCCAAACTTTGTAATGGAGTAGACGCTGTGATTTTCCTCTGGATTCCAGTCGGTTTCTTCATCTACTGAAGACCCATCCAAGGTGTTTCCTAAAGTAGCGATAGAACTTACATAACACAATTTTTGGATTCCGTTGGCGAGACAAAGGTTCACGACATTGGCGGTGCCTTCAATGTTTGTCTTTTTCAGCATATAATAATGCTTCGGATTAAAACTAATAAAAGCAGCGCAGTGATAGACTTCAGTAATACCGTCGAAGGCAGTTGTCAAAGAAGGAATTTCAGTAATATTGGTTTCAACCCATTCTATATTTTCAAACAATGACGGGGCATCTTCAGAATAAAAAGAGAAAACCTTTTTTACATCCTCCAAATTACTCCAGGAACGATGTGTTGCTCGCACTTTCGCATGCTTTTGAAGTAGCGAATACAATAAGTGCGCTCCTACCAAACCGGTTCCCCCTGTGACTAGAATCATATGGTAAAAGTAGGGTTTTTTTGAATAAACTTTTCTCTTTTCACCCATCCGACTATCTTTACCAAAATTTCAATTACATGCCTAAAAATTTTGTTGAAGAGCTGCAATGGCGAGGAATGGTACACGATGTCATGCCCGATACCGAAACCCACTTACTGGAACAAATGAGATCTGCCTATATCGGCTTCGACCCTACGGCGGATTCGTTGCATATTGGAAATCTCGTGCCTATTATGTTGTTGGCGTTTTTTCAAAGAAGCGGGCATAAACCTGTTGCCTTGGTTGGCGGAGCGACTGGAATGATTGGTGACCCTTCTGGCAAATCGAACGAACGTAATTTATTGGATGAGGAAACCTTACGACACAATCAGGAATGTGTGCGAGCGCAATTGGCCCATTTTTTGGATTTTGATTCGGGAGAAAACAATAAAGCGGTGATGGTCAATAACTACGATTGGATGAAGGACATTAGCTTCCTAGATTTTATTCGCGATGTTGGAAAGCACATTACTATTAATTATATGATGGCTAAGGATTCGGTGAAGAACCGAATTTCGGGAGAGGGTCAAGAAGGAATGTCATTTACCGAATTCACCTATCAACTGGTGCAGGGATATGACTTTCTACATCTGTACCAAAAGCAGAACTGCACCCTGCAAATGGGGGGTAGCGATCAATGGGGAAATATCACCACGGGTACAGAATTAATTAGAAGAATAGGCGGCGGCAAGGGCTTTGCACTTACTTGTCCGTTAATTACAAAAAGCGACGGGAGTAAATTTGGTAAGAGTGAAGGCGGTAATATTTGGTTGGATGCAAAACGTACTTCACCTTATAAGTTTTATCAATATTGGTTAAACACCAGTGATGACGACGCTGAGAAATACATTAAAATATTCACCTTTTTAGATAAAGAGACCATTGACGGCTTGGTTGCTGAGCATATAGTAACTCCACATATGCGATTGCTTCAGAAACGATTGGCCATGGAAGTTACCTTAACAGTTCATAGTGAAGAAGATTATGAAAACGCGATAAAGGCTTCCGATATTTTATTCGGAAAATCCACCTCACAGGATTTGAAGGGGCTAGATTCAGCTACCTTTTTAGAAATATTTGATGGTGTGCCTCAGGCCGAAGTGGCGGTTTCAGAAATTGAGAATGGGCTGGACATTATTGCTGCATTAGCTGAGAAGACAGGGTTTTTAAAGTCGAATGGAGAAGCAAGACGCGCGTTGAAGGAAAACTCTATTTCAGTAAATAAGGAAAAAGTAGACGACAGCTTTTCAATAAACTCTGAGGATTTAATTAACGACCAATTTGTGTTGCTTCAGAGAGGGAAGAAAAACTATTTTATTATTAAAGTTATTTAGTGACACTTTACCGTAAACACAACTCATTACTATGAACACTATTACGAAAATTGCAAGTTTCTTCTTTCTACTTATGATTACTACCATGAGTGGACAGGAATATTTTGAGGGTGTTTTAGAATATAAAGTGAGCTACGAGTCCTCTTCAGAATTTATTCCTGTAGAAACCTTGAAAAGCGAGTTTGGAACGTCATTCACGGCTTATGTTCAGGAGGACCGTTATGCCATGATTTTTCATGGGACAGGTCAATTTGGGTGGATGAAGGTAATTGTTTCGTTAAAGGAAGGATACGCTTTTACTGAATTCGAGAAATCGGATACTATAATGAAGACCAAGTTAAATAAAGTGCAGGAAGGTCTCATTGAGTTTAAACGAAATTCAGACAATAAAAAATTGGTTTTAAACGAATGGTGTGAATCTGTCACTCTTAAATATAAACCATCGGGTCCAGATGTATTCTATCAAGAGCATAGAGCGACCCATTATTTCAATCCGAAATATAAGTTGAATGCAAAATTGTATGAAAATTACACAGATGGTTATCGGAATCTTTTTGTTGCTGAATCAAATGCTATAAGCATACGGAATGAAATAGAATTTTTCCCCTTGTTTAAACAAATTGATGAGGCAACTTCCATTGTTGCCAAAGAGGTTCCCGATGCAATGTTCAATTTGAACCCTGCAAAGACGGTGTTTGAGGAATAAGAAAACCCCTCGCAAGCGCGAAGGGTTTTCAAAACTAACTAACCAACCAATTATGAGGGAATCTTAACATTCCTTTTCATAACAATTAGTAAGTCTGTGCTTTATATAATTCCTTACAAGCTTTTATAAAAAATTTGAAACTTCAGGATAAGGGATTAACGAACTTATCAAAAGTGCGATACTTTCTTTAACTATGAGGGTAATACTCAATAGGGTTGCGACCACCAAAATAGCGATGGAGACATTATTTTCTTTAATGGCTTCAAATTCATTTACACCACGAGTTAGTATAGAAAATAGAAAGAAAACCGACGCATTTATAATGACCGCCGCTAGAAAGCCAATAAGCAAATACAAGCCCGAATATTGAACAATAGAAGCATAATCTACCTTATTGGCTTGAGTAGTTGATAAACGAACAATATTGGTGATAGATGGGAGTATTTCGCTTAAAATAAGGCCGATAGATAGCACGACGCCCGAAGTAAAAACGGTAAAGGCAGTATTACCACCCTTTAAGTCCATTTTCTTAAAAAAGAGCTTGTGTAGTAGACTATATGAGAGGTAAATAATAACTACCGAAACGATAATAGAAATAATAATTTCAAATAGAGCCAGTGTGAAAAGTTGCTTATTCATAATTCTTTTATTTAGTTCCCTAAACCCTGCTATGGCTTAAGGCGTTTATTTACTTGTAAGTATCACGTTCCAATGGGTGATATCATTAAAATTGTTAGGGAGTTTCCCTGCTTCAAAATATTTAGCCGTGGTTTCCCATACCACATATTTTTTTCCGTAATGGAGTTTGTAAATTCCTTGGGCTGGAAGGTTAATTCCTATGATAGAATGCCTGTAAAATTCACTATTTAGAATGGCTACGTCATAATTGTAGTATTTCAAAATAGAATAAATAATTACGGTTCTGGTGTCACAATCTCCTTTTAAATTCTGAAGAAAAGATACCGGATTTTGAATTCCATAAGGGACATTTCCCAAGCAGCATTCCGGGCATTCTTCCAGAATAGATCTGATGGACGTTTCGTAATTATCAGCTGGGAGACATTCTTCCTGAAAAACAAACGAATACGGAATATCTTGAATGCAGGAAATAACCATTTCCGCGAATTCCATTTGGTTGAGTTTCTTTTCTGAATGAATTTTTTGAAAAGCATCCATCACCAAATCCAAGCTAGGAGTATCGGTTTGGTCCAAATAATCGTAAAGTGTTCCCCAAAAATGCCCAGATCCCGGTTTGAAATTCCATGTGCTCGTATGATCTTGCAGTCGCACATAATCTTTTTTCCGAATGATAAGGTCGCTTTCGTAATCGTTCCCGTAATTGTCCCTCCAAATACGATGACTCGAATAAACTTGTATAGTATCTTGTTCTTCAATAATGGTAGAAACCGCAACACCTTCTTCTTTTTTGAAATCAGTTTCTTCCGTAACTCTATTGACGGTTTCTTGAAAAAAACCAGAAACTATACGAAGTCCGGCAAGGAGTAGAAAAATAATGACTGCGTTAAGAAGCAGTATTTTGAGCGAGGGTTTTCCCAGCCATTTTGAAGTGAAGTAAGCTGATAGAACTAGCGCTCCAATTCCGGTGATGTAAAAACTAACATTGAAAAAAGCGCTCAGAATTACCCAACCAAACAGGCTTAACATTCCGAAGATAATTATCCAGAGGCAACCGTTAATTTCTTTTTTGGGAGGTGTCGTCATTTATAAAACCATCAAATTGCAACCGCGAATGTCGCTGGTATCAAATCTACCTAAAATTTCGAAACTTTCATCGGCATATGTTTTTCCTAAATCCTGTGTGGCAATAAAAGAACAACTATATAGATTGGCCAAGTCGATAACATTAATGCCTCCTGTGGTTCCGTTGACGAGGGTGAATGGATCTTCGGTGTCTCTGGTAAGTACTCGCATCCATGGTGGACAAGAAAACAAGCCGTCCCCTTTCGAATAGGCCTGAGAGAGTAGTTCGGTCATGCCGTATTCACTATGAATCTTG
>Ga0316205_10005042_pt1 | contig 11153 bp, 8 predicted proteins | sample 3monthpyrite_MG_FD_204941 | JGI IMG/M metagenome (GOLD analysis project Ga0316205, IMG submission 204941) | Microbial mat bacterial communities from mineral coupon in-situ incubated in ocean water Damariscotta River, Maine, United States -... | ecosystem: Environmental > Aquatic > Marine >...
ACACTCAAAGTGCCATCTGCATTAGTGCCAAAACTTTCATTAATGCTAATTAAAGCCTCTGCTAAACGTTGTCTTACTGATTTCTGAGCCATGTTTACGATAATATCGTCAGCTTCTTTTAAATCACTTGCCATATGCTTTAAGACATCTAAAGAAAAATTATTATTGCCCTGCAAGTCTTTTATTATTTCATTTTTAGGAATAAAGCATACTTCCATATCATTCAAGGCAGTAGCACGTAGATTGGTACGCTCATCACTAATTACAGAACGCTGTCCTAATAACTCACCCTTTACTACCAACTTAACTATTTGGTCTTTACCATTGGCACTTAACTTTGTGAGTTTGCAGATACCATCTCTAACACAAAAAACCCCATTTAATGACTCGCCTTCTTCAAAAATGACTTCTCCCTTTTTTATAACTTTAGAAGTTTTACAACCAGAAATCCTCATTAACTCGTCCTTGGTGAGGGCTTTAAGGGAATTAAACTGCTTAACAATACATTGTTCACATTTACTCATACCTATGCTTTAACGTACTACAAAACTAACTAAAACATGATAAATATCATATAATAAATTGTATTAACTTACAACTTTTGCAAAAGGTATAAATGAGCAAATAATATAAAATGAGTCATCTAAAAGTTTTGATTCCATTCAGTCTGTCTATTAACGAATTGCATCTTTCAGATAACAATCAAATAAATATCAACAGATGAAACATAAATCATGTTTCCACTGTGGGTTGGATGCTGAGTCCTCTCCTATTCTATTCGACAACAAGTCCTTTTGTTGTAATGGTTGTAAAACTGTTTACGAAATATTTTCAGTAAACGATTTAAGTTGCTATTACGATTTACAGTCTGCTCCTGGGGCAACGCCAAAAGAAATTGAAGGCAAGTACGACTTCTTAAACAATGCCAAAATCTGCAATAAACTCATAGAATTTGATGATGATAAAACCCAAATCGTTTCTTTATACATTCCTCATATTCACTGTAGTTCTTGTATTTGGATATTAGAAAATTTAAACAAACTACAACCATCTGTAAGCTCATCTACAGTTAATTTTGGAAAAAAATCTGTTAGAATAACTTATAATTCTAAAACAATATCCCTAAAGAGTCTTGTGAAATTGCTTAGTAGTATTGGCTACGAACCTTATATAAGTCTTGAAAGTTTTGAATCTGGAAAAACGAAAATTGATAGGTCATTAATCTACAAGCTTGGTATTGCAGGTTTTGCCTTTGGGAATGTGATGTTTTTATCGTTTCCAGAATATTTTCAGGTCGATGGTTTCTGGCTAGAACTGTACAAACCTGTATTTAGGTGGCTCATGTTTGCTTTTTCACTTCCTGTCGTATTTTATTCGGCACAAGGCTATTTTGTTTCTGCATTTAAAGGTTTACGTTCAAAACTATTAAACATTGATATCCCTATTGCTTTGGGAATTGTAGTATTATTTATTAGAAGTACAGCCGAAATAGTATTTGACTTAGGCACAGGCTTCTTTGATAGCTTGACAGGACTGATATTCTTTTTATTACTTGGCAAATTCTTTCAGCAAAAAACTTATGCATTCTTATCGTTTGAACGTGATTACAAATCCTATTTTCCAATAGGAATTACTAGAATTTCGCCTGATGGTCAAGAAACCTCTGTTCAAGTTTATGATATTAAAAAAGGTGATAGGCTATTAATCAGAAACGAAGAACTCATTCCTGTAGATGGTATTTTAATAAAAGGCAATGCTCGTATTGATTATAGTTTTGTGACTGGTGAGTCTGAAGCAGTTTCAAAACAATCAGGTGATAAACTCTTTGCTGGCGGTAAACAACTCGATGGTATTATAGAAGTTGATGTTTTAAAATCTGTAGAGCAAAGTTATCTCACTCAACTTTGGAGTAACGATGTCTTTAATACCAGTAAAGAAGATGCATTTACCTCACTTACTAATCAAATTAGTAAACATTTTACAATTACATTATTATTAATTGCATTTATTGCTACTTCTTTCTGGCTATTTACCGATTCTAGCAAAGCTTTAAATGTCTTTACAGCAGTACTCATTATTGCTTGCCCTTGTGCAATTGCACTTTCAGCACCTTTCACCTTCGGAAACTTATTGCGTATTTTAGGAAAGAAAAAGTTCTACCTTAAAAACGCTAATGTTATAGAACAGCTAGCAAAAATAAATACCATAATTTTTGATAAAACTGGAACTATTACTGCCAACAAGGAAACAACAATTAGTTATGATGGTCTAGTGTTATCAAACAACGAAGAAGCTTTATTAAAAAATACACTGAGAGGGTCAAATCATCCTTTGAGTAGAGCGCTATATAACGTTTTAAATAAACACGATATCATTACTTTAGACGATTATCAAGAGCACTTAGGCAAGGGTATTGAAGCTAAATATCAATCAGAACACATTAAAGTAGGTTCCGCAGTATTTGTTGGTCAAACATTAGATACAACAACTTTGAACACCGCTGTACACGTCAGTGCTAACAAGCAATACAAAGGGAAATTTACTTTTTATAATGCTTACCGAAAAGGCTTATCAAACCTCTTCAATACTTTAAAAAAAGAATATGATTTGGTCATCCTATCAGGAGACAATGCAGGCGAAAAGGACAACCTGACCAAATTGCTGCCTACCAAAACTAAATTGCTATTCAATCAAAAACCAGAAGATAAATTAGAATACATTAAATATCACCAAAGTGAAGGTGCTAATGTGCTTATGGTGGGTGATGGATTGAATGATGCAGGCGCGCTCGCTCAAAGCAATGTTGGTATTGCTATTTCAGAGAATGTTAACGTATTTTCTCCTGCATGTGACGCTATTTTGGATGCTTTAAAATTTAATCAACTATACAAATACATTAAGGCTTGTAAAGGCGCTATTAAAATAATAAAATGGAGTTTCATACTTTCATTTCTATATAATGTAGTTGGCCTTTATTTTGCTGTAACTGGGCAATTAGAACCCGTAATAGCTGCAATATTAATGCCTTTAAGCTCTATTAGCATAGTTGTTTTTACAACTATAGCAACTAATTATTTAGGACAAAAATTAGAATAATTAAAAACAAACATGACAAATATCATTTTTTTATATTGCGTATGAAAGTATTTTTGTTAATTAACTTCAGGTAGGTATGAGTGTTATTTATGTACTATTAGCTATAAGTATTATTGTAGCTGTCGGTTTTTTTATTGTATTTATTATAGCAGTAAAAAAGGGACAATATGACGATAGTTACACACCTTCCGTTCGCATGCTTTTTGACGACGAACTCGTTAAAGAAAAATCCAAAAAACAAACAAATACTAACCAAATAGATTAACACATTTAAATATGGAAATGCAACAATTTCAATACGATAATAAAATCGTTAAAAATTTCATTTATGCAACCATGCTTTGGGGAGTTGTAGGGATGTTAGTAGGTCTGCTACTTGCATTCTTGTTCTTATTCCCAAATTTAACCGATGGTATATCCTGGCTAAGTTTTGGCCGATTACGACCTTTGCATACCAACGCCGTAATTTTTGCCTTTGTAGGAAATGCCATTTTTGCTGGTATTTACTACTCTACACAACGGTTATTAAAAGCAAGAATGTTTAACGATCTGTTAAGCAAGATTAACTTTTGGGGCTGGCAACTTATTATTGTTGGAGCTGCCATTACATTGCCTTTAGGGTTTTCAACATCTAAAGAATATGCCGAATTAGAATGGCCGTTTGATATCGCCATTGCTTTAATTTGGGTAGTTTTTGGTATTAACCTTATTGGTACCATATTAAAAAGAAGACAACGCCATTTATATGTTGCTATCTGGTTTTACCTAGCAACATTTGTAACGGTTGCAGTGCTTCATATTTTTAATAGTTTGGAATTGCCAGTTAGTGCAATGAAAAGTTACTCTGTATATGCTGGTGTTCAAGATGCCTTAGTACAGTGGTGGTATGGACATAATGCCGTTGCATTTTTCTTGACCACACCTTTTTTAGGGCTGATGTATTATTTTGTACCAAAAGCAGCGAATAGACCTGTATATTCATATAGATTATCTATAGTTCACTTCTGGTCATTAATCTTTATATACATCTGGGCAGGGCCTCACCATTTATTATATACATCTTTACCAGACTGGGCTCAAAACTTAGGAGTTGCATTCTCTGTAATGTTATTGATGCCGTCTTGGGGAGGTATGATAAATGGGCTTTTAACCCTTCGTGGTGCTTGGGATAAAGTACGTACAGACCCCGTTTTAAAATTCTTTGTAGTAGCCATTACAGGTTATGGTATGGCAACTTTTGAAGGCCCGTTATTATCGCTAAAAAACGTGAATGCTATTGCGCATTTCACCGATTGGATTATTGCTCACGTTCACGTTGGTGCCTTAGCCTGGAACGGCTTCTTCACCTTTGGAATGATCTATTGGTTAGTACCAAGAATGTTTAAAACTAAATTATTCTCAACAGGATTAGCAAATCTGCATTTCTGGATTGGTACGCTTGGAATCATTATGTATGCCTTACCAATGTATGTTGCTGGATTTACACAAGCCAGTATGTGGAAACAATTTAATCCTGACGGAAGCTTAGTTTATGGTAACTTTCTAGAAACAGTTACCGAAATTATGCCAATGTATTGGATGCGTGCAATTGGTGGTACATTATTTTTAGCAGGAATGTTGATTATGGTATATAACATCATAGTAACAATAAAATCTGGAAGCAAAGTAGAAGACGAATTGGCAGAAGCTCCAGCATTAAGCCATGTATCTAAAAAACGTACTGCTGGCGAAGGTTGGCATACCTGGTTAGAGCGTCGCCCTGTGCAATTAACACTTTTAGCAACTGTAACCATATTAATTGGTGGTATCATTCAAATTGTACCAACAATTATGGTGAAATCTAATATTCCAACCATTTCTAGTGTACAACCATATACACCATTAGAACTGGAAGGACGAGATATTTATATACGTGAAGGTTGCGTTGGCTGCCACTCACAAATGATAAGACCATTTAGAAGTGAAGTAGAACGCTATGGCGAGTACTCTAAAGCTGGTGAATTTGTGTACGATCACCCATTCTTATGGGGGTCAAAACGTACTGGACCAGATTTACATAGAATAGGTGGTAAATATTCTGATAACTGGCACCTTAACCACATGTACGACCCACAAAGTACATCAAGTGGTTCTATCATGCCTGGATACAAATGGTTGATTAAAGATGAACTTGATAAATCGGATACTGAGGCAAAAATGAATGTCATGGTTAGTCTGGGAGTGCCATATTCTGAAGAAGATATAGCAAATGCTCAAGAAAGTATGTTAGCACAAGGCACACAAATTGAAGAGAATTTATATGCAGATCCAGATTTTGCTTCAACATACGAAGAGGATAAGAAAAATGGGGGCGATGAATTTGTTGAAATGCGTAATAGAGAAATTGTAGCGCTTATAGCATACTTACAGCGTTTAGGAACCGACATTAAAGTGACTTCGGCTGACGAATAAACAAAAAAAAAGAAATCATGTTAAAATATATAAAAAATCATATGGAGAGTATTACAGGTATAGAGATTTACCCTCTTATTTCCTTACTCATCTTTTTTATCTTTTTTGTGGTCTTATTTTGGTGGGTATTCACCGCAAAAAAAGACTATATAAAAACCGTTAGCAATATTCCATTAGACAACCAAAACGACATCATATTATGAGACATTTAATTCCATCATGGATCAGAGTACCCGTACTATTCTTTTTAATATTTGGAATAGTAGAATACTTAATAGACTCTGGAGAAAAACCTGCATTTATAGAATATCCAGCAGTAGGTTTGTTTCTGTTTTTAGTCTTATTAATTCTGATTGCCATTGAAGCCATTGTGGGCGCATTAGAAAACGTAATGCTTCACAAAATGAGCGAAGAAGCTAAAGCACGATTTTTGGCTAATAAAGAAAGTAAATTTCAATTTACTTGGATAAAAAACACTTATAAAAAGCTATTAGGCTCAAAACCTATTGAAGAAGAAGGCGAGATTATTTTAGACCATAACTATGATGGTATTAAAGAATTAGATAATAACCTACCACCTTGGTGGGTATATAGTTTCTACATTTCAATCGTTTTTGCAGTAGTGTATTTAGCGCGTTACCATGTTTTTGATGGCGCTACTCAGATAGATGAATTGGAAACAGAATTGGCAGAAGCCAAAATCGCTATTCAAGAATATAAGAAAACAGCTAAAGATTTAGTAGATTTTAATACAGTAGAGTTATTGACCGACGAAGCCGATTTGAGTGCTGGAAAAAAGATATTTGATACTAGCTGTGTTGCTTGCCATATGGCAGATGGTGGTGGTGGTATAGGACCAAACCTTACCGACGAAAATTGGATACTTGGTGGTGGCATCAAAAATGTTTTTAAAACCATAGCTGAAGGTGGTAGAGATGGAAAAGGAATGATTTCTTGGAAACAACAATTAAAACCAGCAGAAATGGCTCAAGTTTCAAGTTACCTCCTAACTTTTCAAGGCACAATAGCCGCTAACCCTAAAGCAGCAGAAGGTGATATTTGGGTAGAAGACACTCAAGAAGAATAATTAAAACTAGATCTTTCAGGTTTTAAAAACCTGAAAGATCTCAGAAAACAAAACATTGGAAACGCCAGGAAACGAAAAATTTAGAGACTCTATAGCAACAATAGATGATAAAGGCAAGCGTGCATGGGTATTTCCAAAAAAACCTAGCGGTAAGCTTTACAAATATAGAAAATGGGTAAGCTACGGGTTACTTGTCTTTTTATTTGTATCTCCATTTATAAAGTTGAATGGCAATCAATTTATAATGTTTAATGTCTTAGAGCGCCGATTTAATATTTTTGGATTTCCATTTTGGCCTCAAGACTTTCATTTGTTTGTAATCTCATTGCTTATTGGTGTTATATTTATAGCCCTTTTTACAGTTGCTTTTGGAAGAATTTTTTGTGGTTGGGTCTGTCCACAAACTATTTTTATGGAGATGGTTTTCAGACGTATTGAATATTGGATTGAAGGTGACCGCGGAAAACAAATACGTCTATCAAAACAACCCTGGACATCTGAAAAAATTAGAAAAAAAACTTTAAAGTTTATTATTTTTATTATTATCTCCTTTTTAATTGCCAATGTATTTTTAGCGTATTTAATTGGGAGCGATAGGCTAATTCAATATGTTATAGATGGGCCTTCTGCACATTTTAGCACTTTAATCTCATTAACCATCTTTACTGCTGTATTCTATTTTATCTTTGCATGGTTTAGGGAACAAGTGTGTATCATTGCTTGCCCTTACGGAAGGTTGCAAGGCGTATTGTTAGATAACAAATCGGTAATTGTAGCTTACGATTATAAACGTGGTGAAGCTGATAATGGTAGAAAAAAATTTAGAAAAAACGAAGACAGGCAGTCTTTAGGACATGGCGATTGTATCGATTGTTTTCAATGCGTAAATGTATGTCCCACAGGTATTGATATAAGAAACGGAACACAATTGGAGTGCGTTAACTGTACAGCCTGCATAGATGAATGCGACCATATTATGGAAAGTATAAATCTGCCAAAAGGGTTGATAAGATACACCAGCGAAGATAATATAGAAAAGAAAACACCTTTTAAATTAACACCAAGGCTTAAGGGTTATATAGCCGTATTGATTATTTTAATTGGCGTTCTTACAGGGATGCTGTTTTTGAGAAATGATGTTGAAGCCAATGTTTTACGATTACCAGGGCAGTTATATGAACGCAAAAACAACAATATAATAAGTAATGTATTCACTTATAAATTGGTAAATAAAACAACTAAAGAAATTAATGATGTCAGCTTTAAATTATTATCACATAACGGCACTATTAAATTAGTATCTACGGCAAATAGTTTTGTAGTACCAAAACAAGATTTAGCAGAAGGCACTTTATTTGTTGAGATTAACAATTCAGAATTATCGGGAGATAGAAATGCTCTTAAAATTGGTGTATATAGTAAAGATAAACTTATAGAAACTACGAGTGCCAATTTTTTAGGACCTCGAAGTTATAATTAAAACATATATCATGAAAATTAATTGGGGAACAGGAATAGTAATAGCATTTATAGGCTTCATCGCTTTTATAATGTATTTCGTGGTAAGTATGAACATTAACGATAAATATGACCACGATTTGGTCACTGAAGAATATTACAAAGAAGAACTAGCTTATCAAAATGAGATTGACAAATTGAACAACGCCAAAACCTTAGAAACTGATATTACCTATAACAAAACTAATGAAGGATTGGTAATACAATTTCCAAATAATTTGGACGCTAAAAAAATAACAGGAAAAATGTTCCTATATAGACCATCTAACAAACAATTAGATTTTGAAAACTCTATTTCATTATCTAATACACATTTGCTCATACCTGACAAACGTTTGGTAGATGGTCGTTGGAACATTAAAATTGATTGGCAATATAACGGAAAATCGTATTTATACAAAGTGTCAATAATTTATTAATAATGATAATTTCGGCATTTATACTTGGTCTGTTGGGTAGTTTTCACTGCGTAGGCATGTGTGGACCAATAGCGTTTATGCTCCCTGTAGATCATACAAATTCTTATAAAAAAGCCGCTCAAATTGCTATCTATCATTTTGGGAGATTATTAGCCTACAGTATCATTGGTCTTGTTTTCGGGCTTGTTGGCAAAAGCCTCTATATTTTTGGTTTACAACAACAACTCTCAATATTTATTGGTGTTTTAATGATTGTAGTTGTGCTTATTCCGTATCACATATTTAATAAATACAATTTCTCAAAACCTATTTTTAAAGTTATCTCAAAAGTAAAAAGCGCATTAGGCACGGCACTTCAAAAAAAGACATCTGACACTTTTCTCACTATTGGCTTTCTAAACGGGTTTTTACCTTGCGGCTTAGTTTACATGGCTGTATTTGCTGCCATTGCTTCAGGTAACACTTTACATGGCGGCTTCTATATGTTTCTTTTTGGTCTAGGCACAGTCCCATTAATGACTACTACTATTTACTTTAGTCATCTATTAAAGGGTAGTATTAGACAGCGCATTCAAAAAGTAATCCCAGTTTTTGTAGTTTTAATTGGTGTCCTTTTTATTCTTAGAGGCCTTGGTCTAGGAATTCCATACCTCTCCCCTTTGCCAGTTATTGATATGGCAACAGCAGCCATAAATTGTGAACTTCCTCAATAATTACGTCTTACATTGTTAATTACTTTCATAAAATTTAAGTTTTTATATTAAAAAAAATCTTAAATTTAAGAATCCCTCTAAGAAAAATAGCATATAGCTCATAAAAGAACATTAAATGTGATTTTTGAGTTTAGCATAATTTGAGATTATGAAAAGTCTTTCTACTAAAAATATTGAACAATTTCTAAAAGAGATTGAAAGCTTAAAAGCTAAAGTCTCTGTCCTAGAACAATATGAGACAGATATATCAACACCAAAAAACAATATTATTCCATCTAATTTAGCAAGCTTCACCTGGTTAGAAAATTCACCAGTATGCACAAAAATAATCGATGTAGATTTTAATCTACAGTATATGAGTAAATCTGGGGTTGCAAAACTTAAGATTGATGATATAAATAAATTTTACGGCAAACCCTATCCCCTTAACTTTTACTCAGATTCTTTCAAAATCCCAATGAAAGATGGTTTAATTGAAGCCAAAGCATCTGGCAAGCCTATTACACAAGAAGCCTCAATACTTGATGCAGATGGTAACGAGATTTGGTTTAACTCAACATTAATTCCCATAAATGATACTGATGGCAACCTTGATTACTTTCTAATAGTATCATCAGATATTACAGCGCGTAAACAAGCTCAAATAGATTTAATTGAAAGTGAAGAAAAACTTAAACAAGCTTTACAGATTACAGGTCTTGGTACTTTCATGTTTGACGATAGCACAAATTTGTTTGAGACGTCACCCATAAGTGATATTATTCTCGGTATAGATAATTCATACAAAAGAGACATTCAAGGTTGGGAAAATTTAGTACACCCTGAAGATTTTGAAAATGCACAATTACTCCTTGACAACACAAATACTGCATCTGTTTCTTCAGAATTTAGAATTATTCGCCCAAAAGACAAAAAAACAATTTGGCTTTTAGGTCATGCCAAACTAGAGTTTAATACTAACGGTATTCGAACCAAAATTACGGGTACCATACAAGATATTAGTTCGCGTAAAGAAGCAGAGAAAACAATTCGTGAAAACCAAGATTTTAACGAATCGCTTCTAAAAACCTCTCCGAACATTATTTATGTTCACGATTTGAATAAAAAAAGAAATGTGTACAACAATAATGGTGGTGTAAAAATTCTTGGCTATTCTAAACAAGAACTTATTGATTTTGGAGACCGTTTTATTTCTCTGTATATGCATCCAGATGATTACAAAACCTATACAAACAAAACCATAGAACGTTATGGCATAATGAAAGACGGGGAAGTTATTGATCTAGAGTATCGTATAAGGTATAAAAATGGCAACTACCGTTGGTTGCATTCTAGAGAAACTATTTTTAAACGTTCAGAGAACGGAGAGCCTAGTCAAATTTTTGGTATAGCTGGTGATATTACCGAGCGCAAAGAAGCAGAAAAAATAATTCGCGACAGCCAAGATTTTAATGAGTCTCTACTAAAAACATCTCCAGACATCATTTACGTTTATGATATCATAGAGCAAAAGAACGTATATTCTAATGAAGGAAACTTGAAGGTTCTTGGTTATACACCAAAAGAAATTGAGAACTATGGAGAAAATCTTATTTCTAATTTAATGCATCCCACAGATTATAAATTTTACTTAGACAATATTATACCCAAATATCAACATGCAAAAGATGGTCAGATTATTGAATATGAAAATAGATTAAAACATAAAAATGGAAGCTGGTGTTGGCTTCATTCTAAAGAAACTATTTTTAAACGAACCCAAGATGGTACACCTAGTCAAATCTTTGGAATAGCTGGTAATATTACCGAGCGTAAAATAGCTGAAGAAAAGTTAAGAGCCTCACAAGCAAATTTAAAAAGCACTTTTGA
>Ga0316205_10005045_pt1 | contig 11148 bp, 7 predicted proteins | sample 3monthpyrite_MG_FD_204941 | JGI IMG/M metagenome (GOLD analysis project Ga0316205, IMG submission 204941) | Microbial mat bacterial communities from mineral coupon in-situ incubated in ocean water Damariscotta River, Maine, United States -... | ecosystem: Environmental > Aquatic > Marine >...
CGGTTTGTGGCTTTGCACCGGATGCACCCGGCTTTTTCTGGTTGGCGGGGCAGGGGGGGTATGGTGTTCAAACCTCACCTGCACTGGCCGCGCTGACGGCGGCGCTATGCTTGGGAAAACCGCCTGAATTGAAGCCCGAACTGGTTGAGGCGCTTGATCCGGCCCGGTTAACAGGCATTTGAAACGTCGGATGATTTCCCGCGTGAAGCCAAAGACCTGACTCAAAATTGTGAAGATGGGAAAGACACCTCTTTGCGTATCGCGCGGCCACGATCTTAAATGAGCCCGAGCCTACCAAGTTGATGCAACATCACAAAAGTCGGCTTCAGTAAACTCAACCAAATATCTCGTAAAGGGTGCAAGATATGGGATTTTCTGTTACCCTTTGCCAATGAAAAAGCGACCTCACTGCATTGATGTTCAAGCTGAATTACTTCCGGATGGAACTCCTACTCCTAGGCTTAAGGCATTTCTAGAAGATATACGGTCCGAAATGCATAGAAATGCTGTGGATCACAAACAACCACCATGGACTGCGTTTCCAGACTATGACCGTTGCTCAATGGGTTGGAGGATGGGTCATGGTGAAGACTATTGGCTCGCTTTCCAAGCTTGGTTGAGCAAGCATAGCAGGACTGATTTTGATGCTTTTGTAACCGAATACCCGGAACCAGAGAGCTGGAAGGGTTTCTATGAACAATTTGACATTAAATCCTAACTCGCTCGCGATTTTTCGTCGAAACGATGGCCTTTACCCTCCCGTTTTCTTTCTATTCCCGACAGCCGCCACTTGCTCAAGCGTCGCGAAAACTCACTTTGGCGACCTTGCAACAGATCAGTGATGTCGTGACGGGTGCCCAGTCAGGGCGTGAAATGTTTAACGTTTGGGCCAATATTGCAGACGGTGTGGGTGATTTTCGGCAGAGAAACGCTTCATGGAGTTAAAGGTTTGCGACCTTTCACAAGGCGCGTTGAGTCCCTGCCTACCGCTTGACAGCTATGACTCGCGCCAATGGCCCCTCTCAGCCTTCGTATGTCACGCGGCCCCCACAGATGGTCAGCACAGCGCGCGAGGCGTCGAGCCCGGCCGGTTCCATCGCCTCAAGATCATGTGACATCACCGCGATGTCGGCCATCATTCCGGGTTTCAGCTGTCCTTTGCGGCCCTCGTTGAATTCGACCCAGGCATTGCCCGCCGTATAGCTTTCCAGCGTGTCCATCAGGGTCTGGGTCTGATCGCGCCAGCCGGCGATGGGCACGGGGGCCACAGCGGCTTTGATGTTGGGCATCACATCGACGGGAATCACTGGCCAATCGGTGTTGAACACCACTTTCGCGCCAGTGTTGCGGATGTCCTGCCAGGCAAAACACATCGGGATCTGATGTTTGTGCAGCACCTCGTCCATGCCCACGGGCGGGAAGATCCCACCAAAGGGCGCATGGCCCGGTTGGATCGACGCGACGACGCCCAGTTCGGCAAAGCGGGGCAGATCATCGGGATGCAGCACCTCGATGTGTTCGACCCGATGCCGTGAATCGCGCGCACCATTGGCCGCCTGCGCGGCCTCGTACCCGTCCAGTGTCACCCGGATCGCAAGATCGCCAATCGCATGGGTGGCGATTTGCAAGCCCATCGCGTCGGCGGTTACGCAGGCCTCGGTAAAGTGATCGGCCTCGAACACCGCGTCCCCAATATGATCGGTGCCGGGATAGGGTTGCAACATCAGCGCCGTGCGGCTTTCGCAAACCCCGTCCATGAACATCTTCACATTGGTGGTCCAGACCCAGTCGCTGTTGAATTGCGTGCGCATTTCGGCGGCTTCGGCAAAACGGTCGAGGGGGTCGAAGCTTTTGTAATGAAACGGCACCTGGCTGCGGCAGAGGATGCGGTGTTCTTCCTCCAATTCCGATAACAATTCACCCTGATAGAAGTTCCCGTCCATCAGGTGCAGGCCGGTGATGCCGTGGCTGGCGCAATGTTTCATGCCCCGCTCGATGGCGTCTTTGTCGGCGGCGCGCTCGGCCGCTGTTGCAGCAGGCTCGGGACTGGCCCCGCTGATCAGTCCGGCCATATCGCGCCCGCCGTGGCGGGTATGGAGCAGAACCGACGCATAGGCCGAGGGTTCCTGCAACTCACCTGCGGCAAGGCCGTCTTCGCCCATGACAATCTGGGCCCCGGCATCCACCTTGCCACCGTGCAGCACGCCGCCCAGTTCCAGCGCCTTGGTGTTGGCCCAGACCGTGTGGTGACAGGGCGAGAAACAGGCGAATGGTCGATCCGGCAAAGCCGCATCCAGATCATGGCGCGTCGTCGGGCGGCCTTCGCCCATCAGGTCATATCCCGCCTGGACGGCGAAAACCAAAGTCTCGTCCGGGCATTCCGCCGCCCAATCGCGCACCAGAGGGGCGAGCTGATCGGCCCCTGCCACATCGGTTAGATCAAGATATCCCATCTCGACCGAGCCGCCGAACAGGTGCACATGGCTGTCGATAAACCCCGGCAGAACCGTATGGCCGCCCGCATCGACCACGCGTGTGGCGGGCCCCGCCAATTCACGGATGCCCGCAGTGCTGCCCACGGCGGTGATCATGCCGTCGCTGATCGCAAGTGCCTCGGCCTTGGGTTGGGCGGGATCAAAGGTGATCAGGGTACCGTTGAGGATCAGGATATCTGCGGGATGGGCCATTGGGGATGCTCCGGGGGTGAAATAGAAAACGCGTGGCCACAGCGATGTGTGGCCACGCGGGATTTGTCGTGGCGCTTACTTGGTCAGTTCAGTCCAGATCGCGCTGTAGATCTTGGTCGTGGCAGGATCGCAGGTCTTTGCGACATAGCCCGCATCGGCCAACTCGGCAGGGATGACCACCTCAGGCGCGGTTGTCATCACCTCATCCATGAACTCTTCCGACCCTTTGATACCATTTGCATAGCGCGCAAAGTTCGAGATCATCGCGGCATTCTCAGGAAGCATGATGAAGTTCAGGAAGGTCTTGGCGTTGTCAGGGTTCTTGGCGTCGGCCAGCACGGCGGCGTTATCCATCCAGATTGGGAAACCCTCTTGCGGATAGCCGTAGACCACGTCTTCGTTCTGCAGGCGCACGCGCAAGCTGGCCCCGTTCCAATAGACCCCGGCGGAGACATCGTTCTTCACAAAGCTTTCGATATTGCCATAGTTCATCGACAACCAGTGCGGCTTGGCCGCCACCAGCGCATCGCGTGCTTTTTTCAGCACTTCCTTGTCATCCGTGCATTGTTCACCGCCGACATAATTGATGGCGATACCCATCACATCGTTCATTTCGGGCACAACGTTGATCTTGCCCTTCAACTCGTCTGGCGGGTCCATGATCAGGGCGGCTGTGTTCACATCGCCACCGTAAACCGAGGTGTTCACGGTGATGCCCACGGTGCCCCATTGCCACGGCACGGTGTAATTGCGGCCCGGATCGAAATCCACATCGACCCAGCGTGGCTCCATATATTTGAAGTTTTCCATCTCGTTGGGTTTGGATTCCATCAGCAGGCCTTCGCCCACCCAGATCGGGATATAGGTGCTGGACGGGACAACGATGTCAAATCCATGACCGCCCGCTTTCACTTTGGACAGCGCCGTGTCGTTGCTGTCATAATCCGTGATGGTCACGCTGATGCCGGTTTCGGTCTCGAATTTCTCGATCATCTCGGGGCTGGTGTAATTGCCCCAGTTGTAAATGTTCAGCTCACCTTGGGCGGCGGCAATGCCAGCGAACAGCGATAGCGCCGTGGCGGTTCCTAGTAGGGTTTTCATTGGTATCTCCTCTGTTTGTGTTTGTTGGGGGCGGGTTGGCCCCGCATCTTGTTATGTCTTTTTGCGGCTCAGCAAGAAAAACGCGATCACCATCGCCACGGATATCGCCAGAAGGGCGGTGGATATGGCGTTGATTTCGGGCGTGATCACCCGGCGCAGCTGACCCAGCATATAAGTGGGCAGTGTATCCTGACCGGCGGATTTCACAAATTCGGTGATCACCACGTCATCCAGCGAGATCACGAAGGCCAGCATCGCACCGGCAAGGATGCCGGGCCACAGCTGGGGCAGGGTGATGCGTTTGAACACTTTGAAGGGTGAGCCGTAAAGGTCGGCCCCGGCCTGTTCCAGGCTCAGGTCCATCCCCTGCAAACGCGCCCGGATCGGCATATAGGCGAACGGAATACAAAAGGCCGAGTGGGCAACGATCAAGTACCAAAGCCCGGTATAGCCGGTGGCCTTTTTGATCATCGCAAAGAAGATCAGCAGGGCAACCGCGGTGACGATCTCGGGTACCATCAGCGGTTGGTTGATCAGCGAAAAGGCAATCGTCTGCCCCTTCCAGGGTTTGACACGCGTGGTGGCCATGGCAGCCAGAACGGCAGCCGTGGTGGCAATCAATGAGGCTGTGAACGCGATGACCAGGGATCGGATCGTGGCCCCCTGCACCTTCTCGTTTTCCCACGCCGACACATACCAGCGCAGCGAGAACCCTTCCCAGACCGCAATCGATTCACCGGCATTGAAGGAATAGACCACCAGCAGGGCAATCGGCAGGTAAAGCAGGGCAAAACAGACGAAAGCGATCGTCGTAAAGCCGGGTTGCCGGCGAACATCGAACCCTCGCTTAGCCATGACGCTGCTCCTCGCGGCCCACGGCGCGCACGTAGAAGATCAGCGCGACCATCACCACCATCAACAGGGTCAGCGACAGCGCCGCCCCCAGCGGCCAGTTTCTGAGTTGCCCGAATTGCAATTCGATCAGATTGCCCAGCATCAGCTGTGTCCCCCCGCCCAGCACGCGCGGCGTGACATAGGCCCCAAGGCAGGGCACGAAAACAAGGATCGAGCCAGCCACGACACCGGGTTTGACCAGTGGGAAGATCACCCTGCGCAGAACCTGCATCCGCGTCGCGTAAAGATCATACCCCGCCTCGACCAGATTGAAGTCCAGTCGCTCCATAGACGCATAGATCGGCAGGATCATCAGCGGCAGATAGACATAGGTCATCCCCACCATGATCGCGAATTCGGTGAACAGCATCTGGATCGGCTCGTCGATGATACCCATCGCCATCAGCAGGCTGTTGACGGTGCCCTCGTTGCGGATCAGCTCCATGATCGCGAAAGTCCGGATCAGAAGGTTGGTCCAGAACGGGATCATGATCAGCAGCATCCAGATATCGCGCTGCCCGGCGGGGCGTGTGGCGATGAAATAGGCCGTTGGAAAGCCGATAAGCAGGCACATCGCGGCCGTGATCAGGGACAGTTTCAGCGAGCGCCAGAAGACGGATAAATGCGCATCGGCCAGGGTCAGTTCTTCGGTGAAGAAATCAATCTGGGCGACCACGTTGAACCAGGCCTTGGTGGAAAATTCCCACACGACCCCGCCGTAATCGCCGGGTGTCAGGAAGGAATAGACCACCACGATCAACAGCGGGCCGCTGGCCGCGATCAGCAGCAGGAACATCGCTGGTGCCAACAACAGGAAACGGGCGCGGCGTTCTTCGCGACGGCGGTTGAGGGCGTGATCGCTCATGCCGCTAATCCCTCAGAACCTGGCCGATGCCGGGGGCAAAATTGATGCCCACCTTGTCGCCCACGGTCCCGGTCTGGGCCTGATCCGGCTGGTTCTGACGGCGCACCACAAAGCGCCCGCCACTGTCCAGATCGACATGGTAATGCGTGTCGGTGCCGAAATAGACCACATCGGCCAGTGTGCCGGGCAGCAAAGCGCCATTGGCACCGTCCAGCGTGGCATGTTCGGGCCGGATGGCCAGGGTGATACGGCCACTGCCCGATCCTTCGCCGCCCAATGCGCTGGCGGCGATTTCCATGCCCGAGGCCAGTTTGACCTGCGCCCCTGCGTCGCTGGTGGACAACAATTCGGCCTCGATAAAATTGGTATCGCCGATGAAATCCGCCACGAACCGTTCGGCGGGGTGATCATAGATGTCGCGCGGTCCGCCAATCTGGCGAATGGTGCCGCCCTTCATCACTGCGATCCGGTCGGACATGGTCAGGGCTTCTTCCTGATCGTGGGTCACGAAGACAAAAGTTATGCCCGTCTCGTGCTGCAGGCGTTTCAACTCCAGCTGCATTTCCTTGCGCAGTTTGAAATCCAGCGCAGACAGCGGTTCGTCCAGCAGCAAAACCTTGGGGCGCGGGGCCAAAGCCCGGGCCAGCGCCACGCGTTGTTGTTGTCCGCCGCTGATCTCCGAGGTCTTGCGATCCGCCATCGGCTCCATCTGAACGAGGGCGAGCATTTCATTGACGGTCTCGGTGATCTCGGATTTCGGGCGGTTCAGCATTTCCAGCCCGAACGAGATGTTCTGGCGCACTGTCAGGTGTGGAAACAGTGCATAGGATTGAAAAACCGTGTTGACCGGGCGCTCGTAAGGGGGCATCGGCAGGATGTCTTCACCGTCCAGGGCAACTGTACCGCTTGTGGGGTCCAAAAACCCGGCGATGACCCGCAACAGGGTGGTTTTGCCACAGCCCGACGGCCCCAGAAGAGTGAAAAACTCGTTCGATTGAATGGTTACCGACACGTCATCAAGGGCGGTAAAGGCTTCTTTTCCCGCGCCAAAGATTTTTGTCACGTTTTCGATTTCAATCACTGGCACGCCCCCCGATGGCGGTATCTGAGTTTGATCAAACGACTTGGCGGGCTGCGAGTCAAGCATGCATCGCGTCTGATGCGGGAATACCCCGAAGGGGGTATGTCCTTGCAAAACCTCGTGAAAACAGAGTTTGAATCAAATTAAGGATCACGGACACGGCGCGCCCGAGGTGCCTAATCCTTGAGCAAATGCGGTGACGTTTGAACGGCACTTTGATCTTGGTTAGCGCGCAGAAGGGCCGCGCTGACCAGAGCCGGGGCCATCGGCGCACAGCCAACCGGGTCAAGGCGGATGCCAGCAAATCCGGTGCTGTTCAGCGCCTCGGGAATGTCATCAATCACATGGCCCAGCTTGGCGGCAAAGAAGGGCAGGCATATGGATTGCGCGCTGAGACCGGCAGCGGCGTCCTCAAGATGTGGGGGCTGTTCGACAAAGCCGACACGTTGCTCGGAAAACTGGATGCGGTCTGCCAATGCCTCGGCAAAGGCATAGGTATCGCGCGCCGCATTTGGGCTGCGGCCCGATCCGTGACCGGCCAGAAACAGCTGAGTGTCTTCTGCGCGCCAGCCCTGTTCGGCCAACACGCCCCGCAGCAAGGCATCGGCCATGTCTGGCAGGCCGGGATCGACCCCAAAAGGCAACGCCACCCGGGCCGCGTGGTCGCCCAGCCGATTGATCAGATGGGTCTGCGTGAACCACCCTTGAGACATGAACATGGGATAGATCAGCGGGTTCTCGGGGCTGTCTGCCAAAGCCGCATCCAACGCGCCGGGATTGGCCAGCGTTGCACTTGTCACCTGCCAGCCGGGCAGTGTTTGCGCCACATGGCTTGCAAATTCGGCAAGGGTTGCCTCGGGCGGGCCGGGTTCGGAGGGTTGGCCGTGGGCAACGATGATGGCGGCGGTCGGGTGATGTGTCATGGCTCACATGTAGGGCGAATTCAGGTCAGGCAACAGGGGCAGTGGACCTGATTTTCGGATACGCCAGCGCGGGGCAGTGATCGCCGGGGCGGTGGATTGCGGATGATCTGCCCCTGCCATTTCACCGCACTGTGCCGTGCACATAGACCCTGTACATCTTGTGTCCAAGGGTCTAGATGCAGCCCCTTGTTGGCTGACACTGTGATTGTCGGCCTGCCCCATACCCTGCAACATCTCTGACTTGGAGCGGCTGTGAAGAAGACCTTGGCAGACGCGCTGAACGCGCGCGGATACACCACCCTGACGGCTGTGCAAGAGGCGGTGACCAACCCCGATATTACCGGCCAGGACATGCTGGTATCGGCGCAAACCGGATCAGGCAAGACCGTTGGGTTTGGCATGGCAATTGCGCCCGGTTTGCTTGGCGACGCCGATGTTTTTGAGCGCGCCGATGCGCCCCTTGCGCTGGTGATTGCCCCGACACGTGAACTGGCCCTGCAGGTCAAACGCGAGTTGGCGTGGTTGTTTGCCAATGCGGGTGCGGTTGTTGCCTCGACGGTCGGCGGCATGGATATGCGCGACGAAAGGCGGACCCTGACACGGGGGGCGCATATTGTTGTGGCCACCCCTGGGCGGTTGCGCGATCACATCATGCGCGGCTCGATCAATCTGAGCGCCCTGAAGGCCGTGGTGCTGGACGAAGCCGACGAGATGCTTGATCTGGGCTTTCGCGAAGACCTTGAATTTATTCTGGAGAACGCCCCGACCGAGCGCCAGACCCTGTTGTTTTCCGCCACTGTTCCAGCGGCCATCGCCAAGCTGGCCAAAAGCTATCAGAAAGAGGCGGTCCGCATCGCCACCGCCAGCGGATCAAGCCAGCACGCCGATATCGATTACCGCGCACTCAAGGTTTCGGCCCGGGATGGCGAGAATGCAATCATCAACGTGCTGCGGTATTACGAGGCCCCCAATGCGATCGTGTTTTGCAACACCCGCGCGATGGTCAATCGGCTGACCACGCGGCTGTCCAATCGCGGGTTTTCGGTGGTTGCACTGTCGGGTGAGTTGTCGCAAAGCGAACGTACTCATGCCTTGCAGGCGATGCGCGACGGGCGCGCAAGGGTTTGCGTTGCCACGGATGTGGCGGCGCGCGGCATTGACCTGCCCAATCTCGATCTGGTGATCCACGCGGAGCTGCCCAGCAATCAGGAAACCCTGCTGCACCGCTCGGGGCGCACGGGCCGCGCCGGGCGCAAGGGCGTCAGCGTGATGATCGTGCCCCCCGCCGCGCGCCGCAAGGCCGAGCGTTTGCTGGGCTGGGCCAAGCTGTCTGCCGAGTGGGACAATGCACCCTCGGCCGAGGCCGTGTCGGCCAAAGATGAGGAGCGGATGTTGGCCAATCCCGACTGGCTGGAGCCGGTGGTCGAGTCGGACCTTGAGGCAGTAAACAAACTGACCGGCACCTTCAGTGCCGAGCAGATCGCGGCCGCCTATCTGAGGCTGTATCGCGAACGCCATTCTGCGCCCGAAGAGCTTTCGGATATCAACGAACCCGCCAAGCCGCGTGCGGCTTTTGGACCCAGTGTCTGGTTTTCGCTGGCAGGCGGGCGCGCTGCCGGGGCCGAACCGCGCAGGCTGTTGCCGATGCTGTGCAAGATGGGGAACGTGTCGCGCGACGATATCGGTGCGATCCGCATTCAGCCCGATGCCTCGCTGATCGAGCTGCGCGAGGGGGCGGTGCAGGGCTTTCTGGCTGCTATCGGCCCGGCGATGACTCTGGAAGAGGGCGCGGCGTTGACCCGGCTGTCCGCACCTCCCAAGCTGGAACGGGCACCGCGCCCGAACAAATCCAAGGGCCCCAAGGCCCGCCCGCCACAACCGCGCGAGGCTGAACCGGCCAAGACTGGCAAGGTCTCTGGCACAACCACGCCTGTGGATTGGAACGATGATCCCGCTCCACGGGTGAAAAAACCCAAACCCGGCGGCAAGGCGGCGCATCAGAAAAAACCCCGGCACCGAAAAGAGGGCGCGCGCTCTGCGCCCGGATCGGGGGATGAGGCCTGGACCGCGCGCAAAACCAATGCCGAAAAATCAGATCGCAGCGGTACGAAAGAGGGACGCCCCAAGGGACCCAAGCCACCTGTCGGGAAACCCTCAAGCAAGAAGAACCGTGCCCGTCAAGCCGCCTCTGCGCTGCGCGGCAAACGCAAACCCGGGGGCGTGAGAAAACGAGACAAATCCTGAGCCGCTGTGATGCGCCTTGATTTATCTGCCGTTCGGAGGGTGTTTTGTAAGGTCTGACTTGACGCGCCAAACCCCATCAAATATTAGCTCAAGCCTCAGAGCGGGCGTTGTGTAGTGGTAAGACCTCAGCCTTCCAAGCTGATGACGCGGGTTCGATTCCCGCCGCCCGCTCCAATCGCTTTTCCTCCTGTGACATATCAAGCTATTGACGGCCCTGTCGTTGCCCGCCAAAACGCTGCAAGAATTCGTAGACGAGGAAGCATTATGGTCCGCAGATCCCCTGAAGGGGCGGAAAGCCTGGATCGGGACAAGTCAAAGCAGATTGGCGCGCTTGCCGAACTTTGGCCGTTCCTGAAGCCCTATCGCGTTCTTGTATTTTCTGCGGTGCTGGCGCTGATCCTGACGGCGACGGTGTCGTTGATCCTGCCATTGGCGGTGCGCCGCGTGGTGGATAATTTCAGCACCAAGGATGGCGCGATCCTCGATTACTATTTCACCGCCGCCCTTGGCATTGCTGCGCTTTTGGCGCTTGGTACCGGACTGCGCTATCTGCTGGTCTCACGGCTGGGCGAACGGGTGGTTGCTGATATCCGCAAGGCGGTGTTCAGCCGCGTGATCGGGATGAGCCCGGCTTATTTCGAGAATATACTGACCGGCGAGGTGCTGAGCCGGATCACCACCGACACCACGCTGATCCTCAGCGTCATCGGCTCGTCCATTTCAATCTCACTGCGCAATGTATTGATTTTCCTCGGCGGCTTGGTTCTGATGCTGTTCACCTCGGCCAAGCTGACCGGGATGGTGCTTTTGATTGTGCCGCTGGTGATTGTGCCGATCCTTGTGCTGGGGCGCAAATTGCGGGGACTAAGCCGCGAGAACCAGGATTGGATCGCCGCCAGTTCCGGCAATGCGTCAGAGGCCTTGTTGAGCGTGCAGACCGTGCAGGCTTTTACCCATGAAGACGCAAGCCGCACCCAATTCGCCGACATCACCGAGCGCAGCTATGTTGCTGCGCACCGCCGGGTGAACACCCGCGCCTTGATGACAATCATTGTTATTTTCCTTGTCTTTACCGGCATTGTCGGCGTGCTTTGGATGGGCGCGAACGCAGTGCGTGAGGGCACGATGACGCCGGGCATGCTGGTCCAGTTCGTGATCTATTCGGTGATGGTGGCTGGTGCTGTTGCGGCCCTGTCGGAGATCTGGGGCGAGTTGCAACGCGCGGCGGGCGCCACCGAACGTCTGGTCGAGCTGTTGCAGGCCGAAGACAAGGTGGTTGATCCTGCCGATCCGACACCATTGCCGACCCCCGCCAAAGGGGCGATCCGATTTGAGGATGTGAGTTTCCACTAT
>Ga0316205_10005047_pt1 | contig 11147 bp, 15 predicted proteins | sample 3monthpyrite_MG_FD_204941 | JGI IMG/M metagenome (GOLD analysis project Ga0316205, IMG submission 204941) | Microbial mat bacterial communities from mineral coupon in-situ incubated in ocean water Damariscotta River, Maine, United States -... | ecosystem: Environmental > Aquatic > Marine >...
AACCCCAAACAACCCCGCCCCGATCCCAAGATGCCCCTTGGTCACATACACATCGTTACCCCCACGATCATCAATCACCGAATACCCAAACACCCCCGTCGCAGGCCCGAAGTAACTCCCCGCCGCCTCGTATGTATCATTCCCACCCCAATCGACAATCGACTGATTCCGAGTCGGGCTGTCAGGATCTAAAAATGGTCCTACCGGATAGTCGTAGACATCATCCCCACCCGCATCAACCACCGCCGCGATCTTCGACATGTCATACCGATTATCCCCCTTCCCCCCAAGCACCCGGTAGTGCCCACTCTCATTAACATCAAACGCAAGCACATCGCCTTCGACCGCCGCCCGCAAATCCGCAGGAAGCGCCCCATCCCCCATCGCCTTCCGATTCATCATCAGCCCACCCCGCACCGCCTTCTCCCACGCATACCCGTGCTGCTGCATCGCAAACGCTCGCACTGCGACACCAATCGAAGCTTCTTCTGCCGCACCCTGAATCACCCGGATATGGTCCTCAGCATTGGCTCCGTAAATCGACCAGTCCCCCCGCATCTGATCCACCAACGCCGTCGCCTTGGTCCACATCTGACTTTCAACCTGCCCCTCAGCACTCGCAACCGTCGCCGAAACAACCTCCTCCGCCGACACCCCCATCAAACTCGGCAGCCCCAAAACTTCTTCAATCCCGCGTGCAATCTTCTTCAGATCCCCATCCTTCCGTTTCTCACCGATCCTGTTGAAGCCCTTGGCCACATCCGCAACATCAGCCTCAATCCGGTCCAGGCTCAAAGGCCGCTCAAACACCTGCACCACCGCCGAAAGTGAACCCGGATCAAGCGCCTCATCCTGCACCCTCCGCAAGTTCTCCATCAACGCACCAAGCCCATCATCAACATCAAGCACCCCGAGTTCCTTCGCCCGCTCAAGAATCATCCCCTCAAACTCACCCCCCTCCACTTCCCCAATCTCCCGGCCCCCAAGCCCCCGCCCGATCGTCCCCGACCACTCATCCTTGCTCGACATCTCAACCTCAACAACAAACTCCTCCCCCCCGGGTCCGCCCTTGGCCACCGACCCGCTCATCGAAGCCTCAGGCGACCGCCGCAGCACAATCACCACATCGTCCCCAACCCCCATCGACTCAACCATTCCCTTAAACCCATCCGCATCCACAGCCACCCCATTGAGCGAAACAATATTGTCCCCGCGCTGAATCCCAGACTCGGATGTAAACGAGTACCCACCCAAAGGCCCAGGGGAAATCCAGCTCGCAACAAGCCCATCCACCGTATCACGCACCGTCAGCCCCAGATACCCACGCTCGTCCCAAGGCCTTGTATCTTCTTGCGCACCAGCACCCATCGCCAAAACCGCAACAACAAACCCAAACCAAACACTCTGCTTCAGGAACATGCAAATCTCCAGTTAAAACTCGATCAACAACTCACTCGGCTTCAAGCGACCAAGGCAGCATCTTCGAACCGTGCCAAGTCATCGACCCAGCCTCGTACTCCTCAAACGCCGCCGCGTGCCCATCAAAGAAAAACAGATTGCTCTTCCCATAATGAGGCACAAGCTCCCCCTCAAAGAACACCGCAGGCTGCGACGCATCATCCAGATCACAATCAGGCTCCCGCTCAGGATCCTCCACCGATCCATAAGGCGACAAGTACAACCCCGGGAAGTTACAATCCCCACCCATCACAAACCGACTCGGGTAGTACACATATCGCTCACGCACCGACGAGAACTGCCTCTGAAATCGATCCCAGCTAAACCGCGCCGCATTAAAATACGAAGTCGGCGCATACTCATCAGGCCGCGCCGGATCGTGATACGCCTCCCGCCCATCCAAATAATCCTCAAGCAACTCCGTCCACCCCAACCCAGGCTCATCCCCACCAACCCCATCACCATCCCCCCCATACACCTGCCACCCAGACCAGTACGGATACCACCCCTTATTGTCGTCCGCATACATCGTCTGCCCGGTCGCGATCGACCGCACATTGACCAAGCACTTCACCTGCCGCGCAGAATCCCGAGCCCTCGCCAGCGCAGGCAGCAAGATCCCCATCAACACCGCAATGATCGCGATCACCACCAACAACTCAATCAGCGTAAACCCATTCCGAATCTGCTTCGACATACCAGTCTCCTTGCCCCCAATCCGACACCCACAGTCTATCGGCATTCTCCCAATTCCGGAACACCAACCAACCCATATCCACAAAAAAACCGGCCCAAAGGCCGGTTCTTCATATTCATTTCTTCTCTGGTGCCATGGTTTGACCGTCTTCGGCAAACCATGTCTTCATTTCACTTTTGGTGGGCTCAGCACATCTCAACGCACATCGCCACCGCATTCCCACCACCCAAACACAACGCCGCCACACCCTTCTTCCCTCCAGTCCGCTTCAACTGATGAATCAAAGTCACCAGCACCCGAGCACCCGATGCCCCGATCGGATGCCCGATCGCAACCCCGCCGCCGCAGATGTTGAGCTTGTCTTCGCTGATCCCCAACGCCTTGATATTGCACAGCAACTGAGCCGCGAACGCCTCATTGATCTCATACAGATCCACATCATCAATCGACCACCCCGCCTTATCCAAGGCCCCCTTCACCCCATCAATCGGAGCCGTAAAGATATTCTTCGGATCAACACCGGATGTGTTGTACGAAACAATCTTGCACAAAGGAGCTAACCCAAGCTCGCTCGCCTTTGCTTCGCTCATCACAACCGTCGCCGCGGCACCATCGGATATCTGCGATGCGTTCCCCGCGGTAATCGTCCCGTCCTTCGTAAACGCCGCACGGAGTTTCGACAGCCCCTCGGCGGTCGAGTCCCCACGGATCCCCTCATCAATCTGAATCCCGCCGTCCGCGCCCGGCTTACGACGATTCCCCAGCTGCTCCCCCGTCAGCTTCACGACCTCGCCATCAAAGTGCCCCGCGTCCCAAGCCGCCGCCGCACGCTGATGCGACTGCGCCGAGAACCGGTCCTGATCCTCCCGCGTGATTCCATGCTCGCCCGCCGTATGCTCTGCAGCATTCCCCATCGGCCACCCCTCAAACGCACAACGCAGCCCGTCGTACGCCATGTGATCTTCCATCGTCCCCGGCCCATACTTCACACCCTGACGAACATGCGCAAAGTGCGGAGCCCCCGTCATGTTCTCCATACCCCCGGCAACAACACACTCGTTGTCCCCCGCCTTGATCGACTGAGCCGCCATCATGACCGCTTCCAAGCCAGACCCACAAACCTTATTGATTGTCTTGGCGCTCAGCGTCGAAGGCAGTCCAGCCTTCAACCCCGCCTGACGAGCCGGGTTCTGACCCACACCCGCCTGAAGCACACACCCCATCACGCACTCATCAACATGATCCTTCGCCGCCGGAGCATCATTCAAAGCCGCCTCAATCGCAAACGCCCCGATCTGAGGCGAAGCCACCCGCGAAAACGAACCGAAGAACTTTCCAACAGGCGTCCGGCGAGCGGCAACAATAACTGGCTGATTCGACATAAGGCATTCTCCAGATTGAGTGATTTCAGTGTATTCTGAGGGTCAGAATCCTAGGTACAAAATCACACAATACCAACCCGACCCACATCCCCAGGCATTGAATTGACCCCACACACGCCCCCAAAACGCAAGCTCCGCCTCTGGATCGAATGGATCACCCTCTACATCCTCACCCCGCCCATCATCGCAGGAATCACCCAGCCACACCGAGCAGACCCTCTCCTAGACAGCATTGGCCTGGGATTCATCTCAATGGACACCGGGCTCCCCTCCGGGCTATTCATCTTCCCCCTACTCATCCTCACCTTCGTCGTCATGCTCCTGATCCTCCGCAAAGACCCAACCTTCGACAACCGCAACCTCTGGAATCTAGCAGATCTCAAATCCGCTCTCCGCAGGATCTTAATCACCTTCGCGCTAGCCGCCCCCGTCATCCTCCTCGCGAGCTGGTTCCTCGCCCACCACACCACCCTCCTCCCCGAGTCCGGCTTCCTCCGTCTCCCACGCCAGATCCCCCTGCTCATGCTCGCCATCACGATCTTCTACCCCTGGATCAGCGCCTACCCACAAGAAGTCACCCACCGCGCATTCTTCTTCCACCGCTACGCCCCAATCCTCGGCTCCGGAACCCCCATCCTCATCATCAACATCCTCTGCTTCTCATGGCTCCACGCCCCCATGTGGAATCCGATCGCACTCATCATGACCCTGCCAGCGGGCGCGATCTTCGCATGGACCTACCGCAGAACCAACTCAACGCTGGCCGCAGGATTCGAACACGCCCTCTACGGCATCTGGGCCTTCGCGTGCGGCTTGGGCTACTTCGTCTTCGCAGGAAACGCCGGCTAATCCCTCACCCGCTCGGTATCTCAATCACCGCCCCATTCTCCGCATCAGACTCCCCTGTCACCAGCCCCACAACCCGCCCCGCAACCTCCTGAGCCGAAAGCGTCGCCTCAGTCGGCAGCATCTCCTCGCTCACAAACGACCGCAGCATCCCCGTCTCAATCGCCCCAGGACAGATCGAATACCCACGCACGCCCATCTCCCCATATTCATTCGCCACCGCCTTAGCCAGCACCCCAACCGCACCCTTGGTGCAGCCGTAGACCCCCAGCCCATCAAACGGATCCACCTGCGCCATCGACGATACATTCACAATCACCCCAGATCCCCGCTCAGCCATCCCCCCAATCACCCGCCGCGCCAGATCCACAGGCCCGATCGAGTTCACCGCAAACATCGCCTCCATCTGCTCGAAGGCCATCTCCCCCATCTTGCAGAACTCAGCCACCCCAGCGTTATTAACCAGCGCATCGACCCGCCCAAACTTTGCCATTGATGAATCAATCATACGGGCACGATCAGAATCCACCCCAACATCCCCAGCCACAGCAACCCACTCCCCCGCAAGCAAAGCCCCCACCCGCTCAAGCTTTCCCAGCCCCCGCCCAACCAACACACAGCGATACCCACGCTCGCTGAGCTGGACAGCCACCTGCTCCCCGACCCCGGAACCAGCCCCGGTTACAATCGCCACCAATCCATTCCCGTCATTCATACCATTTCTCCTTCCACCATCCTACCCTCCCCCATGTTCCCAGAAATTGAACGCACCCTCCTCTCCCGTGAACAGATCGCCGACCGCGTCAAAGCCATGGCCGACGAGATCGTCACAGACCTTGAAAGCGACCTCGCCAAGGACGGCGACTCCCGCCTCGACGAAGACCGCGTCATCATCATCCCCATCATGACCGGCGCCATGATCTTCGTCGCAGACCTCATCCGCGAACTCCCCGTCAAGCTCTCCCTAGGCCTCACCTCCGTCCGCTCCTACCCAGGCGCCTCCATCTCCTCAAAGGGCGCACACCTCGAATCAGACCTCCCAGACAACCTAGAAGGCAAGCACATCATCGTACTCGACGACATCCTCGACTCCGGACAGACCCTCGCCCTGGTCAAAGCGATCATCCTCAAGCAAAAACCAGCTTCACTCCGTCTCGGCGTTATGCTCGACAAACAAACCCCGCGGACCATCGATGTCAAATGCGACTATGTCGGCTTCGAAATCCCAGACGAGTTCGTAGTAGGCTACGGCCTCGACTACGACGGCTACTACCGAAACCACCCCGAAATCGTCATCCTCAACCAAGACGCCATCCCCAAACGATAACCCCCCACAACACAAAATCAAAAAGCACCCGCTTATATTCAGCGGGTGTTTTTATACATACATCAAAATCACCTACCGCCGACGCCGCCCAGCAACCAACCCACCAAGACCCAGCAGACCCAACCCAGAAGGTGCCGGAACCACATAAACACTCACAGATCCAAAGTCAGGATTCGCAAAAGGATGGAAATCCCCCTCATGCGCCGGATGTGGGGTGAATGTCTCCAAAACAAACAAAGGATAATCTGGCGCTCCTACCAGCAACCAGTCAATAACACCCAGCGATCCCACAGCGATGGTCACACTGAAATTAGCGAGTAAAACAGGACCGTTCCCGAGAGCCGAGGCAGGGTCTGGCGGGATAGCGGGCCAAAACACAAGTTGTCCCATGCCGACACCGTTGTAGTTGCCCTCTCCCGCATGCCCGAAGTCCTCCTCCCCCAACACTCCCCATGAAGCAACCGAAGCAAGAGCCATTTCATCAACAACGCCCGCACCACCAGCCGCCGATAGCCCAAAAAAAGCAGCGGAGATGTGAGTACCGATATCGGCATCCCCATAGACCGCAAGCGTAATACTCGTCGTCACCGTCGAATCAACAACAGACTGCGACGCAACAATGCTCAGCGAAGCCGACTGCCCCAACGCACCCGACGCAAGACCAGCAACAGCCCCAAGCACAATACAGTTCTTCATATCAAACCCTTTCATCAAATCTCACTCACAACCGCCGACGCCGCGTCCCAATACACCCCGCCCCCAACAGCACCATCACCCCCGATGGCGATGGAATATAAAACGAGCCCATTTCTATATCATCTTCAAAGAACCATTTCGCTTCACCCCCAACTCCAGCAGGATTTGCATAGATATCGATCATCTCCAACGGTAACCAGCCAGTGAGATTATCCTCCGGCCTGTCGTACCCCGCAAACCGCCATCCCAACTCCGTCTCTAAAGTAATCGGCTCCGACAAAATAATCTCAAAGCTCGCCACAAACACCGGCCCACCAGCAAGCGATGACGCCTCATCAGGTAGAACAAAGGGCACAAACGCGCGCTGTAGAGCCGAAAATCCGGCATGCCCACCCGCCCCGTCATACCCCTCATCAAACAAAAAAACATCATCTTGCCACCCCGGACTCTCCAACAGCGACACCCCCTCAACCGTCGAGTTCTCCCCGATCGCTTCCAATGAAAACGAAGAGGTGAGCACATGCGTCGGATCAAACGACGGCGCCGAATAATCCGAATCCACGAACACGCTCAGCGTCATTCGATTATCACCATCCCACACCCCATCGGCAACCATCTCCATCGAAGCATACTGCTGCCCAAACACCGAAGGCACCGCACAAACCATCACACCAACAGCCGCCAATACAATATTCGTTCTCATATCGCAATCTCCAAAATTCAACTCAACCATCTGAATACCCAAAGTATACAACCAACCCCGGCACCCCGCCACGCTTAATCCATCTAAAGAACCCATCCAAATCACCCACAAAAAAACCCGCCCAGCAACCCGGACGGGCGTTTAGTACTTCACAAAGCAATCCGCAATCAGCGCCGACGACGCCCAACAACCAACCCACCAAGCCCAAGAAGAGCCAGCGAAGACGGCGCCGGAATGTATACTAAAGATACACTTCCAAACTCAATATCCGTAAGCTGTGTGATTTCGCCAGGCGGATTCCCATTCGGATTTGCATTCACATCGATTATTTCCAATGCGAAGGTCCCGATGCCACCAGCGAGTGTCCAGTCGATATTATTGCTCGAGTTTGCTGCGAGGGTCACTGCGAACGAACCCAGGTAGACCGGACCGTTTCCGAGAGCCGAAGCGGCCGCTGGTGGAATGAATGGAAGGAATACGATCTGACCCATGATCATGCCGGTGTTGCCACCGCCAGTGTGACCAAGATCTTCAAAGCCAAGCCCGCCCCATGCAGCACCCGTAGCGACCATATCGATGACGGACTCGTCACCGCCGACCGCGCCAAGATTGAATGCAGCACCAGTAATATGCGTTCCAAAGTCTGCGTCCGCATAGACACTCAAAGTAAACGAGGTCGTCATTGTCGTGTCAACAACACTCTGCGAAGCCACAATACTCAAAGAACCACTCTGCCCCGCAGCACAAGACGCAAGACCGGCAACAGCCGCCAATACAATATTCGTTCTCATATCTCAATCTCCTATTTGAATAGTTTCAATCTTCTCTCAAACTACCGCCGGCGACGCCCGACAACCAAACCACCGAGACCGAGAAGGGCCATAGCGGATGGAGCAGGAACGATGACCACTGAAATGCTGCCGAATGAAGGCGCTGCGATACCAGTGACTTCACCTGGAGGATTTCCGCCTGGATTGGCATTTACATCGATGACTTCGAGAGCGAAGGTACCGATGCCACCACCAATCGTCCAAGTAGCAACGCCGTAGCCGGCATCATCAGCAACGGTCACCAAAAACGATCCCAGGAAGACTGGTCCGTTCCCGAGAGCCGAAGCGGCATCTGGCTGGATGAATGGGAGGAAGGTGATCTGACCCATGATCATGCCGGTGTTACCACCACCGGTGTGACCCAGATCGTCAAAGCCGAGAGCACCCCATGACGCGGATGTCGCGGTCATGCTCTCAATATCCCCGCCACCTGTGGCGTTCAGTGAGAACGCAGCACCAGTGATATGCGTACCAAAGTCAGCATCCCCATACACCGACAAGGTAAATGAATTTGAAGGCCCCCCATATGAGTTCGAAGCCACAATACTCAACGAAGCACTCTGAGCCGCAGCACCAGACGCAAGACCGGCCACAGCCGCCAATACAATATTCCTACTCATATCTTCTCCTCCTGTATATACATTCTGACATTCAGAATACCAAAGTATACAACCAATCCCAGATTTCAACAATGGCAAAATCCCCCACAAACACACCCCAACACCCAAAAAAGCACCCGCCCGTAAAACCGGGCGGGTGCTCTTGCTTAATTCTGTGAGCTGCAAGCAACTCACGCCACCCCCGCTGCGATCAGCGGCGACGACGACCAGCAACCAAACCCCCAAGCCCAAGAAGAGCAAACGACGAAGGTGCAGGAACAACATCAATAACAGTCACAGTCGCCGAACCAAAGTTCGGATTCAACACTTGAGTAACCACGCCAGGAGGGTTTCCACCCGGATTGGCATCCGCATCGATCACCTCAAGAGCAAAGTCCGCATCGAAGAGACCCACAAGTGACCAATCAATCACGCCGTTTGACCCGGCAAAGATTGTCACATCGATGTTGGCAAGCAATACAGGACCACTGCCAAGAGCAGATGACGCATCCGGTGCAAGGAATGGCAGGAACACGATCTGCCCCATAATGATCCCGTTGTGATTACCATCACCACCGTCACCCAGATCATCCTCCCCCAACGCCCCCCAAGACGCCACAGACCCCAGAGCCATCCCATCAACGACACCAGCACCGCCGATCGCCGAAAGCCCAAACGCGGCCCCAGTAATATGAGTGCCAAAATCGGCATCGCCATAGATCGCAAGGGTCAGCGATGTTGTCACAGTCGAAACCACAAGCGTCTGCGAAGCAACAATACTCAACGACGCACTCTGCGCCCCAGCACCCGAGGCAAGCCCAGCTACAGCAGCGACCAAAAAAGCCTTTCTCATCTCTCTCTCCTTTTTAATTCAAACTCTCTTCTCATCTCTTCCCATCCCACGACGCAGGATGAAATCTGAACGGACGGCTCCAATCCAGATATCCCACCCTACCCACTTTCCACCCCCCCCGCAACCACCCACTCACCGCTCAACAAACAGAGCTGTTAGAAAATCTAAAAAAAACATCCGCCCGACGAACCGGGCGGATGCTCTTTGCTTTATGCAGTGAGTTGCAAGCAACTCTTGTCTACATCGCTGCGATTAGCGGCGACGACGACCAGCAACCAAGCCACCGAGACCGAGAAGGGCCATAGCGGATGGAGCAGGAACAACGTTCACTGAAACGCTGCCGAATGAAGGCGAAGCGAGGCCAGTGATCTCACCTGGAGGGTTGCCGCCTGGGTTGGCGTTTACGTCGATGACTTCGAGAGCGAAGGTGCCGATGCCACCAGCGAGTGTCCAGTCGATCTGACCGGCTGAGTCAGCAGCGATGGTCACAGCGAACGAACCCAGGAAGACTGGACCGTTGCCGAGAGCCGAAGCGGCATCTGGAGCGATGAATGGGAGGAAGGTGATCTGACCCATGATCATGCCGGTGTTACCACCGCCAGTGTGACCAAGATCTTCAAACCCGAGGCCGCCCCATGCAGCACCCGAAGCGACCATATCGGTCACCATTCCGCCACCGACTGCACCAAGGTTGAATGCAGCACCGGTGAGGTGAGTGCCGAAATCAGCATCGCCGTACACCGAAAGGGTGAAGGAAGTAGTCATGGTGGAATCGACGGTGGCGTGCGAGCTAACGATGCTCAGTGCCCCAGTTTGTGCGGCTGCGGCGGAAGCGATTCCGGCAACAGCTGCGAGCGCAATAGCGTTCTTCATTTCAAATCTCCTCATCTGGAAACAGTTTATGGTTTTCTAACAGAAATACCTAGTTTGGAAACGAACGACTCGTTCCTGACCCGCAACAACAATAATCCAATTTCGATGCTCATGCAAGTGGAATATCCAATCGAATTCGTCAATTTTCATGAATACCTCCCAAATACACCTTTCAGCACCCTATCACCCCCTCATAATCCGTCATTTTATCCATAATTCGCCCTCTCATTTCTCCCGTCCAATCTCATTTTTTTAAAGAATGCCCCCAAATCATCTAGCCAACTTCACCGCATCTCCGAACCCACCACTCAATCGTGAACCCAAAGCCATGCCGTTCATCCGCAACATGCTCCTCAGACCGTTCGATAACCCACTCCTGTGCATCAAGCTCATCAAAGCTGACATCCCCATCAACCTCACAATGCACCCGTGTCCGCACCACAACATCCGCCCCCCCGATCGCCTGACGATAAATCTCACCGCCCCCAGCAACCCAAACCATCCCAGTCCCAAACCCCACATCAGCCCTTCGCCCGATCTCAATCGCCTCATCCAGCGACCGAGCAACCACCACCCCACACCCATCATTCCCAACCCCACCCTCTATAGATAGAGAAGATGACACCACAACATTGAGCCGCCCCGCCAAGCCCCCAGGCATCCCCAGCGTCTCAAAGGTCTTCCGCCCCATAATCACCGCATGCCCCCTGGTCGTCCGCATGAAATGCTTCAGATCATCAGGCAGCCGCCATGGTAGATCCCCATCACGCCCAATCACCCCGTTCTCACTGCAAGCCACAATCAGCCCAATCTTCGCACGCTCATTCTTCATCCCCCATCCTACCCCCCAAACACCCTCCCCCCTACCGCCCAAGCAGTTCCA
>Ga0316205_10005048_pt1 | contig 11146 bp, 9 predicted proteins | sample 3monthpyrite_MG_FD_204941 | JGI IMG/M metagenome (GOLD analysis project Ga0316205, IMG submission 204941) | Microbial mat bacterial communities from mineral coupon in-situ incubated in ocean water Damariscotta River, Maine, United States -... | ecosystem: Environmental > Aquatic > Marine >...
ATCACACTGCTATCCACATCATTCTGCTCTAGCACCCATTTAACATCAAATTAATAGCTTAATTGATCTTGCTGCCTACTCAGTTGTATTAGTCCCGCTACTGGCGGGATTTTACAACGAGGTCGAGCGGGAGAACCTTAAATACTCCGCAAAATCAAAGAGTCGGTGATTGGTAACATCGGATGATCACTTGCTTGTACCACCTGCACCGAATAAATGCTGAACGCCAATCTCCCCATGTGACCAATTGTCGCAGCCTGACACTCAAGAACCTGTTATCTTCATGATATACTTGCGTCAACAAATGAGTATTTCGAATTGATTTTATCGAGTAAATTTGATTGATGTTAAGTAGCTTAAAAGAAACCAGCGCTGATCATAATTTGGAGAACGCTGGCATATTAAATCGCGTTCGGTTGATCGCCATCAACGCTCACCTGCTACTTTTCATTTTTGCCGTTTTTTATTTGGAGATCAATTTTCCATGGCGTTGGATTGTTAGTTTATTATTTGCGGAAATTATTTTTGAAATATATTGTTATCGACTGGTCGCAAAACAATCACAGATAAGTTCAGTCACTTTATTTTCTCATATCGTTTTTGATTCATTACTGCTTGCAGCGCTCGCCTATTTCACTGGAGGGGCGAATAATCCGTTTATTTATTTATTACTGCTATCCGTTGCGCTCGGTTCATTCATGCTAACCGCACGCTACCTGCTAATATTGGTAGCCATGCAACTTAGTTTATATTCGCTGCTAAATATTTATCAACGCCCTCTCATATTGGCAGATACAAGTCCACTTGCCTCTTTTCATTTACACCTTGCTGGCATGTGGGTAAATTTTATTTTTACCGTTATTTTAATCGCTATTTTCGGCTTGCTTACTCGTCGAACATTAGTCAAGCAGGAAAAAAAGATCCAAAATATGCGAGAAAAAGCCTTACAGGATGAGCAAATTTTGGGACTGGGGATCATGTCTGCGAGTGCAGCTCATGAACTATCTACTCCGCTTTCGACCATGGCGATTATTGTTGATGATTTGCTCCACACTGACAGTGAGAATAAAGCGCACGAAGACATGAGTTTACTCGCCACTCAAATTGAAAACTGTAAGACCATTATTGGTTCACTCAATAACAAAAGCCTTCGTGCGCAAAAATCACTAACACAACAACAAGATAACCAGCAAAACCCACCAATCATAGAGTTTAAATCACACTTACAATCAATTATCGATAACTGGCTGGTTTATCGTCCTAAAATGAAAGTTTCTCAACAATGGTCAGAAGAATATTTATCGCTTAAGTGGAACATCTCTTTAAGCCTCGAACAGGCCATCACTAATTTGCTAGATAATGCAGCCGACGCTAGTTCGGAAAATTCCAAAAATATTATCGAGTTGCACTGTTACCCAGAGCCAGATCAACTTGTAATTGATATCGTAGATTTTGGCAATGGTATTTCATCGGAAACCAAGCAATCGCTAGGAACTAGAATCCAAGATACTCAAAAGAAAGATGGCTTAGGCTGGGGAGTGCTTTTATCAAATGTAGCAATCGAAAGAGTCGGTGGAAGTGTACAGTTACTCGAACACCAATCTGGTGGAACCTTAACACGAATTATTCTTCCACAAATTACACACAATGACTATTAATACCGACGCGAATTTTATCATTATTGACGATGACCAGATCTATCGAGAAGTGCTTGCTCGCAGTCTGGCGAAACTCGAATGTTCAGTTAAGTATTTCGCAAATCCACAGGATGCTTTACCAGCTATTAAACAAACCAACCCTTTGACGGTTTTACTCGACTTAAAACTAGAAGAGGATTCCGGTCTTAGGTGGATTAGTAGAATTCGTCTCTCAAATGAAAGATGCAAGATAATACTGCTTACCGGTTATGCCAGTATATCAACCGCCGTTGAAGCGGTTAAACTAGGCGCAGACGATTATTTAGCCAAGCCAATAACTGCTAGACAAATATTGAAACACCTGCAAGATAAAGCAAAAGGTGAAGATACTCCCATCGACGAAAAACCTATGTCAGTGGGACGATTAGAATGGGAGCATATTCAAAAAGTTTTGCTGGATAACGATGGGAATATTTCCGCTTCAGCACGTGCCTTAGGAATGCATAGAAGAACCTTGCAAAGAAAGCTTGCTAAAAAGCCAATGCCAAGCTAGAACGCTCAATCTACGGGGATATATTCCGCCCCTCGAAGCGCAAATTACCTCGCCCCCTGAGCGGAGTCGAAGGGTGCGTGCATTCCCCCAATTTTCGATTTCGACCGCGCTCAAACTACGCAAATCTCACGCAGCGAATACAAGAAAATTAATTATTATTTACGTGAATCGGCTGAAAGCCTTGAAAACATTGAGGAGGATTGGTGGAGCTAAGCGGGATCGAACCGCTGACCTCTACACTGCCAGTGTAGCGCTCTCCCAGCTGAGCTATAGCCCCAAATCCGGCGCGAATTTTAAGGGCTATGATGCTGAGTGTCAAGAAGTTACTCAATTATCTATAACTATTGTGGTCGCTCAATTGTTCTAAATTCACTATATCCAACCGGTTAAAAATGATATCTTTAGCAGATTAAATTATCCAATTAAAGGAAACCAGCATGTCGCTCACTCCCGATCTTCTAGAAGAACTCGAATTACTCAATTTATTTGATCTAAACTCCACTCAAGGTGGCTTAAAAGTCCATAAAGACGCCGATCCTAGCAGAGTAGCCGCTGCTCAAAGACTGTTTAATAAAGGAATGACAACTTTATCTGACGGTGGGTATTTGACTGACAGAGGTGTCGAGACAACCGAGCATGTTCAAGTGCTAATAAAAATGCTACAAGCGAACGAATCATAAACCTGTAAGTGAGCAATCCTGCAAAAATACCCTACCTTACTGAATTGAGGCGTTCTACTATGACTATCAATCAAACAGCACTAACATTATTTAGATCCAAAATAGCGCTACTCATTTTTTGTCTGTTAAACATCTCATTTGTTAACGCGAATAAAAAGCCGTTTACCGCTGAAGACTTAGTGCAACTGCAAAGAATTTCCAGCCCGCAGATTTCTCCCGATGATCGCTCGGTTGTTTATGTTATTCGCTCAACCGATATGGAAGCAAACAAGGGTAGAACAGATTTATGGCTTACCGATATAGAATCTAAAAAAGCGATTCAATTAACCACCCATAAAGCCTCTGATCATTCGCCAAAATGGTCCGTTGATGGACGCTTTATTTATTTTTTATCATCACGCTCAGAAAGTACACAAGTTTGGTTAATTGACAGAAAGAATAAAAATAAAATAACTCAGGTGACTGATTTCCTTGTTGACGTATCGAGCTTTAAACTATCTCCCGACTCCAGGAGTTTACTTTTTTCTGCAAGTGTTTATCCTGAATGCGGTAATTTTAAATGTACTGCTGATAAAGCAGAAATCGCTGATAACGAAAAAGCAACGGGACAAATTTACGACAAAATGTTTGTTCGTCATTGGGATCATTGGATTGGCGAAACTCAATCGCAACTTTTCTTAGCTCATTTAAATAAGAAAGGGATCGCCAGTAAAAATAAAATTATTCATGTATCAAAATCAGTTAATGCCAACGTACCATCAGATCCTTTTGGTGGCGATGAGGAATATAATTTTTCAGCCAATGGCAGTAACCTTTATTTTTCTGCCAGGCTGCAAAATGCACAAGAACCTACGTCTACAAATTTTGATTTGTATAGCGTCAATTTAGACTCTCCAAATAAAGCAAAACTATTAACTAAAAAGAATTTAGCATGGGATACTGCTCCTGTTATAAGCCATGATGGAAAAACCATGGCTCATTTAGCGATGAAAAGACCAGGGTTTGAGGCTGATCGATTAGAAGTTATTTTGACAGATTTACAAACCGGCAAAACAAGAAACCTCACCAAAAATTGGGATCGCTCGTTCGGTTCTTTAGCTTATTCTAAAGACGACCAATCGCTTTACCTAACCGGAAATAATATTGGAACCAAAGCGTTATGGAAGCTTGATATAGCAACAGGTAAACAAACTAAATTCAATGGTGATGGATATATTAGCGCTGTTTCGGTTGGAAACGATAAAGTTATATTTAGTAAAGATAGTCTTAAAAGCCCGTCACAGCTTTATTCAGCAAACTTGGATGGAAGTAGTCAACAACAAATCACCTTTGCCAACCAAGAAAAACTAAAACAAATTGCTTTTGGAGACTACGAGCAATTCTCTTTTAATGGATGGAATAACGAAACCGTTCATGGCTATGTGGTTAAACCAGCCAATTTTGCTGAAGGTAAAAAATACCCGCTTGCATTTTTAATTCACGGCGGCCCTCAAGGCAGTTTTGGTGATCATTTTCACTACCGTTGGAACCCGCAAACTTATGCTGGTCAGGGTTTTGTTGCGGTGATGATCGATTTTCATGGCTCGACTGGTTATGGTCAAAATTTTACCGATAGCATTACGCAAAACTGGGGAAGTAGACCGCTTGAAGATTTACAAAAAGGTCTGGCTTATGCTGTGAAAAAATATCCGTTTATTGATGCTAATAATGCCTGTGCTTTAGGAGCCTCTTATGGCGGCTATATGATCAATTGGATCGAAGGAAACTGGCAAGATCAGTTCAAATGCTTAGTTAATCATGATGGTATTTTTGATAATCGTATGATGTATTATTCAACCGAAGAACTGTGGTTTGTTGAATGGGAAAATGGTGGTAGTTATTTTGATAATCCGAAAAAACATGAAGAATTTAACCCTGCGAATCATGTAAAAAACTGGAAAACGCCAATGCTTGTTATTCAAGGAGGTAGAGACTTTAGAATCCCGGAGACGCAGTCTTTGGCAACCTTTACCGCACTACAAAAAATGAATATCCCAAGTAAATTACTTTATTTTCCGAAAGAAAACCACTGGGTTCTAAAACCAGCTAACAGTATTCAATGGCACAACGAAGTGAATAAGTGGCTGCATCAATATTTAGACTAATGGGTACCCTAATAAATATTTATACTAACAACTATTGCAATTAGATAAAAAAATCCCCGGTAACGCCGGGGAAATTATTTAACAACCTAGGTGATTTAAACGAGTAATCCTTTATGTCGTGCATCCACAAATCTACATCAATACTTAGCCAAGAGAAGCGTGTCCGCCGTACAATCGATAACCCGATTTAACAATTTGACTTGTTAGTATTTCATTACTTTCACAAGATTTTTCTGAGTTACTGGGTAAGTTCAATTCACCGCAAGATGCACACGCCCTTATTCGTAGCCTACCTTTGCGAAACGTAGCCCACTGGTGTTTGAATTCTTTCATTTTAATGTCCTTTTTTTAATGAAATAGATCGCGGAGATCCACTTTGTTGTAACCGGTGTGTGGAAAACCGTCCTTAAAACTCGCAACTATTTTGCAGGATCTTTGTAAACGAATCTAGTCGGGAAATCGGAAAAAGGCTTAAGCTAAAGTAAGAATAACGTGTAAGAGATTTCTTACACGAGTTTGAGATATTGATATGTTTCAAATCAGCCAACAGTTTTTTAACACTACCTGAACAACTATAAATCAGACGTTTTGTGGGCTTCTGAGAGAATGGCTGTAAATTGGATGTGTAATATTAGTTCTCTACTAAATTATTAAGACTTAAATGAAGTCTATTTTACATCTAATCCGTTTTCCTTAGCGTAAATGGCATATTTCATATCTTCTTTAAGAATATGGTTGGTTAGCCATTTGTTTAAGAATTCCATCAATTCTGGGTGAATATCATCAATATTCTCTGTTTTAAATCTCTTTTGAAATGCTTCTACTCTTATAAACAGTTTTTCATGACCTATTTTATGATCATCCGCCTCAGGAAATGAAATATGTTTAAAAACAATGAGTTCTTCGTACATAAAATGAACTTTGGTATAATTGATGAGCTTGGTAATAACGTTTTCTATTGTATGTGCCCTAATAGATGAGCCTTTGTCCATAGCCTCATAAAGCTCATCAATACATTTGATTAAAACTTTATGTTGTTTATCTATACTATCAATACCAATAGATAGTTGCTCAGTCCATTTTATACGCGTCATTACAATCCTCCAAAAAATCAAGAACAACAGCATACTTCAAGTTGAGTATAGTCTAGCTTTACAAAAATACAAAAACTGACCGACGAATATATGAATAAAAACAACGATAAGGCAAGCACTTCTGTGGGATCCGAAAAAAGCTCTCGAGTCAAAAAACAAGATCTGTTTGTTAATATTCAAGATGCTAAGTTTTGTAGGTCATCGTTTGGTTCGTGAGAGAATGGCTGTAAATCGGATCTTTGATACTAAGCTAAAAGGTTGACGCGGCTCTACTCATACATAGTTCTAGTTATCCAAGGCGGGATGATTTAATACGTTCTCCAGTCAGCCAACCGTTTGTAATCGCGCCTAACACAACAAGTAAACGGTGCTCCCGATAAGGAGAATCGGGAGTTCGTAAATACGAACAACTAAAACTAGATATAAATAGTTAAAGATCAATATGAGCGGTTAAATAACCTGAGCAATTACAAAATAATAGATATTCATACCAGCCAATCCAAGAATACTTAACCAAGTTAACACCATGCCCACCGCTCGACCAAATGAAACTTTGACAGTTTTTCCTAAGCCATAAGCATGTAATAAACGCCCCAACACCAGTACTCCACCAGCAATATGCGCAACTATTGCATGCCCATGATTACTTTCAAATACAGCCAGTAAGATCAGCGCAGTAGGAACATATTCGGTAAAATTCGCTTGTACTCTGATCAGTCGTGCGAGGTCTTTGTTATCACCATCACCTATCCCTATTTTAAATTTCTTACGATTCATCGCTACGTTTAATGATAAATAAACCAGTAACAATCCCAAAATTCCTGAATATAAAGCTAGTATTGGCATTTTTTTCTCCTATTTTTTTATTTTCAATAATGATATATGTTGGTAAGTTTCATTCAATCCTATTCAAATTCCGCCAAAAATTCGACAAATGTCTGCTCATCGATCACTTCGATATTGAGTTCATTTGCTTTGGTTAATTTAGAGCCCGCTGATTCGCCTGCGACAACTTTGGTGGTGTTTTTGGATACACTACCACTTACCTTTGCGCCGAGAACTTGTAATTTTTGCTTAGCATCATTTCTTTTCATTTGGCTTAAAGTTCCAGTTAGCACCCACTTTTGTCCATTTAGCGGCAACTTATTTTCTTGAAGTTTTTCTATCTTTGGCCATGTTACGCCAAGTTCCTGAAGCTCTTGAACCACTTTTAAATTTTCTTTATTCGCAAAAAAAGCAACAATATGTGATGCAACAATTGGTCCTATGTCATCTATAGCTTCAAGCTGTTCTTGATCGGCATTTATAATATTTTCCAAATTTAAAAATTCATTAGCGAGATTCATCGAAGTATTTTCTCCAGCCTCTCGAATGCCTAAGCCATACAGAAATTTAGCTAAGGTTGTTTGTTTACTTTTTTCTATCGAGTTAATCACATTAGTTGCAGATTTTTCGCCCATTCTTTCCAGCCCTGCAACCTGCTCTTTGGTTAAGCGAAAAATATCCGATGGCTTGACGATCAAATCTTGTTCACACAACATTTCAATCAATTTGTCGCCAAGCCCTTCAATATCCAGAGCTTTACGAGACGCAAAATGAATAATAGAGCGAGTTCTTTGCGCTGAGCAAATTAGTCCACCAGTACAGCGATAAATGGCTTGATCAGACTCTTTTTCAACTGGAGACTGACAAACCGGACATTCTGTTGGCGTGCGTATTATTTTCGTATCGGCAGGTCTTCGATCCATAACAACCGAAACTATTTGCGGAATAACATCACCAGCTCTACGAATAATCACTGTATCGCCGACTCTAACATCAAGACGTTTAATTTCATCCATATTGTGCAAAGTCGCATTGCTGACATTCACTCCACCAACAAAAACCGGCGTCAACCTAGCTACCGGCGTAATGGCTCCGGTTCGTCCCACTTGAAAATCAACCGCTAACAAAGTCGTCATTTCTTCCTGCGCAGGAAATTTATGCGCAATCGCCCAGCGCGGCGCTTTAGAAACAAATCCTAACTGTTGCTGTAAATCAATCGGATCGACTTTAAACACGACCCCATCAATATCGTAAGGTAAATCATCTCTTTTATTCAGTATACTTTCAAAATATTCGATACAATTTTTAAATCCTGTTAAACGTTTTATTTCTGGACAAATGGGTAATCCCCATTCTTTTAATTGTTGCAATCGTTGGTAATGATCCGCTTTTAAAGTACCTTCAGTTGCACTACCAATCGCATAAAAATAAACAGCCAGCTTTCGCTTAGCGGTAATGTGCGGGTCAAGTTGGCGTAAACTTCCTGCCGCCGCGTTTCTAGGATTTGCAAAAACTCTTTCATCCTTTTCAATCGCTTCTTTATTCAATTGAGCAAACACTTCTTTTGGCATAAAAACTTCACCACGTACATCCAATTCCGCTGGAAAATTTGATCTTAATTTTAATGGGATACTCGCGATTGTTCGGATGTTATGAGTAACATTTTCACCCATTTTACCATCCCCCCTAGTAGCGGCATGGATCAATTCGCCATTCTTATAAACTAAGCTGATCGCCAGCCCGTCTAATTTTGGTTCGCCGACAAATTGGATTTGTTCCGGATTAAAAGATAACCGCTCGCCGATTCGATTTCCAAAAGCGTTAAATTCTTCTTCACTAAAAACATTATCAAGTGAAAGCATGGGAGTTAAATGAGCTACTGGCTCAAACCCTTCTGTTAGTTTTCCACCGACTTTTTGAGTTGGAGATTGGGGACTAATTAACCCAGGGTTTTGTTGTTCAAGTTGGATCAGTTCTCGTAGTAGACGATCGTATTCGGCATCGGGTACGCTGGGCGAGTCCAAAACATAATATTGATAATTATAATCTTCGATCTGTTTAATAAGCCGAACTATTTTTTTTTCGGGTAGATCTTTCTCTGAACTATCTTGAGTCAATTGACGCATTTCCTAATATTAAAATTTATAATAGGCGATTTAAAATTAAATCATCTTACGATTAAATTCCTGAATTTGATCAAGCCGATGGTTATGGGTTTGTTCAGTATATTTTGATTGGGTTTCATCTATGATTTCTCCGCCGAGTTCTGCTTTTAACAACTTGATGGTTTTTACCATTGCGTTATAAGCAACTTGCGCATCTTCGGGTCCTGGCAATGTCATAAAAAGTGCCATCACAGGCGTTTCAAAAGATTCAATATTATTCATACTGAAAGTTCCGGGCGCGATCCCATTTGCAAGACTAAAATATACCGGACCAGGGTTGCCTCCTGAACTCTTGTGGCGATGAAAAATATCCATATCACCGAGTCTTAGTCCTTGCGATAAAAAAATCGGCAAAAAGTCTTTCCCTTTATAACTGTGACCTTGAGGTGCTTTTAATAACAGCGACAAAACCAATTGAGGCTGCTGTAAATGAGCAGTCTTTTCTTCTTGGAATAAATCCTGTGTCGCTTTACTTGCAACGCTTTTCTCGGAAGGCTTTTTATCATCACCGTTTTCAAGATTTTTATTTTTAATAACCAACTCTTCTTCGCTTGCTGGACGTGCTTTACTTACGCCATCCCGATCAAAACCTGAACGATCGGTTTTGTCGTCCACATTAGCAAACTGACGTTTTAGTCTGTCGTTTTCTTTTTGGATTTTTCTTTTTTTACTAAAATCAAAAAAGATATAGCCAACAAGAACGAATCCGCCGATAATTAAAGCTATGCGCATTTGCCATTCCATATTTGCTACCTTTCTATCTCCATCATAAATTAATTAATTTTCTAAATACCAGCTAACTGCGCGGCCTCATCGACATCAACTGCAACTAGCCTTGACGCGCCAGGCTCTTGCATAGTTACGCCTGCCAATGAGTGTGCCATTTCCATCGAGACTTTGTTATGGGTAATATAAATAAATTGTAACTGCTCTGACATTTCTTTAACCAATTTGCAAAAGCGTCCGACGTTAGCATCATCAAGCGGGGCATCAACCTCATCGAGCATACAAAAAGGTGCCGGATTTAAACGGAAAATAGAAAAAACCAACGACAAGGCGGTTAATGCTTTTTCACCACCTGATAACAAATGAATGGTGCTGTTTCTTTTGCCCGGTGGTCTAGCCATAACGGTAACACCGGTATCAAGTAAATCTTCGCCGGTCATTTCTAAATAAGCATGACCACCACCAAATACTTTTGGAAATAACTCTTTCATTCCACTGTTTACTTTATCAAATGTTTCTTTAAATCTTGTTCTTGTTTCTTTGTCTATTTTTCTGATGGCCGACTCAAGTGACTCAAGCGCTTCTTCGAGATCTTCATTTTGCGCATCAAGATAAACTTTTCGCTCCGATTGTTCTTTATGTTCATCAATTGCAGCTAAATTAATTGCACCTAATCGCTGAATTCGATTGGCTACTTTTTCTAGCCGGTTCACCCACTCTTCTTCGGTTGCATCATCTGGTAGGTGATTCAAAATATCTTGGATATCGGCATCGTGACTAGAAATATTTTCTTCCTGAGTACTTTGCTTGGTGCTATTTTCAGACCATTGCATGCGCAGCTTTTCTAAGCGGCTTCGCACACCTTGCGCTGACTCTTCGGCTTCTGAACGTTGTTTCTCGAATACTCTAACGGATCTTTCAACTTCTTCGAGCATGTCTCTTGCTTTTGCCAGTTCTTGTTCTGCTAATAAGCGTTTTTCTAATGCTTCTTCTAATTCGATTTGTAAATCGTCATCCGGCGAGTTCGCTTGTTCCATTGATTTCTCAAGCGATAATTTTCGCGTTTGTAAATCACTTACCTGAGAGTGCATTCGCTGATTAGTCGATTGATTAGAATTTATTTCCGCTTTGATATTAGCCACTTTTAATTCTAATTCATGACTTTTATCTTTGGCAATTCTAGCTTGATTTTTCGCTTGCTCTAGATCATTTCTTCGCTCTTCTCTGTGACGATTTAAGGTTTCTCGTTTATCCAAATCACCAGCCATAGCATCAACCAGTTTTTCGAGATTCACTCTACTTTGGGATAGCGCTTGTTCGTC
>Ga0316205_10005051_pt1 | contig 11136 bp, 6 predicted proteins | sample 3monthpyrite_MG_FD_204941 | JGI IMG/M metagenome (GOLD analysis project Ga0316205, IMG submission 204941) | Microbial mat bacterial communities from mineral coupon in-situ incubated in ocean water Damariscotta River, Maine, United States -... | ecosystem: Environmental > Aquatic > Marine >...
CTTCTAGTGGATCTTGACGTTACCGGACATGACGGTAGTGAACTTGCTGTCCGGAGGGGGCAGGAAGCCCGGGAATGCAGCCTGGATGATCTGGATGGTCAGTCCGGGAGGGAGGACTGCAGTCGCAATCCGATCCGCTGCGCCGGAACCGCCGTTGCTGTTGTCCTCGAGGCAGAGGATCCAGGTGGCGCCCACAGGGAAGGGCGAGTTCACCGACTGGGTGATCGGTCCCGCCATGCACATGACGCCGTTGATCAGCTCATACGAGGTCAGGTCGTACTCCACGTATCCAAGGACGTCCGGTGCGTATTGCTCTCCGGATCCCACGAGGATCCCGTTGGGCAACTCGATGAGCGAGAAGTCCAGCTGCAGGGGGCCGACGCCCGGGGTGCTGGCCAGGATCGTCGCGTTTCCGGTGGCGATCGGGTGAGCCGGCATCGCGGCGATGAGAAAGACCGAAGCCGAGAGGGCGACAGCCAAACTGAGTAAACGGATGTGGGTGCGCATGTTCTTACTCCTGAGTCCTTGGTTGAGTCAAGGCGACACGACGGGATCGCGGCCCGCTGCACTACGCGTGAAACGGCGGCAAGGACTGCAAGTCAGCGGACAGAAACACATCGCCCCCGTCACGGCCAAGCAGCCCCGGCGAGCGCTGCCATCAGCGGCGTGGCCCTATCGAACGCGATGTTGGGGATCACCCCGTAGTCGCAACTTCGGCGAGGTGGCCGCGGTCGATTCCTCTCACGGCGTGGTGACGGACAACCCGTTGCTGGCGGACAGGTTGCCCGGACCGGCGGCATCCACGATCCAGTGCTGGAAGTACATGTCGATTCCCGACGGGATGCCCTGGGGCAACTGATCGCTCAGCGCGTGGGTGCCGGCCGGGCCGGTGGGCAGGCCGAAGACCAGGATGTCCGGCGACGGCACCAACGTCCCGCCCTTGAACGGCAGGTCGAGCTCGGTGAGGCCGAGCACCAGCGTGGTCGTGCTGTTCGGCAGCGCGTTGGTCAGGGTGAGCGTGATCGTCGTCGGCGAAGTCGGCGTGCAGTTGACGCTGCCCGTCAGGACCGGCAGGCCCGTCGCGCCGGCGAGACCGAGGCCGAGGTCGCTGACGATCCCGGCGGGGCCGCCTGTCCAGTCTGCTACGGACCCGTCGTCGAGTAGAGCGACGGTGCTTGAGCCCGCGATGTAGTCATCATTAATCACCAGGCACCAGAATTGGTCAGAGTCCCACGCGGTCCAATAACTGTAGAGGTAGTGGCCTCCGGCAGCGACATCGACGTAGGTCGAGCCTGAGGGCGGCGCGGGAATGCTCGCGGGAACGCTTGACGCGGCCCATCCGTAGGCACCCCATACCACCGTGGACCCGTCGCTGAGCCGTGCGGCCGTCATGCCGCCACCGGCGTCGATATCGGCAAAGGTGACGCCTGCTGGCAGCACCGGAACGCCCAGCTGGCCGAACCTGTTGTCGCCCCACGCGACGACCGACCCGTCGCTGAGTCGTGCCACCGTGTGGGCGCCCCCGCCCGAGACCTCGACGTACGTCAGGCCGGGCGGCAGCGGGGGCACAGACGTGCCCTGGCTCCCCCACGCGACGACCGAGCCATCACTCACCAGGGCGACCGAATGGCCATACGTGTAGTAGTAGTACTGAAAGAACGGACAGGTGTAGAGGTATTCGGAGTAGCTGCCGCCAGCCGAGAGCTGGACGTAGGTCAGACCCGGAGGCAGTGCGGGCACGTCGCACTGCCCGCTGCCGTTGTCTCCCCAGGCCACGACCGAGCCGTCGCTGAGACGCGCCAGGGCGTGATCGTAGCCCACAGCGATCTCGACGTAGCTGAGGCCGGGGAGCAACGCGGGCACGTTCAAGATCTTGCTGTCGGAGAGGCCCCAGGCCACCACCGACCCGTCGCTGCGACGGGCGAGGGAGGCTCTTCCGCCCGCCGCGATCTCGACGTAGGTCAGGCCGGGAGGGAGCGCGGGAACGTTCAACAGGCCCGACGCCCCGCTCGGGGCAGAACTCCAGGCCGAGATCGTGCCGTCGCAGCCGAGCGCGAGGGAGTGGGCAGCGCCGGCGTCCACCTGCACGAACTGCGCGCTGGTGGCGCCGGCGCAGAGGGTCAGCGCGAGGGCCGCTGCGAGCAGGGTCGTCCTGCCGCGGGCTTGGCTTACGGCGGCGCGCCGTGCGATGCAGCTCGTGAGGTTCAGCATGGGTCTAACTCCTGCGATGGTGGGCGCGAGATTGGCGCGGTTGTTCCTCGGGGCGGAGGCGGCCACATCGGCCGCCCAGCTCCCCTGGCAAGGGACTACGCGCAATCCCCGCCCTGAGGCTGCAATCCGCTGGCGCGAGCCCGCCCCGCGGGTCGGGCCCAGAAACGAGCGAGGCCCCCGGATCCCGTGATCCAGGGGCCTCGTCAGGGCCTACGCTGTTCTCGCCCGAGGCTTACGGGACGTCGGCCCGCAGCAGGTTGCTGAGCGCAGCGCCCTGCACGGCGGCGCCGTCCTGGATGCCGTACTGGAAGTAGAAGCTCGTTCCGGACAGTCCGGCCGGCCAGGACGCCCAGGGGAGCACGATGCTGCCCGGGCTACCGGTCGTGCCGAAGCTGAACTGCGCCAAGAAAGGCACCGCCGCCAGCGTGCCGCCCTTGAACGGTGTCGGCGTGTTGGCGAGCGAGATGAACAGGATCGCCAGGGTGCCCGGGCCCGCCGCGTTGCTCAGGTTCAGCGAACCGGCGCTGCCCGTCGTGAGCGGGCCGCTGCCCAGCAGGGTGGGGTCGCCGTTCACGCCGGGCAGCGCGTAGCCGAGACCGGTCCAGGGACTCGAAACGATGGGCGTGTAGACGTCCACGACCGCGGTCGTGGCGAGGCCGTCGCTGCCGCCCGCGAAGAACCCCTTGCCGTTGACAGCGGCGCGTTGGATGGCGCCCCGCGCCTGCGAGAGTGTCGTCGTCGGGTCCCAGAGCCCGGTGCCGGCATCAAAGATGTCCACGACATCGGTCGGGGCGGCGGGCGCCGTCCATCCACCGGCGAACAGGATCTTGTTGCCCAGCGCGACCGCGGCGGCGCCGCCCCGCGGGACCGACAGCGTCTCGGTCGTCCAGACGCCCGTCTGCGAATCGTAGATGTCGACCAGGTCGCTGATGACGTATGGCAGCCCGCTGGTCGTGACGAACCCGCCAGCGAAGTAGGCGCGGGTGCCGAAGGAGACGGCCGACTGGGTGCCCAGGAGACGCTTCTCCGAGAGTACGGCCGTCGACCAGATCCCTGTCGCGTCGTTGAAAATATCCACCCTCTTCGAGGTTTTCGAGATGCCCAGCCCGCCGGCGAAGAGCGCGCGGCCTCCCACCGACGTTGCGGCCGGCGAGCGGCGCTCCTGGCTCAGCATCGCCGTTGTCCAGGCGGCCGATTCGTGCGGATCCCCGAGGTCGGCGTCGTAGATGTCCACGACAGCGCTCAAGACGAAGGCGGACGGGATCCCGGCCTTACCGCCGGCGAAGATCGCCTTGTTGCCGACGGTCGTCGCACCCATGGAGGTGCGCGGCTGGGTCAGCGTGAAGGAGGTCCAGATCATGTCTGGCACATGCAGGATGTCCACGACCGCGCTGTAGCTGAAGTCCGCTTCCTGACCTCCGGCGAAGATCGCGTAGTCGCCCACGGCCGTGGCCGTGGTGCCGGCGCGCGGCGAAGAGAGTGCGCTGTATGACCACGTGTCGGTGGCCTCGTCGTAGATTTCCACCAGGTCGGAGAGGCTGCTGCCGTCGACCCCGCCGGCGATGATGAGCTTGCCGTCCACGCTGACGGCGGCGATGGCGGGGCGGGCCTGTGAGAGGGATAGCTGGGTCCACTGGGCCTGGACGTCGCTCGACGCCACGGCGCCGAGAAGGGCCACGCAGAGGGAGATCCGGTTCTTGAGCGTTGACATGGGTTGCATTCCGAATGGAGTCGGCGCGACAGGCGCGCGGTTGTTCCGGGCAGAACAGCGGAACAAAGGAGGCCATAGCGGCATCCGGTGCCACCCGGTCAAGGCACTGCGCGTGATCTCTGCCCGGGGACTGCAATCCAGAAGGATGTATGGTACCGCCTGCAGGATGGGGTGTGGCCTCGAAGGGCCAAATGTTCCGTTCCTGCCGGCGTCTCGGCCAATTTCATGACCCACGATCCCTCCTTTCCTTCCGATGCGATGCCGAGCCCCGACGAGGATCTCGGCGATCGGCTGTACGAGGAGATCCGGGCCCTGGCCGGCGACTTCCTGCGGCGTGAGCGGTCCGACCACACGCTGCAGCCGACGGCGCTCGTGCACGAGGCGTGGATCCGGCTCTCGGCGGAGGCCGGCTCACCGTGGGACAACCGGGCCCAGTTCTTCGCCATCGCGGCCCTGGCCATGCGGCGCATCCTGATCGATCACGCCCGTCGAAAGCAGACCGACAAGCGCGGCGGCGGGTGGCATCGCATCACGCTCGTGACCGACATCTCGTCGTCGCTCGGCCCGGCCGAAGTAGATCTGCTGGCGCTCGACGACGCGCTCGACCGGCTGGCAGCGCTCGATGCCCGCCAGGCGCGCGTCGTGGAGCTGCGCTTCTTCGCCGGCCTGACGGTCGAAGAGGTGGCCGAGGCGCTCGGCGTCTCCACGCGCACGGTGGCGAGCGAGTGGCGACTGGCACGGGCCTGGCTGTCGCGCGCGCTCGGTGAAGCCAGGGACGACTGAGTGGACCGCGAGCGCCACCGTCGGGTCGTTGAGGTCTTCCGCGCCGCGTGCGAGCTCGGCGAGACGGAGCGCGAGGCCTACCTCGCGCGCGAGTGCGATGACGACGCCTTGCGCGCCGAGGTGCTCGAGCTGCTGGCCCACGACGATCGCCCGCACCCCGGTCTCTCCGCGGGCCACGAGCAACGAGCAGACCTGGTCCGAGGAGCCCTGTCGACGGCGGACACGGCGGGAGGCGAGGCCCCTCCGGAGCGCATCGGTCCCTACAAGCTGCTGGAGAAGATCGGCGAGGGTGGCATGGGCGAGATCTACGCCGCCGACCAGCTGCAGCCCGTCCAACGCCGAGTCGCGCTGAAGCTGGTCAAGCGCGGGATGGACAGCGCCCAGGTGGTGGCGCGCTTCGAGGCGGAGCGCCAGGCCCTCGCGCGGATGGGTCACCCCAACGTCGCCCAGATCTTCGACGGGGGCACGACCGAAGGGGGGCGCCCCTACTTCGTGATGGAGTACGTGGCCGGCGAGCCGATCACCGATTATTGCGACCGGCGCAAGCTCTCGACGCGCGAGCGGGTCGAGCTGTTTCTGGGGGTCTGCGCGGGCGTCCAGCACGCGCACCACAAGGGCGTGATCCACCGCGACCTCAAGCCGTCCAACCTGTTGGTCACGCAAGAAGAGGGCGGAGGGGCGCCCAAGGTGATCGACTTTGGCATCGCGCGCGCGCTCACCGGCCGTCTCGTGGAGCGCACGCTGCACACGATGGCAGGGCAGGTCGTGGGTACGCTCGACTACATGAGCCCCGAGCAGGCCGACCCCACCGCAGCGGACCTTGATGCGCGCTCGGACATCTACTCGCTGGGCGTTGTGCTGTACGAACTGGTGAGCGGGCTGCTGCCGTTCGAGTTCGGCTCGGTCGCCGATCAACCCCTCTCCGTGGCCCAGCGCACGATACGCGAGCTGGATCCGCCCACGCCCAGCACGCGCCTGCGCAAGCAGTCGGCGACCGCGACGACGATCGCCACGCGGCACGGGACGGACGAGCGTACGCTCGTGCGCCAGATCCACGGCGACCTGGACTGGATCTGCCTGAAGGCGCTCGAGAAGGACCCGGCCAGGCGCTACGCGTCGGCGTCCGAGTTGGCCGACGACCTGCGCCGGCATCTGGCCTACGAGCCCGTGCTCGCCGGCCGACCCGGCGCGCTGTACCGCGCGCGCAAGTTCGTGCGCCGCCATCGCGCCGGCGTGGCGGCGGGCACGCTCGTCACCGCCGGTCTGATCGCGGGAGTCATCGGCATCGTGTCGGGCAGGATCGAGGCCGAGGACAGCGCCGCCGACGCCCGGGCCAGCGCCCGGCGCGCCGAGACGGCGCTCGTCGAACTGCGGCTGGCGTCGGCCCCCGGGATGCTGGAGCTGCTGAAGCGCGAAGCGGACGGCCCACTCTGGCCCCCGTCAATGGTGCTGGTGCCGACCTACGAAGCCTGGCTGGCCGATGCCTCCACGTTGGTGGCGGACCTCGAACCGACAGCGGACGGCAGCTCCCCCGGATACCGCCGGCAGCTCGCGCTGCTACGGGCGAGGGCCCTGCCGCGCACGGAGGAGGAGCGGCAGGCTGAACGGGAGCGCCACCCGGGCTCGACCGAGCTGCAGGAGCTGACCAGCAAGATCGAAGAGGCCCGGGCCCAGATCGGCGCGATCCGGAAGGCTCTCGGTGAGAACCTGAGCCCCGAGCAAGCGGCCCTGCTCGCGACCGGTTACACCAAGATCGGAGCTTCCGCCCTCGAACGGAAGATCCTGGACGCCGAGGTCGACGAGCGCCGGGAGTTCACCTTTGCGAGCGACAGCGACCGCCGGGCGCATCAGCAGCTCGCGCCATTGGTCCATGAGCTCGACGAGATGTCGGACCCGCAGACCGGCCTGATCGACGGGCAGAAGATCTCCACGGAGCACGGCTGGAGCATTGCCAGGCGTCGCGACTACGCAGCGACGCTTGAGGAGCGCACGCTCACCGGCGCCGAGGCCCAGGCGCGCTGGAAAGAAGCCTTGGCATCGATCGCTGACCAGGACGCGTGTCCCGCCTACGACGGTCTGGTCCTGTCGCCTCAGCTCGGCTTGCTGCCCATCGGCCGCGACCCCGACTCGAAGCTGTGGGAGTTCGCGCACGTGATGTCGGGAGAGCCGGCGCGGCGCGACGCGGACGGTCGGCTCGTCGTGACCGGCGAGACCGGCCTGGTCCTGGTCCTGCTCGCCGGCGGCGAGTTCACGATGGGCTCGCAGACGACGGATGAGAACGGTGACAACTACCTCAGCGAGAGCTCGCAGCAAGACAGCACCATTAAGACTGTGGATTTCGAGCACCCCGTGCACCGTCCGACGGTGAGTCCCTTCTTCATGTCGAAGTACGAGATGACACAGGGACAGTGGCTGCGCGTCGTCGGCGAGAACCCCGCCGTGGGCGGGGAGGATCCCGAGGTCGAGCTGGCCCCCGATCGGCCGGTGAACGCGGTCAGCTGGCGCTCGTGCACCGACATCACGGCCCGTCTCGGGCTTGTCCTCCCCAGCGAAGAGGAATGGGAGTACGCCGCCCGCGCCGGGACCGACTCCGCGTGGTGGACCGGCAACGACCCGAAAGACGTCCGCCTCCTGGGCAACGCGAACCTGAGCGACGTAGACGGCCTCAACGACGGCGAACCCGGACTCGCCCGCGTCACCTTCGAGGCTCCGAACCCGTTTGGTCTCGTCGGCTTTCTCGGCAATGTCATGGAGTGGACCTCCACGGAGACCCACCACTACGGCCTGCCGCCCGGTATCGGTGACCTCAGCTCCCCCTTCTTCACCGCCTACGTGTCTCGCGGCAGCAGCTTCGGTCACGGTGCTCAACACGCGCGCTCCGCCTTCCGCAGAATGCGAGGTTTCGAGGTATTCGGCATACCTATGCTTGGGCTCCGGCCAGCGCGAGCCATCGACCTGTAGGCGGAGAAGTGCGGTCGGGCCAGGTTCGAGCGTGAGGGATGAACTCGCGCACGGCGACCGCGAGCGCTGCCATCCCACCCTACCGATCTCCCCCACACGCCCTCTCGCCGTGGCCTGGGCCTGCATCGGCGAGGGCTCGGCGACCTCCCGTGCAGCGGCACCGCCGTCGGCGATGGCCTGCTCATGCTGGGCCAGCACGGGATCGATCTCAGCGACTCACCGCACACCCCGCGCCCACCTGCTTTGCTCGTTCCATGCCGAACAGATCGGCCCAGACAGCGAAGCGACGATCGCCCCGGCCGTGCAGCGCGCTCGCCTCACTGGGGCGCGGATCTTGCATCGACCCGTCCCAACTCAGGGCACGAAAGTCGCTCAGTCCCCGTCCACTGGAGAAGCCCGTCGCCGGCGCACCTTGCACGGCGCCGAGCACCACGTTGCCTGCCATGGCCACGCCCTGCGCACCGTGCTCCGCAACCACCGCCCGGCCCTCCTTGCTGTACACCGCGTTGTTCGCGAAGACCATGCCGTCCCGGTCGTTCCATGACGCCAGATCAGCGCCCAGCCCTTCGACCACGATGGTGTTGTGGATCAGAGCCAGGTCCACCGTCTGGCTCTGATGGTCGTGGCTGTGAAAACCGATGGCGCCGCCCATGACCAGGTTGTTGCGCACCAGCGCCTCCCCCTGCACCTGCAACACCACCGCCTCGCTGCCATACAGGATGTTGTTCTCGATCACGTTCACAGCCTTCCCGCCCGTGCCATAGACGAGCAGGCAGGGGTACTGGGTATCGTGCACGGTGTTGCCAACGATCCAGTTGCCCCAGCTGCCCTGCTTGATCTCGATGCCGTCGCCCTGGTGACCGCTGCAGTGGTGCACATGATTCGCGGCGATCACGGAGCGGCTCATGATCACGGCGCCGTTGTTGGCGCCCAGGTACATGCCCTCGCCGTAGCCCCCGGTGTGATGGATGTGATTGCGGGTGATGAAGAGCTGATCGGTGTGCTGGGTGTTGGCGGTCAGGCCCGCCTCTCCAGTGTGGTGAATCTCGCAACCGTCGATCCAGACGTCGCTGCACTGATGCAGGCGCAGACCGGCTGAGCCGCCTCTCAGCTCCAGTCCCCGCAGGCACAGAAAGCGACTCGGGCCCTTGGACGGCGAGCCCACATTGATCAGGTTCTGGCGCGCATCGGCCCTGGTGATGACGACCCGCTGCCCGGCCCGAGCTTCGATCCAGATGGGCGCGTCGGCCGTGCCTTGCAGGCTCACCTCGAAGGCCGGGCCGAAGGTCCAGATGCCCTCGCCGACAAAGAGTCGATCGCCAGCGCGCAGGCTGTTCACGGTGCTGGCCAGCCGAGCGCCGTTCTGCACCGTGGAGATCACGTAGTCGTAGTCCAGCTCAAGCTCTCGTCGAGGCGTCGTCTGCGCCCAGGTCGGTTCGAAGGCGCGGCCTGAACGGCGAGCCAGGGCTCCCAGGTCGACGTGCTGACCGGGCTCCGGGTCGGCGATCGCAGCCTGTGCCCCGGCAGCGCCCGAAGCTGGCGGCCGAGGGGGCTCTTGAGCCGAGAGCGTCCCGCCCAGGACGCTGCCGCCTACCACGACCCAGGCCAGCAACCGTGGCCACAACCAGGCCCGCGGCCAGTCCACGACCCATGGGCAAATCGGCGGTGCGGTCTCGGTCACAGGCATCTCACCGCCGATTCTGCCACGACCGCCCCCGCCGGTGTGCGTGCCCCTCACCAAGCCCGCCTCCGCCAGTGTGGGGGTCCCTCCCCACGGCCCGTGGTAAGTTTCCCGGTCTGATGACCAGCCTCCCCGCCAGTGCCGCACCCTCCCGCACGGGCCCCGCCTTGGCCGGTCTGGCCGCTGCGGCCACGGTCACCGGCCTGCAGGTCATCCTGCCCCGCTTCTTCTCGGTGCTGCTCTGGTACCACCTGGGCTTTCTGGCGGTCAGCCTGGCCATGCTCGGTTTCGCTCTGGGCGGGACCCTGGTGCGTCGGCGGCGCGAGTCGGGCGCCCTGCCCGGGGGCGGCTTCGATCTGGGCAGCCTGGGAGCCTGGGGCTCGGTCACCACCGTGATCGCCCTGGTCTCCATCGTGCGCCTGCCCATGGAGACCGCGGCGCTGATCCCCAGCGACGACCCGAGCGCGTCCTACGACCCCACCCACATGTTCGCCCTGGCGGCCATGGTGGTGCTGCTGGCCGCGCCCTTTGTCTTGTTCGGGACGCTGGTCTGCTCGGCCCTCGACCTGGGCAGCGATCGGGTGGGCAAGGTCTACGGCGCGACCTTCGTGGGCGGCGCCCTGGGAGCGGGCCTGGCGGTGGCGGCGCTGCAGTTCATGGGCCTGCGCACCGCCACCGGCGTGATCGTGCTGCTGCCGGTGCTGATCGGGCTGGCCCGACCCCGCCCGGTGACGACCCTGGCCCTGGCGGCGGGATTGGCCCTGCTGCTGTTCCCCCATGCGCTGCTGCCCTTCACCAGCCGCAAGCACTTTCCGATCATCGAACCTGATCAGGTGCTGCTGGAGCAGGACGACGCCTCCAGCAACGTGATCTTCTATGACAACCCCGGGCATCACGGGCTGTGGTCCCCGGCCCAGGGTTTTCGCGGGCCCATGCCAGAGACCATCGGCGTGGCCATCGACGCCTGGGCGATCACCTTTCTGGTGAAGCGCGAGGGGCCCGATGAGTACCCGGCCCTGATCCCCTTTCACCAGGCGAGCCTGGCCTACGAGGGCATGGAGCAGAACAGCTCGGTGCTGGTCATCGGCGCGGGCGGCGGCTGGGACGTGCTCTCGGCGCTCAACGCGGGGGCGAGCCACGTCACCGCCGTCGAGATCAATCCGTTCATCGTCGACGCAGTGAAGAACCGCTGGGCCGACGAGACCGCGAACCTCTACGGCGACCCGCGGGTCACGGCGATCGTCGCCGAAGGCCGTCACTTCATCGAGAATGACGATCAGCTCTACGATCGCATCGTGCTCGCCGGCGTCGACACCTTCGCCGCCACCCAGGCCGGCGCCTTCGCCCTGGCCGAGAACTATCTCTACACCGTTGAGGCCATGAAGCAGTGGCTCTCGCACCTGCGCCCGGGCGGCGTGCTGTTTCTCACGCGCTGGTGGTTCGACCCTCCGCGGCAGACCCTGCGGCTGGCCTTGACCATTCGCCAGGCGCTCAAAGAGCTGGGGGTCGACGACCCGCGCAAGCGCCTGTTCATCAGCAAGGCCACCAACTCACTGGTCATGGTCAAGCGCCACGAGGACTTCACCCAGGGCGAGCTCGACGGGCTCAACCTGGGCAGCCAGCAGCGGGGCGCGACCACGGTGTACGCCTGGGGACGGCCCTCGCACCCCCAGCTCGCCGAAGGGCTCGACACCGCCGACCCCGTGGCCTTCGCTGACACGTATCCGTATCGGGTCGACCCGGCCACGGACGACCGCCCCTTCTTCTTCGAGAACGGCCGCCTGTCCAG
>Ga0316205_10005052_pt1 | contig 11134 bp, 10 predicted proteins | sample 3monthpyrite_MG_FD_204941 | JGI IMG/M metagenome (GOLD analysis project Ga0316205, IMG submission 204941) | Microbial mat bacterial communities from mineral coupon in-situ incubated in ocean water Damariscotta River, Maine, United States -... | ecosystem: Environmental > Aquatic > Marine >...
TTGGCGCTGGATAACCTTCAATAGTCTGACCCGGATTAAGTGGATTAAGAAAATCACTGAGTGACTGGTATTGCATCCATTCTGTCGAGCGCTGCTCTTCCGTCGTCGTCACGCTAACATCAACGACATGCACATCTTTCATGCCGGCACGATTCAACCACCGCCGCAACATATTGCAGGAAGGAATAAACCAGACGTTATTCATTTGCGCATAACGATCATCTGGTACCAACACCGTATTTTCATCACCCTCAATAACCAGCGTTTCCAATACCAGCTGCCCACCTGGGCGCAAGCACTCACGAAGATGCAAAATATGATCAATAGGTGAACGGCGATGATAGAGCACGCCCATGGAAAACACCGTGTCAAAAGCCTGTAGTTTTCGCGGAATATCATCAATACCTAATGGCAACTGGTAAACACCCCGGTCACCCAAATAACCGCGCATGGCCTGGTATTGCATTAAAAACAATTTAGAAGGGTCAACATTAATGACAAGCTTTGCCCCGGCACCTGCCATGCGCCAACCGTGATAACCATTACCACCACCGACATCCAGCACCCTGCGCCCATTCAGCGGCTGAATATAATCCTTGATACGGTCCCATTTCCAGTCTGAATGCCACTCAGTATCAACCTGTACGCCAAAGAATTCATAAGGCCCTTTGCGCCAGGGCGATAACAGCATGAGCTGCTGTTTTATTTTTTCCCGGGTCTCATCATCAACATCACCCGGCTCACCAGCCCGCACACAACCCTGATTAATATCACTGGATGAAGGTGTAATGTCTGGCAATGCTGCCACGGCCTGTTGCCAGCGCTTCAGATCACCATGTTGCTTTTCATGCAAAGCATAATGTAATTGCTGTGGCAATAGTTCCAGCCATGGTTGCATGGCGTCATCAGCTACAGCCTGATAGAGGTCATTAAAATTCATATGAATACCAGACATCGATTGCACTACTTGATGGCCACTATTGAGGCAAAATTAAATGCCTGAAACCATCGGTATGACTGTGAAAATCCGGCTTGCGCGAGCCTTTTTTGATGTTGTTCCAGCGTATCCGGAATTAATACTTTCTCCAGCGCCGAGCGTTTTTGACTGATTTCCATCTCGCTATAACCATTCGCGCGCTTAAAGGCCAATTGCATCGTCTCTTGCATCACTTGCTCTTGCTGATCACTAAAACCGAGCTTTTCGGACAAGATCAATATGCCGCCTGTCTGTAGCCCCTGGTAAATTTGCTGCAGAATCTGTAAGCGCTGTTCCACATCAATAAACTGCAACGTAAAGTTCAACACCACTACCGAAGCATTAGTAATGGTTACGTCCTGAATATCGTTGCAATGCAATTCCACCACCGCCTTGCCTTTGTCATCATCCATATGCTCGCGACAGGATTCAATCATCGCCTCGGAATTGTCCACTGCAATGATGCGACAATCTGCGGGAATACGCTCGCGCATGGACAAAGTAGCCGCTCCAAGTGAACACCCCAGGTCATAACAACGACTACCTGGTTGTGCATATTGCGCAACCAGTAAGCCCATCAGGCTAATAATATCGCCATAACCAGGTACTGACCGACGAATCATATCCGGAAAGACCTTAACGACAGCTTCGTCAAAAGCGAAATCCACGATCATATCCTGGTGACCTGCGTACAATTTGTCACGTGTCTTGTTTTTACTCATGTGCATATATTACCACTGCCGCTGTATTTTTTGTGCTAATCACTGTTACCACCCCGTGATATTCGCTACTATCAATCCTGAAATCACCAATCAATAGCCTGAAACTACATGCAAAAAACGCATATCAACGCATTGCTCTCTCTGGCACTGATGGCTACTCTGCCTCATCCTGCCCTGGCTAGCGATACCATCAAGCCTTTCACCACTGACGGCTGCAGCCTGTTTCCGGATGGCTATTTTAATAATAGAGACCTGTGGCAAGCTTGCTGCATCGAACATGACAAGGCCTACTGGCAAGGCGGCACCTGGCAACAACGCCTGAATGCTGATCGCCAGTTACAATATTGTGTTGCGCGCCTGGGTGAACCGGCCATTGCCGAGTTAATGCTGAATGGCGTCCGGGTTGGCGGCTCCCCGTTCTGGCCCACAGGATTTCGCTGGGGCTACGGCTGGAACTACCTGCGCGGTTACAAGCCTCTGGACAATAACGAAAAAAAATCCGTACAAAAAACATTAAGCCAATATGAAGCGAATACCAGCAAACAATAACTCGAATACACACTATAATAATCACAACGCTGTCAACCACACCCGGGGAAAAGCATGAACAAACAGAACAAACGATTGGCACTGATACTCTGTTCAAGCTTTTTAGTGGCCTGTTCTGACAAACAGGAAAATAAACCCGAGACCGTTTTCCAGGGCCAGATCGATGCACTGGAAAAGGCACGCGGTGTAGAAGAAACCCTGCTGAAAAGCGACCAACGACAGCGCGATATCATCGACTCGCCATCACGCTAATCGCCTAAAACCTTAAAAACAACTCCCCACGTTCCCGTCTCTACTGGCAGATATTTAATTATTTCTCATATATTTCCAATAGTTATAAATTAATCATAATAATTTAAAAACAGACCTTGAAAGTTCTCAAAAAGTTCTCTATTCTCTCTCTTAATGAGAACATTTTGAGAACTTTAGGGAGTACTCAGCATGCTGTCCCGACGTGAACAGGATACTTACGATTTTATCTGCCAGTACATTGCCGAACATCAGCAAGGCCCATTACTGGATGAAATAGCCAGCGGCCTTGGTATTAAATCCAAAGGCGTTATTCATCGCTATGTACAGGCTTTGGCAAAAGCGGACATGATCGAACTGGTTAATGGCCGCCACCGCGGTATTCAGCTACCCGGCCAGGAACAAACGCGTGATGAAAATGCACCGATACTACCTTTACTTGGGCGTATTGCTGCCGGACAACCGATCGAAGCCATACCAGAACAGGATGAGCTTAATCTGGCCGATTTTTTTATGGGACCAGGCCGCTTTGTGCTTAAGGTGCAAGGTGAATCGATGATCGAAGCCGGTATTCTGCCAGACGACATGGTCGTAATTGAAAGCTGCATCACCGCACGCAATGGCGAAATCGTGGTGGCACTGGTTGATCAGCAAGAAGCCACGCTAAAACGCTTTCGCAACAATCAGGATGGCACCGTCACCCTGATACCGGAAAACAGTAGCATGCAACCGATGACCTTCAAGGCACATCAGGTGCACATTCAGGGCGTGCTGGTTGGCCAGATGCGTTCATATAGTTAACACGAATAGTCAATCACTATTCACAACCAGGTTCACCGCGGCGGATAAACGAGGACAACAGCTTGCCATGCTACTCCTATCGTTTGCTCAAAACCGCCGTGGTAACTCATTACCACCCAGAGGTGAAATATGAAAACAAATGACAATCAGCAATTAATGAACGGCATTATGTCTGCGGCCTACCGGGTACGACAGGAATATGGCCCCGGCCTACCTGAGTCTGCTTACCAATTTGCATTGGTGAGTGAACTACGCAAACGCGGTATACAAGCCGAGCGCAAAGAAATGGATAAAAACTTCAGCGTATTGGTAGACAACTGTCTATTGTTGGGACTGCGCTGTGTTGACCACATTACTTCTGTACACAGCAGACAACTCAGTACTTACTTGCGAAAATTACGTTTTAAGCAAGGTTTATTGTTGAATTTCAATTCAACGTTTATTCGTCAGGGTGCCTACCCGGTTTCATTGTAAGCTAACCAGTGAAATACCGGGTATCTACCAGATACCCGGATATTCATCAATGCTCTGGCACTTACTGAAATTTTTCAGGGTCGGGCATCTATATTGATAACGATGTCTATACAATGTTCTCTCTACTCATGAGTACGGCAGAATAACCCTGAATACGTAGACCTCCAGCCTCTCTCTAGAGAGCAATAATTCAATGATCAATTCTGATCATAGCATTGATTTTTTGTAAAACAGACAAACTGAACCCTATCGCCATGGAACCATTTTGCCCAGTACAGTGGCCGCGCGCAATTTTGCATGTGGACATGAACGCCTTCTTTGCTTCAGTCGAGCAACGGGATTTTCCCAAGCTTAAAGGCAAACCTGTGGCCGTTACCAATGGCGACGTGGGCTCCTGTATTATCACCTGCTCCTATGAAGCCAGGGCCAAAGGTATCTACACTGGCATGCGTATACAGGAAGCACGCAAAGCATGCCCCGGTATTATCCAACGCCCTGCCCGGCCTGAAGCCTATGCGCGCGTATCAACTAATATCATGCGTTCACTGGAAGACATCAGTCCAGACATCGAGGTGTTTTCGGTTGACGAAGCCTTTCTTGATCTGACACATTGCCAGAAACTTCATGGCACACCGGCACGCATGGGCATGATGACCAAGCAACGTGTGTTTGCCGCATCTGGATTACTATGTTCTGTAGGAATCAGTGGCGATAAAACGACTTCTAAATTTGCAGCCAAACTACAAAAACCAAATGGCCTGACCATCATCCCGCCCTGGGATACGCGCGAGCGTCTGGCACAGGAACCGACGACTGCACTCTGCGGTATCGCCAATGGTGTCGGCACTTTCCTTGCCCAACATGGTGCCTATACCTGTGGTGATGTTGGCAAGCTGCCTATCAGTGTACTGGCGCGACGCTTTGGTAATCTGGGACGACGTATCTGGCTCATGTGTCAGGGCGAAGACCCAGACCAAATCCACATGGATGTTGCAGCGCCTAAATCCATCGGACATGGAAAAATCATGCCTCCAGGCACACAAGATAAACAAGTTATTCTCACTTACCTTCAACACATGAGTGAAAAAGTCGGTAAACGCCTGCGCAAACATAAATTGACCGCCAAAAAATATTTTATCGGCATCAAGCTTGAACACAGCTGGATTGGAGACAAATTGCAATTAAGCATACCCGACAATGATGGCAAACAAATATACAGGCTATGCCGTTTTTTAATAGAGAATCACTGGCATGGAGAAACCGTGCGCCAGGTGCAAGTAACAGCACTCGACCCGGAACCACATACGCAACAAATGGATCTTTTTACACATCAGGATGAAACCGAAGCCGAGGTCAATGCCGTCATGGATGAAGTCAATGAACGCTTTGGTGAATTCACACTCGCTCCCGCGCGTTTACTCAAACGTTCATCCATGCCCAATGTGATTGCCCCGGCCTGGAAGCCGGTTGGCCATCGACAGACCATATGATTAATAAAAAAAACCCATTGAAAGTAAATACGAATTAAGACTTAAATCCACTCTAGATCGTCACCCAGGCGCAACCCAATAATGACAGTGAACAGGGGAAGTTATCATTTAAAAATTAAAAGAAAGAGGTGGCATTGCACCTCGCAAAAAATCCTGAGAAAAAAGATCAACAGCCTTCATTAACATTCGACATCTTTTTATGTTCACGCGTAATGCCAATAACGACCCAAATCCAGACTATAGCCAGCAACATATTGAACCAGGCAAACTGATAAGCCTCCATCGCCAACCATTGTGTACCAGCAAAAATAACACCGGCTTGTATCATGTCGCCAAAGCGCCAGAAAAAAGTATCGATAACCGTTTTGCCTTCATATTTGGCCGCAGTTGAAACTGGTAAAAACAAGGCATGCCGCGTGGTTGTTTGTATTGAATAATCAACGCTGTTCTCAATAATTTTAACAACGCGAATGATACTGAAGATCGGTAGGAAAATAATCAGGCCATATCCTATTAATGCGATAACCGGCAATATAAATAAAGCGGCCCTGACCCCCAGATATTTATAGATTCTTGAAACCAGAAACAACTGAAATAGCAAGCTAAACAAATTCACCCAAGTATAAAAATCACCATAAAAGGCTCCGATAATGCTGCCTTTACTCAATTCACTACCCGCGGCAATTAAACCTTCAGCATGATTAACAACCATTTTTGCTAAAATAAATTCGCCTGTACTATTGATCCAGTTCAACAGCACTACAAATATAGCGATCAACAATAAATAGCGCTCTGAAAATACCAGTCGAAAACCACCCGGTATCCATATAGACTGATTTTCCGTCAATTGACTATGACTACGATCAACGTTGGGTAATTTTTTACTGGCGATTAGACCCAGCACTATCGTCACGCATAACAGCGCCATGGCCAGCAACATCAATCCTAGTGGCCCTGTTATACTGATAACCTGCTTGGAAAAATAAGCACCTAATAAGGCACCCAGTGATGCGCCCACAGCAATAATGACAAACAATCTTTGCCCGCTCTCAACATTGTAAAGATCTGCACAAAACGCCCAGAACTGTGCAACGACCATGACATTAAAAACACCGAGCCATATAAAAAATACAATGCCTAACTTAACATTGGCAGAACCCAATATATAAAACAGCAACAAATTACCAACAAAAAATAATGTAACCCAGGTATAGATCCGGGTTCTATTATGCTTAAAATAACGAAACAAAATATTGTAGGCGGGGATCAACAACAATAGCACCAGAGCCTGAAATGCTACCGCATAACTTCTTATTTCAGCACTATTCTCCGATAATAGTAAGGACTCACGAGCTGGCTTAAGCAGATAATAAGCAAACAGCAATATAAAAGCCTGAAACATGAGTATTAATGCAGCTTTGCCTTCACCAGGCTTTATGCGAGTGAACAGCCTCAGAAATTTCTCAGACAATGTTAAATTTTGCTCAGAATCACTCATAGCATTATGACTGACAAGCTATAAAGCGATATAATCGACCCGCTTTTATATCGAAATTCCTGGTCTCTATAATGTTGGAAACAGGGCTGACTGTTGATGCTAATTTTTTCCATTGATCATAATACAGAACCCATAATTGCAATGCTTTTTCCTTTTTTACTTTTTTACCTATTTCACTTAATTTTGAATTTTCCTGTATATATTGCAATGAAAGATTAACTTTTAAATTGCTATAAGGGGTTTTGTTGACCAGAAACCACGTACGCTTGATACAGCTATTAGCATTGATAGCTTTCGGCGTGTATACCGGTACTGACATGCTCTCCACTTCAACATTAATATCTGCCTTACCATTCAGGCTTATTGCTTCAACTGCACCCAGCGTTCTGCCAAAACCATCCACCAGAGATTTGCTATCACCTGCTTTAATCACATGAACACTAGCGCGATTAGCAACCCAGTCTGATGTCTCCAATATGGTTTTACGTAAAAAGTCATATCGAAATGTCACATAGTCCTTTAGCCCTACAGCTTGCTCTCGCATAACTTGCTCGCTCGCAATAGTATAACGTTCACGGTGCAAGTCATCGACCAGCATAGCTGTCAGTGTATCTATTCTGTTACGCATGAGTGTCGGTGTAAACCAGACAGGAGTACCCGTATAACCCTCAACAGGCATGCCCATCAAACCTTTCAGTTTTTGCTTTAGCCTTTCAAGTAAAACAGGGTTCTTTAGCAATTTATCCTTTAACGGATTAGGCAGACCCAGTTCCAATGGATAAAAATACTGAAAATTATCATTAAGAATATTGGCCGGGTACTTTAAATACTCATCCCAGTTTCGACCAAACGATAAATCATAATCCCAGGGAATCATTACCCACTTTTGAATTTCAGTACTATAATAAATAAAGTAATTTTTATTATAAGTATCACCATTACTGGTAATTGCATTCACCAGTATCCAGTTCAATACAGAATCAACGTCAAAATGTTCTTCAAGAAATTCATCAAAATCTTCAATTGAAGCTTCTTCCAAGCCACTGATTAATTCTTTCAATGGCGAAAAATTATTATCTCGAGGAGATAATTTAAACCAGCAACGCTCTGGATTGCTGACTGACTTCGGCGTCAGGTCTCCACAAAATGTACTATCATCTGGGTGGAAAAACTCACCATCAGAACCAAGGCCGTAACGTGCCAGCATATTTGGATCGATCCATTCTATATGGAGAAACATACCAATAAATCGTCTATTAATATGTAATCGTGTATAGCTCACTCTGGGGGCTGCCATACCGAGAGTATGTATTAGATCCCAGGCCAACCATTCACGCATCATAGAAGCATCTGTCGCCATTGCATTAAGGACAATGCGACGCTGTCCATTCCATTCCTGGCCCTTGTCTAGTTTTATCTTCAATGATTTTTTATCAAAATTTCGCGTAAAACTACCTTTCACTTCTATGCGCCCTTTAAGACGAACACCTTCGTGAAAAAGCTTGACGGGGAATGTAGAACGATCGTATTTTTCCTTTTTGAACAGCACATCGGCATCTCGTGCCTTCATCTCAAGATGCATATCCTGTACCGGAATATCTTCCCTGGCAAAACTTATCGATGCATAAACAGATAAAAGACTGCTTATTATCAGCAAACTAATTTTTTTCCTATATCCCATCATTTTCATTTTACAAACGTCCCCATACATAGCTCAGGCTAACAAATATTCCATCTCGCTGACTTACATTTCGACCCCAGAGATTTTTAAACAACCCTGCACCCAAACTCAACCTTTTACCCAGACTTCTCCTCAGTCCAATTTCGCCTCTAATAACATCAAATTCAGACTCGAAATCACCGTCAATGGAGGGCGTTAATGACTCTTTGCCATTATTGAGTGAAAAATTTCCTGACAAATTCGCATGATAGGACCACGTTTTATTTTTCTTATATGTCCAACCTATTTTAGTTCGAAACTGGTCAGCTGGAGCACCTGCCCAAAATCGCAAACTACCCCCATAAGTTAATGTGGATTTTTCATTCAAGCGCCTGGAAGAATACAAACCCAATTCAAGCCCCGGCTCACCATAGCCTAAACGGTTACTTTTTGTATTGTCATAACCTGTCGGGATAATAACGATGGCTTCCCAGGCTTGTCCATTTTTATAAAGGTTAAGCCGGCCACGCACGCCTAAATAGACATCGCCAAACCCGCTACTTTTATCTTGACCGCACTTAGAACTCGCCATACTAACTTTACCGAAATAAGTACGATAATAAGAATAACCATATTCATATTCATGCGTAATAGAATTATCCTTGGATGTACAGCTTGAGTTAACATCATTACCATCGCGATCCCAGGACTTATCTGCAGATGAGCTTTGAAGATAAGCCGAGTAGCGATGTTCTCCTTCTGAACGCAACCATCCACCTGCTTGACTGGCACCCGAAATCAAAAATAATAACAACGCCGTACTAAATGTGCAGGAAAGCACCCGTATTTTTTTGAATTTTTTCAATGTAATCATATTATTTCGTTTCGCTTCTCACCGATTTAAAAATAGTGCTAATATACCAACCAATAGTATAGTCATAGTCGCCATTCAACTCACATATTGACTGGCCATTATTTTCAGTTAACTACACAATGAACTGTATCGATATGCAAAAAACATCTCATTTATATTCAAGTTTATTTAACCACCGTGCGTTACGGCTGTTTTTATTGACTGCATTTGCTGTACTACTATCCTCATGTTCTTCACAGGCTACTAAATATTTCACCGAGAGCAAGCTTGATATCTCTAACGTAGTCCTGATCAGCATTGATGGCCTGAGGCCCGATGCAATTAACAAGCAGAATGCCGAACATCTTATCAAACTGACAAAAAGTGGACTTTATTTCCCTAATGCCAAAACCATACAACGTTCAGTCACCTTGCCAAGCCACATATCCATGCTCACTGGACTCGATATCAAACAGCACAAAGTTTCAAAAAACAAATCTCTACCTGGGCATCTAAGTTTTCCTACCATTCTAGAGATACTCAAATCTCAGGGTAAAAAAACGGCAGCACTTTATTCCAAAAAAAAACTAGGGTTCTTATTTCCCCCAGGATCAGTCGATTATATTTTTGGCCCAGGCCAAAATGGCATAGACTACAACCAAGCTAACGCCAACCAATTAGCTGCTGAATTTGCTCGCATCTGGAACCAACAGAACTATCACTTCACCTTTATCCATATACGGGAACCAGATGCATACGGCCACCAATACGGTTGGATGAGCAGCGAATACCTTAACCAGGCTATTCCGTTGACTGACAAGGCAATCGGCAACATCATCAACACCATATCCAAGGGTGAAAAAGCAAACAACACTCTTCTCATCATTACCGCAGACCATGGAGGTAAAGACAAAACTCACTGGTCCAAACGCCCTGAAGATTTAACAATTCCGTGGATAGCCACTCACTCGCAGCTAACACCCGAAACGATTACAGATACACAGGTCAACATCGTGGATACAGCACCAACTATCTTACATTTATTCAATGCGCCTCTACCAAAAGGAATTGATGGCCAGGTTATCAAAAATTTTCTTCCATAATGATCTTAAGCTTGCAAAACTATAAGCTCTATATAAAAAGCTATTAATTATCGCCCACTACCCTATCTAACATTCGTTTTTCCAATAACAGCTAACTCTTTTTTCTGCTGGTTTATTTTGTATATCAAACCCGGTATCCATTAAGCCATCTTGTTCAATATTGCTGGACCAACTCCAAACCATAACGCCTTTTATCCACGGTTTACGTAAATGCTTTAACCACATACCCAACACTTGGGCCTGCTTCTCAACATCGGGGGAATTTTTCTGTTTATCTACAACCAGCCAGGGATGCCTAAAACTACCTTGCGCTGAAGATATTCCTATTTCGGCTACCCAAAGGGGTTTATCAATAGCCTCAGAAATCGAAGCTATCTCATCGACTTTTTTCACCATCAATTGATCAATAAGATCGACATCCCACTCTTTACCTAGTACCGGGTACAAAGTCAGACTCACTGAGTCCAACATATCCCAATAAGGGAACTGCTTGAGTCCTGCCGTACCATGAGCTGCATAGCTCAGCTCACCCATAAAAATTTTTCTTACTTCGATAATCAACTGACGAAATTGCGGCTGAATGGCTGCGTATTTTAATTCAGTGCCAATGACCAGCATATCAACCTTATACCGTTGAGCAATTCTGGAATAATGTTGAAGTAACTTCTGATAGGATTGAAACCATCGGCTCCAGCCTTGAATACTGTCTGGTTTTATTTCACCCGCCCACGAATCATCCACTAACATTTGCGGCTTGAG
>Ga0316205_10005055_pt1 | contig 11133 bp, 5 predicted proteins | sample 3monthpyrite_MG_FD_204941 | JGI IMG/M metagenome (GOLD analysis project Ga0316205, IMG submission 204941) | Microbial mat bacterial communities from mineral coupon in-situ incubated in ocean water Damariscotta River, Maine, United States -... | ecosystem: Environmental > Aquatic > Marine >...
GAGCCACCTAAAATAACGCCACTCATAAACAGCGTAACACCCGCCACATCAAAACCCGTGCTAACAGCATAAATAGGGCCCATGCCCCAGAAAGCACCACTAATCATGCCTGAAAACAAAGCGCCAAAAGAAGCCAGCGGAGAAGTATCGTAAAGATGTTTGAGCCCAAGATGACCCTTCTCAACTTTTTCCGGTTGTTCAATAAAGGTAGTGGCAATCGGTAACAGCGCCAGAGAAAAAAACAACGCGATCAGAACAAACGGCGCCAGAGTATCAATATCATAAATCAATATCAGGTACTGGCTGCACGCCAGAGCAAGCAGGTTAATTGCCATATAAACAGAAAAAAGACTGCCGCGTGATTTAGACGTCGCAACACTGTTAAGCCAGGATTCAATAACCAAATACATGCCCAGCATACAAATACCAGTAATTACACGAAGCACCAGCCAGACAACAGGCTCAACAATAAGACCGTGAAGAAGAACAGTGACACAACCCGTGGCCGCGAAAATAGAAAAGCTGCGAATATGACCATAAGTTCGAATCACCTTCGGGCAAAGGTAAGAGCCAATAACATAACCCATAAAAAAGCCAGACATGATCATGCCAATAATCACCCGCGGGAAAGCTTCACTCTCAGCCCGCAAAGCGACCAGCGTGCCAAGCAGACCAGAGCCAAGCAACAAAATGGCAGTCGCAGATAGCAATGAATAATGGGCGCGAATTATTTTGATCATATTTTAATGAATTAAGTAGAAGCTAATACCGGTAATAGTCATGTGTTTCTTATTATGGCAAGCATAACGATGTTGGAGGGCTTTATAAATAAAATATTGCTTTATGGTTAAAGTGCATCCGTAAAACAGGCTTGCGGACAGGAAACGGCCATGATCTTTTGCAAGTGTATGTTTTTTATACACAAAAATAGGAGTTGAGGTGTTGTAAACACAGTTAAAGGGAGTAGTATCGAATTAAGCGATATCCAATACATTAAAACAATAAATATTCAGGATATGAGATCAACATATGAATGATCTAGAAAGCATAAAACAACGACTGGCCGAATTTGCAGAAGCACGTGACTGGGATCAATTCCATTCACCCAAAAACCTATCTATGGCGCTTAGTGCCGAGGTTGCTGAGATTGTTGAGTACTTTCAGTGGCTCACTGAGGAGCAAAGTAAAAACCTTTCTCATGACAAACTTGCAGAAGTAGAAACAGAGCTAGCAGATACACTCATCTATCTTATCCGTCTGGCTGATAAGTTGGACATTGATCTACTTAAAGCCGCCACTAGCAAAATAGAAGTTAATGAGCAGAAGTACCCTGTCGAAAAGGCGAAAGGCAATGCGAAGAAGTATACGTCGTATGAGTAGTCACACACTTAATAAATCTAGAATATTTACGAAACTATAAATGAATACTACTGGTATCACACAGTATCAAGCACAGTATTACGCGCATGAATTAATTAAGCGTAGTTCAGCAAACAGCCTTGAAAAACTAACTAGCACCTTAATGGATGCCCAAGTAGATCTGAACCCCCATCAGGTTGAGGCCGCACTGTTTGCATTCAAATCACCTTTATCTAGTGGTGCGATTCTGGCGGATGAAGTAGGGTTGGGTAAAACCATTGAAGCCGGTCTGGTCATTTCTCAAAAATGGGCGGAAGGTAAAAAACGTATTCTCATCATTACCCCGTCCAGTCTTCGCAAACAGTGGAATCAGGAGCTTTTAGAAAAATTCTTTATTCCATCAACCATATTAGAGGCAAGAACTTATAACGCTGAAAAAAAAGCAGGTAAGCGTAATCCATTTGAACAAAATGAACTTGTTATCTGTTCTATCAATTTTGCAGCGAATAAAGACGAAGACTTGATGATGATGCCCTGGGACCTGGTTGTCATAGACGAAGCGCACAGGCTAAGGAATGTTTATAAGTCATCCAACAAATTAGCCAAGAAGATCAAAATCGCGTTAGCGAATTCACCCAAAGTGTTACTTACGGCAACACCATTGCAAAACTCACTAATGGAGCTCTATGGGCTGGTGAGTTTTATTGATGAGTACATATTTGGCGATGAAAAAAGCTTCAGAGCACAATATGCACGAATTAGCTCACCGGCAGTATATGAAGAACTCAAATCCCGGCTGAAACCGGTTTGTCACAGAGCACTCCGCCGGCAGGTTTTGGAATACATCAAATACACCAACAGGGTGCCCGTCACACAAGAATTCTATCCTTCACAAGACGAGCAAGACCTCTACGAGATGGTATCCACTTATCTGCAAAGAGATAACCTGCAAGCCTTGCCTTCAGGTCAGAGAAAGTTGATGACGTTGGTATTGCGCAAATTACTGGCATCTTCCACTTTCGCTATCGCTGGTGCGCTGGATTCACTAGTGCGAAAACTCGAAAAAATGCTCAAAAACAATAACAAGTTAGAAAGCTATTTCGAAGACTTTCCAGAAGAAGACAATGATGAACAAGCATTACTCAGTGAACTGCGTGATGAATATGGGCTGGATGAAGATGAAGAGTTGCCTGAACCTCTCACAAAAGATGATATTGAGGCTATCAAGCAGGAAATCGAAGAGCTTATCGTTTTTAGAGACCTGGCAACATCAATACAGGAAAATGCAAAAGGACTGGCATTGCTGGATGCGCTGAATATAGGCTTCAAAAAAACCGAACAACTTGGCGCGCTCAATAAAGTCATAATCTTTACTGAATCACGCAGAACTCAGAATTACCTGGTAAATCTACTAAGTGATAATGGCTATGCAGACAAAATTGTCTTATTCAATGGCTCCAATGCCGATCCACAATCCCGTCAAATCTATATGGACTGGAAACAGGCATATCAAAACACAGACAGGTTTACTGGTTCAAGAACTGCCGATATGCGTTCAGCCTTAATTGACTATTTTAAAAACACAGCACAAATAATGATAGCAACCGAGGCCGCCGCTGAAGGTGTCAACTTGCAATTCTGTTCTTTTCTGGTGAATTTCGATCTACCCTGGAACCCACAACGAATCGAACAACGAATAGGCCGCTGTCACCGCTATGGTCAAAAGCACGATGTGGTTGTCATTAACTTTCTAAATAAAATGAATGCAGCAGACCAGCGAGTATACGAACTACTCTCTGAAAAATTCACACTGTTTGATGGCGTGTTCGGCGCAAGTGATGAAGTGCTGGGCTCTATAGAAAGTGGTGTCGATCTTGAACAGCGAATTATGGGGATATACCAGAAGTGCCGCACAACTGACGAAATCAATGAGCAATTCGACTTGTTGCAAGAAGAAATGGAAGAGCAGATCAGTGCGGCCATGGATACAACGCGACAAAAATTACTGGAAAACTTTGATGCCGAAGTCCACGACAAATTAAAAGTAAACCTTGAGCAAAGTAAAAACTATCTAAATAAATACGAAACAATGCTCTACAAAATTACCAAGAGCGCGATAGAGCAATATGCAGAGTTTGATACAGAGACAAGTGATTTTCTGTTACACAGTAACCCGTATCAGGCAGGCAAGAAGGGTAAAAGTATCCCTTTGGGTAAATACCGCATGGGGACACCCGATAATCGCCCCATTGAGGATGCCCATATCTATCGTCCCGGCCATGCCTTAGCACAATGCGTGATCGAAACAATTTGTGAACAGCAACTACCTGCCGTAACAATAAATTTTGACTACAGTAACCACCCACAAAACGCCGCATCAATTGAAAACATGGTGGGTAAAAACGGTTGGCTATCACTGCATAAACTTACAATCGACAGTGCAGAGTCGGAAGATCACCTGTTATTCACCGCCATGACTGATAATGATGAAATAGTCACACAAGAAAAAGTAGAACGTATGTTCTCATTACCAGCAACAATATCAAATCAAACAGTCAAATCGGATAGTGCAACTGAAACAGCGCTGGGTAATCTCTACCAACAAAGCAAAGCCAGGGTGCTGGATGAAACCAGTACCCGCAACGCCAGCTTTTTTGAAGAAGAAATAACAAAGCTCGATACCTGGGCGGATGACCTGAAAGAATCCATAGAGCGATCAATTAAGGAGCTGGATAAAGAAATACGACAGGTACGCAAAGACGCAAAACTGGCACCCACGTTAGAAGAAAAACTGGAACTACAAAAAAAGCAGAAAAAACTGGAAGCACAGCGTAACAAAGATCGACGTGAATTATTTGATAAGCAAGATGAAGTTGATGAACGGCGTGAAGAAATGATTCTTAGCATAGAAGAAAGACTGACAAAAAACATAAAAGAACAACAGTTGTTTATAGTTAAATGGAGTGTAATGTAGTGGCAGCAATTTCACCACCAATGATGACAGCGTTACAGGCAATATTGCAACAACGATTAGTGCCTTCTTTGCCGCCATTATTAGGTAATCAAAATCCGGAAGCCAATCAACGAAAACAAATATCACGTGCATTCAATGCATTTGTTTTACAAAAATTGTTTGATCTAACAACAAATGATGCTTCAAGTGCAGTCGTTGATGATTTTGCCGACAATGGAATAGATGCGATTTATTACCACGAACCGGATGAAACACTCTATCTGCTTCAATCTAAGCTAAAAGCGACAGACAAGTTCCTACAAGGTGAAGCAGAAAGTTTAGCGCGCGGTATACGTCTACTTGTTGAGCAGGAGCTGGCTACTTTTAATCAGTTGGTTTTAGACAAGGCAGGCTATATTGAAAATGCCCTTGATCATTGCTCACATATAAAATTAATTATTGCATATACAGGAAATGGAATAACTCAAACTGCAATTAATGTATTAGATCAGTTTGTTAATGATCAAACTCTTGATGAAGAGCGAATTAATGACGAAATTCTGTATATAGATTCAGTGCAGGTTGAGACCTGGTTACGTGAAGAACAATCAATTCAATTGGTAAATACTCGTCTTAAATTGAGCCATTCAAATAAAATTGATACACCACGTAAAACAGTTTTTGGATTAGCAAAAATTGATGATTTAGTTAGTCTGCATGTAGAACATGACAAAGCTTTATATCAAAAAAATATTCGCTATTTTATTGGCGCCGGTCGACGTGGTGTAAACCAGGCGATTAAAAATACTCTTGAAAATAACCCCGATAATTTTCTCTATCTTAATAATGGGATCACCGCTGTGTGTACAGGACTAGACCCAAAACGCTCACAAGGTGGTTATAAAGATTATGTTGTTGCAGGCTTTTCAGTTGTAAATGGTGCACAAACAATTTCATCAGCAGCACAATTTAAGCAAGCGAATCCTGATGCGGACACCAGCTCAGCAAAAGTGATGTTAACATTGATTCTAACTCCTGCGAGTGGTGATTTTCACAAAACAGTCACTAAAGCTAGAAATTTGCAAAACCCGGTCACTTTCTCTAATTTTGCAGTGTTGGACGACAATCAGGAGCGCATCAGGCAGGAAATGGCGCTTCATGGCATTGACTATCATTACAGGCCACAACAACCTGCACGAGGTAATGCGCAGATAATTGATTTAGACACATTATCAAAAGCACTTGCTTGTCTGCATAGTAATAACGATTTTCCTGCACGATTGAAAACAGAACCCAGTTTGTTTACCAATACTGAATCTTCGGCATATCAGGCACTATTTAACGATAGTCTTACAGGATGCAAAGCTATAAATGCTGTTAACGTGTACAAAGTAATACACGAATTACTAATTAGAGCTGAGCAATCATCGTACAGCCCAGAAAAGCTCGTGTATCGGCATTGCCTTTATCCTCTTGCGAGTATTCTAATTAAGAGGTTTAAGGTTAGAATTGAAGGAGCTGAAATATTGAAAGATAATGTTATACGGACGTTGATTAGTGCGCCGTTTGATGATTTACGTCAGAAATTTTCTGACCAGTATCAAATTAGTGCTGTCGGTATGCATCATGCCTTTTTTAAGCGAATTGCAGATACGGCTAGACTTACACAAAAAGTAACAATTACATATCAAAATATGCAAGCAGACCAGACAGCATTGCAGTTACAAGGACAAGTGGATCACCAAGATCCTTATAATCAGGCTTTAAGCCAATACTTAGTTAGCAAAGTAGTGCAGATTTAGGAATAGTAAAGAATGAGTAAAACAAAATTAGAACTTACCTGGATAGGTAAAGACAAGCGACCTAAGCTTGAGCCGCGAATTTTATTAGAAGATCCGAGTAAATCGTATCATGCGAAACAGCGTGTAACGGAAAATGATCTTTTTGATAATAAATTGATTTTTGGGGATAACTTGCTGGCGTTGAAAGCGTTGGAGCAGGAGTATGTAGGAAAAGTGAAATGTATGTTTATTGATCCCCCTTATAACACTGGGCAGGCGTTTGAGCACTATGATGATGGCCTTGAGCATTCAGTTTGGCTTTCTTTGTTGAAAGAAAGGTTGGTTATTTTGCGGAATCTTCTTTGTGATGATGGTGTTTTATTTTGCCAGCTAAATGATGATGAGGCAGCATATGCAAAGATTTTGTGCGATGAAGTTTTCGGTAGATTGAATTTTCTGAATCAAGTTAGTGTGAAGATGAAGCAGACTTCCGGTGCCAGTGGCGGAGGTGAAGATAAAAAACTAAAAAAGAATATTGAATATATTCTGGTTTATACAAAAGATAGATTGAAGTTTTCTAAGTTTAATGAGGTGTTTGAGGAAGAAAACCTTTTTGATCTGATTTATGAGATGCGAGATGAAGGTAAGAGTTGGAAATACACAAGAGTAATTAGTAACTATGGAGAAAGAAAATACCTGAAAACTATACAGGATGGCTCTGGTGAAGATATAAAAATATATGAGCATAACGGGTTTGAGTTTAAAACCATCAAAGAATTAATGAAGCAAGACAACTTGGATGAAGAAGCTTGTTATTTTAAATATTTTGAAAATGTATTTAGAGATACAAATGCACAGAGCTCTATTAGAACAAGAGTTATGGATTCAACTAAAGGCTTTGGAGAACTTTTGAGTATTGAATATGTGCCAAAGTCAGGCCGTTCAAAAGGCCAGCTTACAACCCTTTATTACAAAGGGCGAAATAGGGACTTAATTGCTTGGTTAAGGGATATCTGCGTAAAAAAAGGAAATCGTCTAGTCAAATTAGAAAAACTAGGTACATACTGGGATGGATTTCCATTGAATAATTTAACCAAAGAAGGTGGGGTTAAGTTCCCTCAAGGTAAGAAGCCTGAAGCCTTAATAAAGCAGGTTATCAGTTTGTGTACAAAGCCAGGTGATATTGTTTTGGATTCTTTTGGTGGCTCTGGTACTACAGGTGCTGTCGCTCATAAAATGCGACGGAAATGGATTATGGTTGAACTTGGAGATCACTGTCACAGTCACATCATCCCGAGAATGCATAAGGTTATCAACGGTACTGATTCAGGAGGGATTACAAAAATTGTAGATTGGCAAGGCGGCGGCGGTTTCCGCTACTACACCCTCGCACCTTCACTCCTCGAAAAAGACAAATGGGATAACTGGGTAGTCAATAAAGCCTATAACGCCGAAATGCTCTCAGAAGCAATCTGCAAATTAGAAGGCTTTACTTATTTGCCCTCTGAAACCGAATGGTGGAATCACGGTTATTCCACAGAAACCGATTTTATTTATATCACCACACAAATGTTAACGGTTGAAAAACTACAACAAATATCCGATGAGGTGGGGGGTGATAAAACTCTGCTGGTCTGTTGTAGTTCGTTCCGCTGTAAAGAAAACCGATTCGAAAATTTAACCATTAAGAAAATACCGAAAATGGTACTCAGTCGTTGTGAGTGGGCGCACGATGATTACAGTCTGAATGTAGAAAATTTGCCGCAAATGGAAAAAGAGCCGGAGCAGAGTAGCCTCTTTTCAGACGTTGAAGGAGAAGAGTCATGAGTGATCGTATTCTGAATAATATATCCGGTCGCTTGAGCTTGCGTCCACCACAACGTGAATCTTTAGAAGCGTTACAAACCGCGATTGATTCTACCTTAGTTGGTAACCCTATTAGTGAGCTACTCAACCCGAAGCATGATGTGGCTGCATTACTGGAGATTCTAAAATCTCAGTTTACCAAGCTGGAAGATTTTGAACGTGAATTTCCCTCGCTTTGTTTTGCCCTGGCAACCGGAGTTGGTAAAACTCGCCTGATGGGTGCCTTTATCAGCTATCTACATATGGCTCATGGCATTAATAACTTTTTTGTCTTGGCACCCAACCTAACTATTTACGACAAGTTGATTGGTGACTTTACGCCGAATTCACCCAAGTATGTGTTCAAAGGTATCGCCGATTTTGCCGTTACTCCGCCTGTTGTGATAACCGGAGATAACTACGAAGAACGTGGTGCACAGCTCAAGAACGATTTATTTGGCCAGGCACAGGAAGTACGTATCAATATTTTTAATATTGCAAAAATTGTCTCCGAAGTGCGCGGTGGAAAAGCACCGCGTATAAAACGCCTGTCGGAATATTTAGGGGATAGTTATTTTAACTATTTATCTGAACTGGATGATCTGGTGTTGTTGATGGATGAGTCTCACCGATATCGTGCAAGTGCTGGAATGAAGGCGATCAATGAGCTTAACCCAATTCTGGGTTTGGAATTGACAGCGACACCGTTTGTTGAAGCAAACCCTAAACCGATTCCATTTAAGAATGTTGTAGTGGATTATCCCTTGGCAAGAGCGATGGATGATGGTTTTGTCAAAGAGCCTGCCGTAGTGACACAGCGTAATTTCGATGCTAGTCAATACAGTCGTGAAGAACTTGAGCGTATTAAGTTGATGGATGGTATTCGTTTGCACGAGCAAACCAAGGTCGAGCTGATGACCTACTCAAAGCAAAATGATTTGCCACTCGTGAAACCCTTTATGCTTGTCATTGCACGTGACACTACCCACGCAGCAGAGTTAGTAGCAGTGATGGAGTCAGACAACTTCTTTGATGGACGTTATCAGGGCAAGATAATACAGGTAGATAGCAGTAAATCCGGTGCAGCTGAAGAAGAGATGATTGCTCGCTTGTTAGCTGTTGAAAGCGTTGATGAACCTACCGAAGTGGTTATTCACGTTAATATGCTCAAAGAAGGTTGGGATGTCACGAATTTGTACACGATTGTGCCACTAAGAGCAGCCAATGCACGTACCTTAATTGAGCAGTCGATTGGCCGTGGCTTGCGACTGCCTTATGGCAAACGAACTGGTGTCGAACCTGTTGATCGTTTAAGCATTGTTGCGCATGACCGATTTCAGGAAATTATTGATGAGGCGAACAACCCGGAAAATCCATTAAGACTGAAAGAACTTATTTTAGATGCGCCAGAAAATGACGTCCGCATGGAAAGTGTCGATGTTGGCTCAAACCTGGATGCTTCTATAAAAGGTGTTAAGCCAAAAGGCAGTGAAGGCACAAGCTATGGTGAACCAGGCGAAGAGAGGTTGGTCTTTAATGGAAAAACAGAGCGTAAGGTTGCCGAGATTACATTAGCCGTGATTAACAGTTATAAGAACAAACCTGACATTATTGCGACAACAGATAAACTTTTGGATGAAGCAGTACAGCAAACAATTATTGCAGCTGTAAAAGAGCAACTGACTGAAAAGCAACAATCATTGCTCGTTGATGAAGAAGAAACCAGCTTGGCGCAAGTTGTTGCGAAAACATCTGAATTGGTAAAGCGGGAAACAATTGATATCCCAAAGGTAGTTGTTATACCCAAGGGTGAAGTCAACTATGGTTATAAAACCTTTTCGTTGGATGTTTCTCAATTAAGTCTACAGCCATCAGAGCGCGATATAGTTATTCAAAATCTGCATACGAATGAACAAACCACATTAACAGCTCAGGTAGGCATAACTGAATCTCGACCAGAAAATTATATCATTCATCAACTCGTGGATTTTGATGATATTTCCTATGATGAACATGCTGATTTGCTTTATGATTTAGCGGGCCAGGCCGTCACACATCTCAGAAGTTATTTAGCCTCAGAAGATGAAGTGATTAATGTATTGGATTCTAATCGAAGTCTGATTGCAAATGCCATTCATGCACAGATGATCGAACATTTCTGGGAAGATGAAGTAGACTATGAAATCGAAGTGCATGGTGGTTTTACCCCATTGAAACCTTGCGCATATACGGCGGCAGCGGGACAACCTATCCACAATTACCGGCATACAGTGACCGATAAAACAAAAATCAAACAAATGCTGTTCGGCGAATTCTCAAAATGTCTATATCCATTACAAAAATTTGATTCGGATACTGAAAGACGTTTTGCAGTTATTGCAGAACGTGATGGCATTAAGTGGTTTAAGCCAGCGAAAGGTCAGTTCCAAATATATTACAAGGATGGGATCGAGCATCCAGAATATGTTCCAGACTTCGTCGTTGAAACAGATGATGCCGTATTGATGGTAGAGACAAAAGCACAAAATGAAATGACGGACGATAAAGTCCTAGCAAAAGCTGAAGCAGCAGAAAAATGGTGCAAACATGCAAGTGAATATCTGCTTAGACATGGTTCTAAAGAATGGAAGTACCTGCTAGTGCCGCATGATGAAGTTAAGGAACAGAATAAAATGGCAAATTACGTCCAAAAGTACCAAAAAGCATAGGCGTTAAAGGGGTCGGTGACAAATGCGAATCATTTGCATCAAGCATCTACCCGAGTTAGAGTTCTAGTAGCTATGGATAGCTAACGAAAAAAATAACAAATGGAGTTGTTATGCCTAGAAAACCCAGAGTCTATTTATCTGGTGTGCCTTGTCATGTTATTCAGCGTGGTAATGATCGCCAGCCTTGCTTTTATTCTGAAGAAGATTATCTGTTTTATCTTGAATGTCTTTATGATGCTTGTAAGCGATATAAAGTAAGTTTGCATGCCTATGTGTTGATGACAAATCATGTTCATCTTTTGATGACACCAAAAATAGCAGATGGAATATCTCGTGTGATGCAATCAATAGGAAGACGATATGTTCAGTATGTAAATCTTACATACAAGCGTAGTGGAACTTTATGGGAAGGAAGACATAAATCTAGTCTTGTAGATGCAGATAATTATTTATTCAGTTGTTATCGTTATATTGAAATGAATCCAGT
>Ga0316205_10005056_pt1 | contig 11130 bp, 12 predicted proteins | sample 3monthpyrite_MG_FD_204941 | JGI IMG/M metagenome (GOLD analysis project Ga0316205, IMG submission 204941) | Microbial mat bacterial communities from mineral coupon in-situ incubated in ocean water Damariscotta River, Maine, United States -... | ecosystem: Environmental > Aquatic > Marine >...
CTAATGTTAGATACAGATACTCTATGGCGCAGGCGATACCTCACTCCTTGCAACCACTCCAAAATAAAGAAACTGTTATAGTTAATCATAGATCTGACATTACTTCGTTAAATACGAATGATATGGTAATAATAATCGACTTTTTCTTAGCTTTAAATAAGTCTAACCTTTAACTTACACTTCACCGAAATATCAAAGACAGGTATGCTGAGTAATTACCAGTACATCATCAAGAGCAGCGATCATTAACAACAGAAACGAAACCATGTCAGCACACAACAACAGACTCACCCGCTTCCTTTTTAATAAGTCGGCTTTTATTTTAACAACTCGATGGATAGAGCATCATCGTTTTCATTTATTTGGGATTTTGCTTTCGGTGACCCTGCTATCAGCTTGCGCCGAACCACCTTATAATAATTTGGATAATGAACAACTAAAAACGATGCTTGAACAGAATGCGCCTATTTATGATGTGCGACGCCCGGAGGAATGGCGTCAAACAGGTGTAATTGAAGGCAGTAAGCTACTGACCTTTGTGGATGCCCGTGGAAGTATGATAGCAGATTTTCTTCCCCGCTTTACCCGTGCCGTAGGCAAAGATGATCCGGTTATATTGATCTGCCGTACTGGCAACCGTACCAGTGCCCTGGCGCGCCACCTGGTCGAAAAAATGGGCTACACAAATGTTTTTAATGTACGCAACGGCATCACCCAATGGATCCGTGATGAGCGACCGGTAACACGCCTGTAAAACCCCAAACCAGAGACAGAGTATGAGCCATATACCCAACACAACCACACAAGATTCTTCTGAACATAAACCACGCCCAATGATTGACCTGCTGGTCAGTATTGTTATCCCCTCTTTTATCCTCATGAAACTCAGTGGTGATGATGCCCTTGGTGCAACCAGCGCTCTAATTGTAGCGCTGGCTTTTCCTCTGGGCTGGGGCCTGTTCGAACGAATCCAGTATAAGAAATTTAACTTTATTGCTTTGCTAGGGTTAATCAGCGTATTACTTACTGGTGGCATCGGCCTGTTGCAACTCGATCCTCAGTGGCTGGCGGTCAAGGAAGCAGCTATCCCCGGAATAATCGGTATCGCAGTTTTAATCTCCACTCGCACCCGTTATCCTCTGATCAGAACCTTGCTCTATAGCCCGAAGATTATGGATGTCAGCAAGATCAAACTGAAACTCGAAGATAATGGAAATACCGATGCATTTGAAGGTCGCCTACTGAACGCCACCTATCTACTGAGCGGCACCTTTCTGTTTTCGGCCACGATGAACTACATTCTGGCCAAGTGGATTGTGACCAGCGCCGCGGGTAGCACTGCTTTCAACGAAGAACTCGGACGAATGACGCTGCTCAGCTATCCAGTCATCGCCATCCCTTCCATGCTCATGATGATGGCCATTTTTTATTACTTATGGCGAGCGATTCATGGCATGACCGGGCTTACACTGGAAGAAATAATGATCGCAGGCAGCTCGGAGAAAAAGTAAGTAATAGGTGCCAGAGCACAACACTCTCTAATATTAGAAACAATTGTGCTCTGGCACAAATTAATTGGCACCAATTAATTCTAGTTTTTTTGTCTTGTTAATGAAAAAGAAAACAATGCAATTAAACCGCTAAGAAAAAACCAGACTGCGCCAGGTAATGGAACCGCAAACAATGAATTAGTATCCATAACTAGTATTCCGTTTGACGCCGTAAGATCTAACATTGCATTAACATTAAATTGACGAAGCAATATGTCGCTTTCCAGACCAGTGAATGATGCCCCACCAGTATAACTTAATGTATTTAACTGTAATGTCTCTGGCAAAGTAAAGTTTGATGGTAATTCAGCAATTCCCTGGTACACAGGAGTTCATGAGTTAATGGTTAGATTAGAAAAAGTATTGAATATATTTTCATCCAGGATTATCAGTCCAGTAGTATCAAGCGATAAATCACTACCATCGTTTGAATATATTTCAAATATTTGAGGAAGAGTCTCTACGATTCCGCCACCTGTATCCGGACAATTAAATGCGCAAATTGTACTTGCATATGAGTTTGATGATACAACTAACATCATTAAAATAACTATTTTGTTAAATATACTTCTACTTTTTAAAGTCATTTTTCTTTTCCATTTTATTTAAAATAATACAATTAATAAGACAGATTAAATAAATATTAAATATCTGTTTTTCTGTTTTTCTGTTTTTCTGTTTTTCGAATTATACACACACAAACAAAAAATTTAATTAAGGGAAGGACTTACAGGAATTATTCCTACATAAATATTTTCTTTACACCTAAATCCATTAGCAATTCTTATTATGATAAGTACTAATTAACTAATATTAAAAAACAATTAATAAGACACATAATAACACGCAAGGTTAACAATATATAACCAGGGACAGATTCTAATAGTGTCTAATATGAGAATTAAGAGATCAAAACACTCTAATATTAGTAACAATTTCGCCCTGGTAACATTTGTTCTTGTTACAATAGTTCTCTGGTACCAATTGTTTCTTTAATTAACTAAAATGGATCACCCAGCAGCGTAAATGCACCTGCGAATTATATAATCCGGTTACAAATGTGCGGCCTGACTCCATGTTCTCATAATAATTAAGTTATACTTCAGGTAATTATTAAACTAGAAATCTTATATGAATAAATCGATTAATCCCTTAAAGGCGCTATTACTCTGTTTTTTAATAAACATTTATATGCCTGGCGCGGCAGCCAATACTGGATTATATGTCAGCCTGGCGCCAGCTATGGTTGAAGTTGATACTGATAATGCATCTACCCGGCCTGGCTTAATCGACTTTCGCTTAGGTTATGAATTTGATGTTCATCAGCTTGAGTTAAGCATTATGAGCAGCTTATATGACGACAATCTTAATCAACTGGTTGTAGATATACCGTCAGTTAATTCAGTTTTTTATCGTTACCTTCCGTATAAAGATACAAGCGTGAAAATTCATTTGATATTGGGGGTGAGTCAGGTTGAGGTTGAATCATCTTATCCCAATGAACCTCTATCAACAGAAACCTTTGATGGCGCCAGTTTCGGTGTTGGTTTTGAAGAGGCATTTACAGCTGCACCTCAGCTTAAGTTAAAGCTCGACTTCATACGTTTATATAATGGAAATAATCTGAATATTAATTTATTTAGCCTGGGTGTTAGTTATGCTTTTTAAAAACATTTTCAACTTACATATTATCAGTATATTTATTCTATTAAGCGCATGTGGTGACGCAGATAAAGAAGCGAACCTGGTTAATTTACACATTGCTGCTAGCCAGGACATTGTTTCAATTAATTTTCCAGTGGAAAAAAATGAAAGTATAATATCAATTAACAGTGAGTTTAATTTTACTCTACAGGGAGTTAAATCGAATAATATTGACACCATAAACATCACTAATGATGTTATCTGGTCTCTTTCTGAGAATGCACTTAGTAGCATTGATCAACAGGGACATTTAGTAGCCAGTAGCACAGCCGAACTAATTACCCTGAAAGCTCAGTTTGGACATTTAACTGAAACCTTCGAATTAAAAATATCAGATGCCAGGTTTGATGAAATTATTGAGCTCGATAAGGATAGCTTTAATATAGATATGTGTTTGTCAAAAGATATAAAGCCGATTGCCCGTTATATCGATAAAGATGGTTTAGATGAAATACGTCCTGTAGACAGTAACATAATAAATACTATTGCCTGGCTAATTCGAAATCAGGAAGATAACAGCGCTTCACAACGTGCGTATATTAATACCATAGCTAATCAGGCAAGCCTGCAAACACTGGCAGCGGGTAATATTATCATTCAGGCAAACGCCCTATCTGTTTATACTGGCACCGTGAAAACGTCAAGCGATTTTAATCAAAGCGTCAACAATGCAATGAACAGCATTAAAATATGTAACAGTAGTGACACAGATTTAAATATTTGCAATGTAACAAGCGCAAATATTGAAAAAGACAAATCAATATCATTTATTTCAGTTGGAAACTATCAGGCGTCAGACGGCTCAAACTTCAATAAAAACATTACTCAAAACAGTAAATGGGGTATAGATAATACAATCAATGCCAGCATAGCCTTTGGAAACGACCTACAAAATTTAAACATAACTGGTAAAACAGAATCAACTTCCGCAATTTTATCAGTAGCATGTGGTGAAATTACACAACCAATAAGTAGCATTGATATTACCAAAGGCGTAACACTTAACAGTTCGGTAAGCTGCGACGCAAACATTAACTGCCTTGATAAAAGCAGTAACATTACTATAGACAAACTCAGTGTTTCATCATTTACAGTGCGTGCTAATGACATTGATCTAGTCGACAACACTAGCCAGACTCTCAGCTCACGACCTGATGAAATAAGTCTGCAGGTAACAGCAAACTATACCAACTCCACAAGCGCTGTTATCACAATAGATGATGAGCTAATTTATAATATTACACTAGGAGATGGTAGTATTATTGAAGACAAACTCAATTCGAAGGGCGTATACAACGTATTAGGGCCCGGTACAGCAAAAATTAAACTTGATTACCGTACTGAAGAATTTACAGTCTTATTAGAAATACCTTAATAATTTTTAGTTTTTAAACGTTCAGTGCATATCTCTTCAAGTAAAAATTCTCGAAGAGTAGTCGGTGTAAAAAGGAAAAAAAGGGGTAAGATCACATCGCCCCCTTTAATTCTATATTCTAGACTCTCCATCATCTGGCGCTGCTGCCTGCTGGTAAAAGTTATCGCCGGTAAGATCTATGTAGAGTTCCATCCCGGTAGTCACTGTTCCGTAAATTCCGGGAATGCCTGACGTGGCATTACACCAATAAAGGTTAGTAAAGGGTGTGTCGGCTTTAAGTCGTGATGCGGTATATTTAGGGAGTAGCGCTGCCCCGTAAGCATTACCATGAGGAGAATTGCAAAACTTTTCGCTTGTGGTTGGTGAACCAACCACCCTTACCGCTATATGGTCTCTAAGGTCTGGGATGTGATGCTTTACTGCCAGGTCTATCAACTTTTCGGCTATGCTGTTCTTCAGGCTGAGATAGTCTTTATAGTCCTGATCAGCAGCTTGCTTGAATGGTGCATAAGGAGCAAAAGTTGCGAGTTCAATAATGTGCCCGCCCTCGGGTGCAACTATCCCGCTATCATTGCCATGCGTTGTGGGTGTCGACATAAAGAACCATGCGTGGTCCACGTCAAGTTTTTTGCCTGCTTCCCACATCGTATTCATACCCCAGTCGAGGCAATGCCAGGTATTGTGATTACCTAGCCCGTATTTGGCTGGGTCAAACCCGGGCTTGAGACCGAGATAAACCATAACGCCATTGTCAGAATATTCGTATTTAAGTTTGTCTTGATAGTGTTTCGGAAAGTGTTGCCAACCAATCAGTTCAGCTGATTTTTGTGGGTCCATTCCACAGATATAGTTTTTCGCTGTAAAGGTTTTGCCTGACTCTGTGGTGACGCCAGAGATGCTGCCATTGTTAGTAGATATTTCGGTAACGCACTCTTCAAAGTAAATATCACCACCGTGATCAGTTACAAATTGGGTAAGGCGCTGCATGTAATACTTGAAGTGTTTGCTGGGGGAATATGCCCCGCTTCCATAACCGCCCAACACGCCAACGAAAAACAGCATTGAGAGTTTATCTGGCGGAAGCAACAAGTCGCCAGCTTGCGCAGTTAAAATAGTTTGCGCCTCAATAGAAACGCCGCATGCATCGAACAAATCCTGCACTGTTGCATTTTTGTAGCGCAGTAGAGTTGGATAATAAAACAGGCCTTTCAGCAGATAGTCCCACCAATGTATTTTTCTCGGCAGCGCTGCCATTTCTTTGCGAAGTGCTTTGACGATTTTGAAGAAGGTATCGAGCCCGGTAGTATGTGGGTAAGCATCTTCGATGTTTTTTTGCAGTTCTGCCCAGCCATACGGTATTTTTACGCGCTTACCGTCAGGCATAATCATGTGATCATAGCCAGTTTTGTCAAACAGCTCGAAAGTAATATCTTTCTCAAGGCCCAGTCGCTTAAGGAATTCGTAAACTCGCCCGCCTTCTGCACAACCCCAGATATAGTGAACTTGTGCGCAAAAGTAGTAACCGTTCCTTTCAAAGGTATGAGCATATCCACCTGGAACGTCATGTGCCTCTAGCATACAAACGGTGAACCCCTGATTGCTCAATAAACTCGCACAGGTTAACGCTGCATTGCCGGTGCCGATCACCAGGTAGTCATATTCCAGCCCGGCAGCATTACGATCTTTATAGTTTTCGTCTTGTAATGCCTTTTGTTCACTGGAAAGTTCGCCTGAACTGAATTTTTTCATTTATTCGCATTCCGTGGTTGATACCGTTAACTTAAGTCATTTGGCGGAGCTGGAGTGACTTGTTTTAATTTACCCCTGCACCTTTAATCCTGTATCTAATGAAAACACCTATCAGGGTAATTGCAGATAATAATATCAATGGCCCGTAAGTAGAAATATCAAACAATTCCTCTACCGAGGCAGATGTTGTTGCATTATAAATAACGTTTGAATATATGTAAGATTTTATGGCAATACCTAATATCGCTGCGGGTATAAAGTGGCTTAGTTTAACTTTTAAGATGCCTGAGCTGTAATTAACCAGGGAATGCGGAAAGGCTGGAAATACTCGCAGGGCAAATAAAACAAAAAAGTTATCCTGTTTATGGAGTAGTTTATAAGCATGCGAGTTTTCAATTTTCTCTACCCAGTCATCAGTGAGGCGCTTTGAAAACAGGTATGCCGTTACACCACCGAGCGTAGCGCCAGCAGTAAGAATAAAGGTAGCCATTGCCGGTGGATAAAGTGGTGCTGCAATCCACAGAAAGAATGAACCTGCCAGCGCAAAGGTAAACATAATAATTTGCAGCAGGATTAACACCAGAATCAACCACCAATTATCAGCATAAGCCCTGGCTATGTTGAGCATCTTCTCGGCATCGAGCAAACCGGCGATCTCTAACAATATGCCTGCGGTGACCAGCAATACCACGATGGATAGCTCTTTAATATAAGCCTGGATCATATGTTCTCTTTCTAAAATGGGGCAGAGAGCAATTTTCTTTCTTCATTTTCTTTGTTTACCCTTACCCTTTAATTTTCTTATAACCCAGACTCTCTAACCGAAAAAAATATAAGTACTAAACCAATGATAGCCATTAAAATATAGCTACCAAAGAGTAACATGTTATATCCAGACACCCATAATAAAAAAGCCTGGATGCAACCTAAGCCTTTGTCATTATTTATTTTTATGATGAGAACCTTAGTTTCTTTTTAGAGTGGGAGTGATTTGTTTTTTATAGTTTTTAAGTTGAATTTTATTTGTGTTAATTTTGATGTATTTATAATGTCTTAGGATGGATGCCTTTATATTTTTTATATTTCTGCTCCAATAACCAGCCAGTTATAATCGTGTTTATATACCATCCATCTTTAGTGCCTTAGTTAACCGTTAATCATCTGACTCCATCGTCTCGGTGTACTTACCATAACGGGCGGCACCATTGAGTCTGGCACGCTTGTATAATGCTGCCTGAGTTATCTGGGCATTGTCAGAGTCGCCTTTCCAGGCTTGCAAGGCAGGCTCCTGTAACGCACGTCCATAGGAAAAAGTCAGTTCCCAGGGTTGCGGGCCATGTTGATTCATCGCATTAAGATATGCTGTAGATTGCTCCGGCGTCAGGCCACCGGAAAGAAAATTAATGCTCGGAACGGCTGCCGGCACCGTGCGGCGCAATACCCTAATCGTTTGCGCGGCAACCTCGTCCGGGCTGGCCTTTTGCGGGTTCTGTTTACCCGGCACCATCATATTCGGTTTTAACAACATGTGTTCCAGCACAACGCGATGCCTGTGCAGGGCATGAAATACGGCATGAAAAACCGCTTCGCTGACATCAGCACAGCGTTGCAGGTTGTGATCTCCATCTATCAGCACTTCGGGTTCAACAATGGGCACTATGCCCTGTGCCTGACAAATAGCAGCGTAGCGTGCCAGAACTTCGGCATTGGCCTCGATGGCAAGCATGCCTGGCGTGCTCTCAGTGATATGGTAAACATCGCGCCATTTGGCAAAGCGAGCACCCTGTTCTTTGTATCCCTGTAATCTCTCATCCAGCCCATCCAGACCCTGGGTAATTTCATCCCCAACGGCATTGGCCAGACAGAGTTTACCTTTATCAACCTTGATGCCAGGAACTATGCCTTGCTGTGTGCACAGCTCAGCTAACATAATGCCATCATCCGTGCGTTGCTCAAGGGTCTCTTCAAATAAAATAACGCCGCTAATGAACTCACCCAAACCTGGAGTTGCCAGTATCAGGCTTCTGTAAGCACGACGATTTTCTTCGGTTGATTCAACTTCAATAGACTTAAAACGTTTAGCAATAGTCGGGCTACTTTCATCTACAGCCAGAATACCCTTGCCTTTTTGTACCATCATATCGATAGTTGCCTGAAGCTCATCTTGTAATGTCATAATGCCCTCTGCTTGAATAACTACGTTAAGGTGTTTCTAGTACCTGAGTAACTGGTTCCGATAGAGAAATAGATATCATCGGCTTTAAATAGCATGAACAGACCCGCATCGAATCCCTCAAGCTAGATATTAATAATTAGTTTATACGACTGTTGATGACTAAAAGCAATCCGTATTTATACGTAGCCGATCCACAAATTACTCTAGAAGATGGACTGATTTTTTAGATGGGTGTCTTTGTATTTTAAGATAGACAAACTTGAAAACAGCGCTGTGATAGTTTCACTAAAAGAATTCAAAGCACACTTTAACGATATTACATCCGAATATATTAATTCGTTTTACCCGGTGCTTCCATAGAACCAGGGCAACGAAGTGTCACTAATATCAGGTATGTGTTACAGATTAAGAAAGGAGTTTATCTGGTGCACTCAGAGGTGCTGGATGATTATAGGACGCAGGTTACATTTTAGTTTGATAGTGTCAGAACACATACGCCTCTAAACATTAGAAACAATTGTACTTTGGCACTAATTTATTAAAGAAACCATAGAGGTTACGGTACAATGCTCGGAATATGTTTAATTTAAATAAGTAATCATTATGAGCTCACCTCATTCAGAGAAAAACTGTTATTTTTGTAAAGTAGTCAATGGCGAAGCCGATCCATTTATATTCGAGAATAGATCATTCGTTAGTATATTTGATACTAATCCTGTCAACCCTGGTCACGCACTGATTATGCCCAAAAGGCATGTTGCTTCGATTTTTAGCTTGAATGAAACTGAACACGATGACTACTTTGATGCGATTTATGGCGTCAAGCAGGTTGTAGAATCAACGAATATGAAATCACTCTACAAGGAAATGCTTAAAAGAAACAGCCTTAAAGACCGTCCCACAGATCACATTGAAACGGTTTTGAAATTACCTTTTCTAGGAAACCAGCCTAATGCCTATACACTCGGAAACAATGACGGAAGAGAAGCAGGACGAAGTATTGATCACCTGCATATCATTGTGTTACCTCGTTTCAAAGGTGATGTAGAAAACCCAGGCGGCGGTATCCGAAATGTCATTCCTGACCGAGCTCAATACAAAAGGCTGTAAGGCACGAATTATCAATAAAGTCAGAGGCAGCTGCTAATGGCTTTCAATTTTCACTGGCCCCTTAAATTTATTTAATTCTAGATATATGAGTTAGACATGGTCGTCACCCTTTTATTCGTTTGACTTATAATCTCTCTTTAAAAAAGATTCAATCAATAAAAGATTACTCATATGAAGCTTATTATCATTGCAATATTAGCCACAATATCAATTACAGCCTGCAGTAGTACACCGAGTCATAGTTCCAAAGACAATTCACCGCAAACTCAAAGGGATAATGCAAAACAGGGCCAGGATGAATTATCAAGAGAAACATATGGTTACTGATCGATTAAAACCAGCACAAAAAGAAGCAAAAAATAATATGTCGACTTGAACGCCAGGTTAGGCATTTTCTGATAGCTCTCCTTTAAGTTATGCCCCCTTTAATTTAAGCAATCGAGTCTGACCCCATTGCTCAAGAAAATTTATTATCATGTTAAATGCCACGATAAGAGACAGGTGTGAATGGACTTATTAATTAATCTTTAATCGGATTTGACATCACAGTCGCTTGTTATGTGGGTTTTGTTACTTATGCAGAGGTTTATGTAAAATAGTGACGTAAGATACAAGTAACAGCCTTTATTATTCGGCATTTTCCTCTTCTATTACCATTTTTAAAAAACCAAGTAAAATACCAATGCCAACAAGTATAAAGCCTATAGCAAATAATGAATAAGATATAATAGACATGGCGTCGAAATAGAACATAGAGCATGCAATAATCATTGCCACTAAACCAAGCAAGATTGTAATAAAGCTTTTATTGAATGTCTTGTTATGTGTTTTAGTTTTTCTCATTATCTTTTTCTTTTAGATCATTAATGGATTGTTTGTATTTTTTTGGCATTAAAAATATATTCAGTATGTCAGTATTTATAATTACGGCACTTAATTTAGATAATGATGATTTTTGTATAACTAGCTTAATAGAAATTACAGTAAATAAGACTAATAAGCCAATATATAAAATGCCATAAGCACCAGATACAACTGATATTACTGTAATAGTGAAAATCACAACAACCAGGCCTATGAGTGCTTCTTTATTCATTTTTATTTTTACACATAAGGCCGAGTTAAGCAGCCAAGTGCTGTTTGCTTGATCCAAGTGTGCAGGTCTTTTGCACACGAACTTGAACGTATTGTTAGGCTATGCTGCGGATTCATGTTGAATGTCCCAGCCCGGAAAAACTAATACGGCTGGATGACACTGGAGTGCTCTAGCAAATACTTTGGCTCTTTCTACACCAAGTTGAACTCTATCATTTTCAATAGCTGAAATAGTAGATTGAGGGATACCTGTTAGTTGAGCTAGTTCATTTTGACTAAGTTCTTGAAACTCACGTAGAATTTTGACTGATTCACCTACAGAGACTTCAGTTTGTTTTTTAGCTTTTCTATAATTTTTCATATTACTTTCT
>Ga0316205_10005057_pt1 | contig 11128 bp, 9 predicted proteins | sample 3monthpyrite_MG_FD_204941 | JGI IMG/M metagenome (GOLD analysis project Ga0316205, IMG submission 204941) | Microbial mat bacterial communities from mineral coupon in-situ incubated in ocean water Damariscotta River, Maine, United States -... | ecosystem: Environmental > Aquatic > Marine >...
GGATGAGAAGGACGTTGCTGCATGCCCTGCATCGGCGGACGCATCATCTGACGTGACTGCATGGGTCGATTCTGATCCCAGCGTGGCGCTTGTGCATATTGCGGATGAGAAGGACGTTGCTGCATGCCCTGCATCGGCGGACGCATCATCTGGCGTGACTGCATGGGTCGATTCTGATTCCAGCGTGGCGCTTGTGCATATTGCGGATGAGAAGGACGTTGCTGCATGCCCTGCATCGGTGGACGCATCATCTGGCGTGCTGGCATTGGCCGTGAATAAGCTGGTACCTGCCAGGCTGACCCGGGGTACATTTGCTTTGGCTGCCACATAGAGGAGTATGCTGGATGAGCTCTGTTTAATGTTGATTGCCCTGGAACCGTCTGCTGCATGCCACCAAAATCAGCCAGCAATAATGGCGGAACACTGCATAAAGTGACAATAAAAATGCGAATCGTTTTTTTCATTGTTAATTCTCCAGCTTTGTTTGAGATCCAAACTCCCAATGTCATATCAGCGCTATGACATCGAATCCATGATAAAGCCTGTTATGCATTAGTATTGCAGGCCTGCCCCGGCATTCATTACAAACCAACAATCACAACAGTTATTGTTTATATGCTATCACAGTCTTATGTTGTTAGTCCGCTCTTAAAAATTAATATTAAAGCATCTGATCTGTCAATAACGTTATTGTCCGGGCACTGCAGATTCTACTTTTTTGTAATTTTCAGGTATTTCAAATATTTGTTCGGGCTGTTTTCCCAGCTTGATGTTCATCAATTCACGGATATAACCACCCGGCATGACTTCTTTGATAATAATACCCAATTCCGGGTCATACCATTGTAAGGTTTTTTCCGAAATTCCATCCGGTCTTTTGGAATGCAGCACCCATTTTTCTGTGCTACGTTCTCCAATTTTCTCTGTTCCCATCTGCACCAGTTCAACAATACTGCCATCGGGGAAAAATTGCCTTAATGCCTGACCTCTTTCAATATCTACCCAGATCAGCGCCTTGATCGTTTTACCATCAATGAGGCGACTCACTTCCCACTTGTCTGCACGACGACCATTTATTGTTTCTTTAGCCAGTAGTTTACATTTTTCTCCAACAATACCCGTACAAGGGTTTGTTGATGTTGAGCTTGCCTGATTCATAGCGGAGATCGTTTCGGTAGCTTCTGCAAGTTCATAGGTTTTTTGTTGGGGTAATATCAGGTAACGCAATCCTTTACTGGGACGATAGATTTCTACAATCGTTTGTCCGTTATAAACGTATTCTCGACGAACGCCGTCTTGACCTACATTCATCTGTGCCATTTTTTTCTGACCTTGCGGGAATTGCTGAACAGCAGTGGCAGAAAACTCAACGGTTGCCGCAACAACGTCAGCACTCAGTAATACGAAAAACAGCAGTTGAAGCACTGCTCTGGAATGGATAAGCATATACAGGGTAAACCTTCTTTTTTTATAAAATTAACCAGGCACAAGGATGTGCCTGGTTAAGCAAACGACTACTTGGTTGCAGGCGCAGCCGCTGGTGGAGGTGGAGGTGGTGCATAAGGAGCACCATAACCACCACCGTAACCAGGATAACCACCACCGTAACCAGGATAACCGCCATAACCAGGGCCGCCGTATCCATAACCGGGATATCCACCATAACCATAGCCAGGGTAACCGCCATAGCCATAATGGCGGCCGTCGCCATAGCCACTACCGCGTCCGCTCATGTTGAAGGACATACTGCCGTCTCCGGAGCCATCACCCCAACCACTGTTATTTCCGCCCCAAGGACCACCGCCACCCCAGGGACCACCGCCCCACCAAGCCTGCGCAGAACCCAATGGAGCTGCAGCAAAACCAAGTGCAGCGACTACTGATAATACTTTCAACGTTTTTTTCATTGTACAGTTCCTCCAATAAAAAACAGTTTCATTCATGGCATAAACTCGCTATGAACAGCTGATGCTCCAATCAGTGCAAACATTATATAACTGCAGAAGCCGGTCAGTTACATAGCACATTCCCATTTAGCACCATCTACTTATAATAACTTCACAGTTAGAACAAAATTGATGAATACATATTCAGGATACTTAATTAATCCACATTATAATCACAAGCTAAACTTCATATTATTGACACACATCATCTAAAACCTAATCAGTACGACTCGGTATAGGGGTCGATTGCATTTGGATACACCCCACCCTGAAATCCCGGGTACGGTCCGAGTCCACCACCATAATCAGGGAAGCCATATGGATTATAGGGATTTAGGTTCCCGGAATAAGGGGAAAAGTAAGGCGAACCTGAATATCCGTAATAATCCATAGAAGGTGAAGAATAAGGCTGACCATAAGGCGATTGTTGATGATAGTTTGGTTGGCCATAAGGCACTTCAGGGCGATAATTCTGCCTGACTTCGCGTTGTTGTCCGGGTGGAATGTTGGCCCATGGTCGCTTGCCTTCATAGGGAGAAGTACTCCCCTGATATGACCATGGATTTACGCGTTGCTCAGCGGATGCTGCCACCTGGCACGCCAAGCCTGCGGCAACAATAACAAGCGTTCTTGATAATAAATGAACAAAGTGACGCATATTCATCAATACGGTATACGGGTCATCGAGACACTATCTTCTGATTTAAATTTATCTGTTGGGATAACCATAATTACCTTGTCCTGGATAACCTTGTCCTGGATAACCTTGTCCTGGATAACCTTGTTTTGGATTACCATAATTACCTTGTGCTGGATTATAGCCCTGCCCCGCATTGTAGCTCTGGCCAGGAGGATATCCTTGACCAGGATGATATCCCGGCTGATAGCCCTGATAAACTGGCTGCGAACCATATCCGTAAGCCCCTCCTTGTTGCGGATAATAACCCTGAGGTGAAGCGTAAGGTTGTTCATATTGATATTGCTCAGGCTCACGATAATTTTGTGGGCCATTATCAGCACGATAACCACCTGTTTGCTGAGGATATAAAAGTGCTTCTTTTTCACCCTGTTCATAAATAGTAGCTGACATTGGCGCTGGGTCAAGCTGATAAGGACCGGAAGGTGGCGGTACATTTTCTTCTGCGGGAATCTCAGGGCCTATGGCCAGCAGTACTGTCGAAAAACTGAAACTAACCACCAGTATAGCAAATGCCCGGCAATAAAAATTTAACATGTAACAACCCTCTTCACGTAAATAACAGCATTACCCATCATTCATATATGCCCCGATTTAGAGTCAATAAGCCAACGCTTACATCAAAAAAATACGGCACATCATTTCATTTAATAAAAATGAAGCAAAGCAATAAAATATTAGTAATAAAACCTGTTCACAGATTAATCACCCAAATCTGTTTTCAAACGAATACCGCGCCGCTTGTGAGCATCTTTTACATTAGACGTATTTTTCACTGATGCATTGCCTGCAGGCTGCCCTGCCTCACCCTTGTCTTTAATTGATGCTGCCTTCTTCGGCTCAGCCTTCTTCGGCTCAGCTTTCTTCGGCTCAGCTTTCTTCGGTTCAGCTTTCTTCGGTTCAGCTTTCTTCGGTGCAGCCTTCTTCGGTGCAGCCTTCTTCGGTGCAGCCTTCTTCGGTGCAGCTTTCTTCGGCTCAGCCTTCTTCGGCTCAGCCTTCTTCGGCTCTGCCTTCTTCGGTTCAGCTTTCTTCGGTTCAGCTTTCTTCGGTTCAGCTTTCTTCGGCTCTGCCTTCTTCGGTTCAGCTGCTGTTATTGCTTCATTTACTCTCGCTCGCGTTACTGCCACGTCTTGCTTGCTTGTTGCTGTTTTTTCAGAGCCAATATCCGCATCACTTTGCATCATTGCATTTGCTTCGCTGTTGGCTTCTCCGGATGGAGAATTCGATGGAGGATTTCCGCCAGATGGATGGCCAGGCGTGTCACCACCATCACCTCTGGATCGCCACATAGACAGGGCTTTATCGATCAGCATACGTAACAAGTAGTAGACGGTTCTGAGTAAATAAAATGCCCAGGTGCCAATAGTCACCAACAGTGACCAGATGGACATCCACAGAGGAGTTTTTGCCTGTTGCTGCACCAGATTTTCCTCTGGCATTTCCTGACCGGCCATTAAGAAAAACTGTTTACGGGCAGAGATACAACCCAATGGAATGACCACCAATGTCAACACGGTTGAAACTGCTGTACCAAATAACAAACTCACTGCCATGCCTTGAAAAATAGGGTCCATAATGATGGCAAATGCGCCTGCCATTAACGTCAATGCTGTAATAAATATTGGGCGCATACGAATTTGACCTGCCCTGATTACCGCTTCCTTGATATCCGCGCCTTCACGGACTTCCTGAATGACAAATTCCACTAACAAAATAGAATTTCGAACAATAATACCTGCCAGGGCAATGAATCCGATCATGGATGTGGCAGTAAATTCAGCGCTCATTATCCAGTGGCCCGGAATAATACCGATTAATGTCAGCGGTATTGGTGCCATGATCAGGCCACCGAGTTTGAAATTCTTGAATTCCCAGACGATCAAACCGTATATCAATAACAGTGCCGCCATAAATGCCATGCCCATATCACGAAAGGTTTCATAAGTGACAGTCCATTCACCCGTCCATTCAAAGCCGGAGTGATTATTCGCTTCGGGTGGCCCAAGCAATCCACCCGGCATGCCAGTAATAGTGACACCATCCGGGGTTTTATATTTTTCCAGCAAATCTTCGATATTAAACATACCGTAAATTGGCGCACCCAACCTTCCTTCCATTTCCCCGGTGACATATTCAATGCTGCGTAAATCTTTATGATAGATAATCTGTTCAGCCTCAGCTCTGACAAATTTACCCAACTCGCCCAAAGGAATTGTTTCTCCATTTGACGCACTCGTTACCGGCAATGTTTCCAGTCGCTCAATTTCTGAACGCGCTGCCAGCGGCACCTGGATAACAATAAATGTCGGCTCCAGCACTACAGCCCGTTTTATGTCACCGAGTTTGTAACCACCCAGCGCCATTTCCAGATTATTATTGATAATATCGACCGATATACCCCGCCTGACTGCTTTTTCAGTGTCAACTTCAAAGCGCCAGTATTCATGCGGCTGGATCATGTAATTATCGACATCAACGACACCTTCGGCCTGCTCAAACATGCGGGTCATGTCTTTAGCCACCTGACGTCGAACATCAGCGCTGGGACCATAAATTTCCGCTACCACGGTTTGCAACACAGGTGGGCCTGGAGGCATTTCGACAACTTGTATACGCACGCCCGAACGCTTTAATTGTTCGTTTTCATCAATAAATTGATTCAAGAGCTGGCGCGCCTCCACGGCAATATCATGACTGGCACGTTCTCTGGCATTTTTATCCAGCAACATCACCTGAATATCGGCTTCCCATGGGTTTTGACGCAAATAATAGTGACGCACCATGCCGTTGAAATTAAATGGAGAAGCGGTGCCCACATAGGTCTGTAATGCAGTCACCTCGGGGATTTTCTTTAACGCGTCTGCTAACTGTGCCGTGACATTCGCCGTCTTTGGCAACGCGGCTCCCTCGGGCATATTAATGACAACATTAAATTCCGGTTTATTGTCAAACGGCAACATTTTGACGGTGACGGCCTTGGTGTAGAACAGGAAGCAAGCAAGAAATGTCAACACGATGAGCGTATACAGAAAAATAGTAGCTGCTCTTCCACCTTTGCATAAAGGTTTCATGCAGGGATTATAAAACCGTCCGATTAATTCATTGGTTTTCGCTTCGCGTCTCTCTGCGTGTTCAAGCGCTTTGAGCTGCGGCCGAACACGCATGGCCAACCAGGGTGCGAAAATAAACGCGGCAATCAGCGAGAAAAACATGGCCGAGGAACCGAGTACTGGAATAGGGCGCATATAGGGGCCCATCAAACCACTAACGACACCCATCGGTAGCATTGCTGCAATGATAGCCAGCGTGGCCAGTATGGTAGGATTACCCACTTCACGCACTGCATCGATGGCAATATCAACTGTCGTACGCCCGGCTTTTAGCCAGCGCCGAAAAATATTCTCGACCACCACTGTGGCATCGTCCACCAGAATACCAATTGAGAATACCAGCGCAAAAAGGCTGACACGGTCAATGGTATAATCCAGCACCCAGGCTGACCAGACAGTGATTAAAATAACGATCGGAATAATGGTAATAACGACTGATGCTGCGCGCATACCCAGGCCTATCAAACACAGCAGACTGACCGCGACGGCTGCTTCAAACAAAGCCGTTAACAGTTCATTAACCTTGTCGTCAGCACTCTTGCCATAGTTGCGTGTGACTTCGACATGGATATCGGGTGAAATCAGATTCCCTTTCAGGCTATCCAGTCGCTTGAGAATATTATGCGCTATGGTGACGCCGTTACTGCCGACTTTTTTTGCTATAGCAATAGTCACCGCTGGTGCCGCACTGGTTTCAGGGGAGGAACCTTCGTATGCCTGGCCACTGTAAAAAGAAACCATCTTATTGGTTTCTTGTGGCGCTTCCATGACATCGGCTACATCACGCACATAAACAGGCATACCTTTGCGAATACCCACTACCAGACGAGATACTTCTTCCGCCGAATACAGGAAGGCGCCAGTATAGACATTCATCGAGGTATTCCCACCTTCAACACTGCCCGCACGTTTTTCTGCATTGGCAGTATGTATCGTGTTAGCTACCTGGTCGATACTGATACCAAAACCAGCCAAACGTTCTGGTGATATTTCTACTCGAATTTGTTCGGTACGTCCGCCAGTAACAAAACCCGTGCCGGTATCAGGTACCTCTTTCAATCGTTGCAGTACATCAAGAGCCAGGGTTCGCAGCAAAGCGTCATCCTGTGTCTCTGACCACAAAGTCAAGGTCACCACGGGCACATCGTCTATACCAATGGGCTTAACCAGGGGCGGCTTGACACCTGGTGGCATCTTATCCAGATTGGACTGTAATTTATCATGGACCTTTACGATGGATTCAGAGAGCTCTTCACCCACACGGAATCGCACCGTAACAATCGCATTTCCACGCTGACTGGCAGAGTAAACATGCCGAACCCCCGGTATTTCACTCATGATGCGTTCGAGTGGATCGGTCACAAGGCTGGCGACCTGTTCTGCAGAAGCACCGGGATATTGGACAAATATATCCACCATCGGTACCGAGATTTTAGGGTCTTCCTGTCTGGGCGTGAAAAACAGGCCGAGCAAGCCGATAGCCAGGAAAGCCACCATGAGTAAAGGTGTTACTGGTGAGTTAATAAAGGCTCTGGCCAGTCGGCCTGCCAACCCAAGATGTTCTGTGCTTAGCACTTCCGTTTCGGACTGATCACTGGAAGACGATTTTTTTTCTGATTGTTCGCTCATCTAAACTTATGCCTTAAATTATTTCACACATCAAACAACAAGCAGCAATGATTATCTGCACTATTACGAATTGATATGCAACACAGCAAGTGTCATGCGGCAGCTTATTTTCTCTCTGGCCCCAAGCCTGTTTCATCAAGACTCCAACCAGATTTAATATTACCAGGAGGGTTGGTCAAAATTCGGTCATTATCTTGCAAGCCTGAAAGAACAGCTACCATGTTTTCATTTATATTCTCGCCAAGACGTACATACCTGATTTCGACTTTGTTACTCTCATTCAAACGATAAATAACATTAAGGCTACCACGCTGACGAATAGCAGTGGATGGCACGATAATCACGTTTCTTGACGGAACACTAACATTGGGAACAATCACTTCGGCATACATGCCCGGGCCGCCCGGGATACCTTCGGGTAAATCGAATTTCACTGTTACTGTATGACGCTGCACATCTGCCATAGGGAAAATTTGCGCGACTTTGGCCTGTATATGTTTGTCACCCACATCCAGTCGTGCATCGACAATCATACCTGGCTGTATACCCGGCATCAGACGGGCCGGGATATCTACTTTTAATTGCAACACTTTGGTATCGGCAAAATTAAGCATCGGTTGCCCTGGTTGCACCGTATCACCGACCTCAACCAGTTTTTTAACAATGAGACCTGAAAAGGGTGCTATTGCTCGCGTATCACGTAGTTTGGCATCGATTTGTTCGAGCTGTGAGCGCGCACTCAACTGGCGTGCTTGCGCCTGATTGACTGCTGTCGCCTGTGAATACAGGTCGGCATGCCGATCCATGCCCGGATTACCATAGCCCATCTGATTACCCATACCACGGGTAAAAAACTGATCGAACATCGAAGGCATGCCCATACCCGGACTGCGGTTTATATTTTTTGATTGCGGAGAAATCAATTCGCGGGAATATTGCACCTGTGCATTTCGAATTGCAGCTTCCGCATTTTTCAATTCAGCCAGTGCAGAGCGGCGCTTGGCCAACAGCTCGTCGTCATCAATAGTGACCAATACCTCACCGGCTTCCAGAAAGTCACCCTCACTACCCGCAATAAATTCCACCCTGCCGGGAATTTGTGCCGCCAGGGTAACATCTTTGAACGGAATAACTGTACCGCCCAGCTTCACGGTGCTGTTCATTGGCAAGGCTTTAACATAATAGACAGGGTCAAAATGGGTATTTGAACTGGGCTGATGCACCATTCCTTGCTGAAAGATCGGCGCAGGTTGATAGCTCATCGGTTGATTATTTTGCAGCTGCATCGTACCTGTCGGGTAAGTATTCTGATTTGAGAATTGATTGCTCGGCAATGGTTGACTTTGAGTATAGTAACCACTGTTACCTGACAAGTTCTGATTTTGTTGGCTACCCTGATAGTAGGGTGCCGCAGTTACTATGCCAGTGGCAATAATACTGCCTGTAAAAATAATGCTAGGTAAATGTATTTTTATCATTGTAAGCCTTACCCGATGGACTCTATCACTGCTGATAATCCTCAAGCTATTCTGTCTTTAAACATAGCAACTAATAAAATATCAAGCGTCTCAAGCACGACCCATGACACCAAAACTTTTAATAAATGGCCCTGCCATGCGTGGATCTTTCACCATAGCAGAATAATCGCCAACATTAAATTTTAGTTTTCGTGAAGTGTAGGCGATACCGAGTCCCATCATGCCTGGCGGCTTTTTCATCCATTTAGACCAGTTCTCGGGAGATGCTCTCAAATCCCAGTTCAATTCCTGACCCTGATAGCTACCGGCACTTACTGCATGGCCATTTTCCACTACCAAAACACCCACCGGATCGGCATCATCATCAAAGCCATATCCAATTACAGAATTAAAATTTATGCTTGCCAGTTTCTCAGCCAGCTCTGGCTCTGCATTCCATTGTTGCATGTAGGATTCCATCCATTCTTGTGAAAAAAGATCAGCCATTGTTATCTCCTTAGGTCGTTGACGAGTCACTAAAGCCAGGTCCTGATTTAATTAATATCGGGAACCCTGTTGCTTTCGTTGGTTTTAATGTTGATTTTATATTCTGCCTGTAAAAACCACATCTCGACTTGACTCAGGTCAGTCATTTTCATTGCCGCTAAAAATTCAGGTATCAATATTAATCATTGAACCTTGAATTTGATTATTATAGTGTTGCATAACGCAATTCTACGCGCAATTATTCTGTTAATATAAACGCCAATCAATGTTTTATAATATTAGCGTTATATGATTTCATCATGATTCATGCAGTATATGTGATGCAGCATTTCAATCATTTGTAATATTCTGTTGTCTTTTAATTGATAGTAGACATTTTTTGCTTCTTTGGTTGAAACCAGCATGCCTTTATCTCGAAGTGTCGACAGGTGATGCGAAACGTTACTTTGAGAACTACCGACACTATCAGCCAGATCTCTGACTGACAACGCTTTTCTACCCAGGGTGCATAGTATTTTCAAACGCAGTGGATGAGAAAGTGCCTTTAATGATAACGCAGCACAGTCAAAATCTTGTTTATGCATTCCCTTTTCCTTTTAAAAAACCAGGCTAGCTGGGATAAGCTTATCAAGCTTAATGAAGATCAAAAATCACCGGTATGGCTCATGAGCTGCCTGAAGACATTTGATCAAATATAATCTAAAACTCCTTAAGTCGTTTTCTGAAATAACCTTAAATGTAATGTCAGATATATACACGACACATCCCTGTGCATGCATAAATCAAGTGGTACTTGATTACTGAGCAGGTCCGGCTGGAGCTGCAGGTCCACCCTGAGGAGCACCATAAGGAGCGCCGTAAGGAGCACCATAAGGAGCGCCGTAAGGAGCGCCATAAGGAGCGCCATAAGGAGCGCCGTAACCACCGCCATAAGGGGCGCCGTAACCATAGCCACGGCCATTACCGTACATACCAGTATTGGCACGTGTGTTCATGTTAAAAGACATGTCACCATCGCCAAAACCGCTACCATTACCATAGCCGTTGTTACCATAGCCATTGTTCCAAGGATTCCAACCCCAAGCACTTGCAGATCCTGCAGCAACCAGTAAGGCAACAGCTGCAAAGATAGTTGTTACTTTTTTCATTTTATTTCTCCAAATAAATACATTAATAATTTTGATTTAATTTATCTAACTCCAAACTACAACTGAAGCTTATCTTATACATATCAATATATCAATATCTATTAATATAATAATTTGCAAACATTTGTCAATTGCCGGAAATTATATAACTATATGTTTTTATTGTTTTATTTATGGTTTACCCCCTTGGTAATCTCTATACGACAAGGATACTGGCTTGTAAAATGGATATTAGCCTGTATATTAGTATATTATTATGGTCTAAATTACAGGAACCCATATGTTTATCATAGACAAAATTACACTCTTGGGTATTGTGCTTTTTTTCATTGTTGGATACTTCGTCATCCGGCTTTGCTTGAAAGATGAATGTCACAAGCCCAAGTGAGTGAAGATTATCTGATTTTGCAACGATAGATTGCACTTGAAAGGCACAGTATTGGGTTTGCACTACTGAGGGTCGTTATTATTCGAAAAAAAAGGCCTTACATTTCTGTAAGGCCTTTCTCATTACCCTCTATTAACTGACATCAATAGCACCCTGAATACGATGATAATGAATGGTCAGTCAATACAGACTTATTTTACTTCGTAACGCTTTTTCATCATGGCAATATGTGACTCACGCGCCTTT
>Ga0316205_10005058_pt1 | contig 11128 bp, 8 predicted proteins | sample 3monthpyrite_MG_FD_204941 | JGI IMG/M metagenome (GOLD analysis project Ga0316205, IMG submission 204941) | Microbial mat bacterial communities from mineral coupon in-situ incubated in ocean water Damariscotta River, Maine, United States -... | ecosystem: Environmental > Aquatic > Marine >...
ACAAGATTTATTAAACTGAGCAACCTTCTGGACCGATACATTAAGGAATAAATCATTTGATGCTCTATTAATGAAACTTCGACCAAAACTAGTCATTTATTTGCTACTCATAGCAAGTATTCCGCTTTCACTCGCGATGCTGATCGCCCTATGGCAAAGTAGTAATCAAACACGTTCATTGACTCTCGATATTGTGCAGGGATATTTGGATGCAGGTGCGGAGAATCTGTCTGGATATTTCGATAGTCGTAAAGCAGAAATTTCGGCTTATGCTCAAGTACCTTTGTTGAAGGAAATGAATTTTACAAAAATTCGCCCCTTCCTGTTATCTGAACTAGTTCGACATGATGGAATTTACGAAAAATTTATTCTTGGCACACCAGAAGGGTATTTTTATAACACAGCTGGTGGAAATCCGGCACAAAATGGCCTGCGTACATTTGATGACAATGATAAAAATGCAAAACTAAAAACAATTTCCAAACGAGATTATTGGATAAATACAATAGGAAACAATAGAGAACATCAAAATCGTATCTTTGTTTCTGAGCCAATGATCTCCTACACAACAGGTGCAAAACAGATCGTAGTTGCTGCAAACATTAAATCAAAGGACCAGAAAGTTGTCGGTATGATAGGTGGAGCTTTGCCTTGGAAAGTATTTAAAACACAAATTAAGCATATTTTTAATCCCATCATTAAGAATCATAACTGGGATTCACGCTTCTTCCTGGTTACCCGAAATGGTGTGTATTGGTATCACTGGGATCCATCCTATGTTGTTCATTTAGAAAAAGATTCTACAGGTCGTAATAAGGTAAATAATATTGGTGAAAAAGTCACTGTTGTAAAAAAGATAACAGATGATTCAAACACGGCGATTGCACAAGCAGGAAATAGAATGGTTTCAGGGCAACGAGGGTATACTTTATATAAAGACCCTGTTACCAAAGAAGAATTGTACCTGGTATTTGCACCGATAAAATCAAATGGTTACTCTGTCGGACTGGTCGTTCCAAAATCGCAAATGATGGCCCCTGTTTCCCGCCTGCAATATCTTTTTATGTTTATTCTGATGTGTGCCGTAATAATCGCCGCATTTACTGCTTGGACCCTGTCAAAACGTATTGTTGGTCCCATCACCTCACTAAACAATTTGATCCACGCTGCTAGCGAAGGTGAAATAAATACCAAATTAATACCTGTAGGAAATGATGAAGTCACTGAGCTCACAGCGTCATTTAATACATTAATTATCTCAAAGAATAATCGAGAAAATTCGATAAAAGAACTTAACGAAGAACTCGAGCATCGGGTTGCTATTCGTACCAATGAGCTCGAAAATGCTATCAGCAAACGTAAGGAAACAGAAGAACAATTACTGCGTGATTCAGAAGCATTAAAAAATTTAAATAAAATCACTGCTGACCCAAATGACAAATTCGAGACAAAGTTGCATAAAATTCTGAAACTTGGCCAAAAAGCGTTTAATCTCGAACTTGGAATTATTAGCCGAATCGTAGATGACGAGTATATTATTGAATATATAATCGGTCCGGATGATATTCCATCAGTGGGTACAAAATTTGACCTAGAACATACTTATTGTTCACATACTTATGCTGCTAATAGACCTGTTGCTTTTGATCACACCGGTTCTAGTTCGATTGCCAATCATCCCTGTTATCAAAATTTTAAACTCGAATCATATGTCGGCGCACCAATCATAGTTGATGGATTACGATATGGAACACTAAACTTTTCTTCACCTCAACCCCATGCACACCCCTTTTCCAATAATGAACTTACCTTAATACAACTACTTGCCCAGTGGATTGGTAATGAGTTATCTCGTTCGCGTTCAGAGCGAGAACTTGGACGGTTTAAGACCACATTAGACCTGACCATGGACTGTGTATTTATGTTTGAACCCGACACCTTGAATTTTTTCTATGTAAATCAGGGAGCTATCAATCAAATTGGTTATTCTAATCAAGAATTGATTCATATGAAGCCATATGACATTAAACCAGAATTTACTGAATCTGAATTTAAAAAAATACTTGAACCGATGCTTTCCGGAAAACAAAATGCGATTAACTTCGAAACAATTCATCAACATAAAAATGGTAAAAAAATACCCGTTGAAATCTTTTTACAATATATAAATCCAAAAGGCGAACTACCTCGCTTTGTTGCAATTGTACGCGATATTACCGAACGTCAGAATTCAACCCAGAAATTAAATGAGATACTGGAGGAAATGACCCTTCGTACACGTGAAATAACCCTGTTGAGTTCATTGGGGGATTTATTGCACTCATGCCAGGACCTGAGTGAGGCGTATGATGTCGTTTCACAGTACATGCCAATGTTACTACCGCAACTGTCGGGCGCCTTATACCTGGCAAAAGAAACTGGTGTGAATTTCGAAAAAGTTGGTTTCTGGGGAGATGAACCTCCCAGGGAAAGTTATTTTCCTGCAGAAGATTGTGTTGCAGTTCGACGAGGTTTGTCTTATCTAACTAAAGAAAATGAATCTGTTTTATTCTGTAAGCATCATCCAATTGAAAAACCCACAATTTCATTATGTATGCCTCTTGCCGCTCAAGGTGAAACATTTGGAATACTCCATTTACAATGTATGCAAGAAAGTAATGAATTGAAATCAGATACAGAAGATACAATTGATACTATCAAAAATGGATTTGCAGAAACGGTTGCCAAACAGGTTGCTATGGCTCTGGCCAGTCTTAGACTGAAAGAGCAACTACGCAGTCAATCAATCCGTGATCCACTAACTGGTTTATTTAATCGGCGTTACATGGATGAGACTTTCGAACGGGAAATAATACGCGCATTACGTAACAGGATTTCTTTATCAATTATTATGTTAGATATTGATCATTTTAAAACGATCAATGATTCCTATGGTCATGAAACAGGTGATGCTGTATTAAAAGAATTGGGAGAAATATTACGAAATATTACACGTACTGAGGACATTGCTTGTCGATATGGCGGAGAAGAATTTGTGATTTGTTTACCAGGAGCGGAGCTTTCGACGGCTTCAACCAGGGCAGAATTAATTCGTGAAACCATGAGTAGTACTAAGTTCTATCATGAGGGTAAAACCATGGATCACGTTACGGTATCTCTTGGAGTGTCTGTTTACCCTGATCATGGAGAAAACGCACTTGATTTGATCAAAACCGCCGATAAAGCACTATATCAAGCTAAAGAATCAGGACGAAATCAAGTGGTTATCGCCCAATCTGCAATCGTAATTAAAAATACTGCTAAATAGAACTGTTATTAAAACTTTATTATTTGTTAATATTTTTTAGTAACAAAAATCATCGTTTATCATTTTAGCGCCGTTTTCCCTTTTGACCTTTACTGCGGTCTTCCTCGTATTTAACCTTGAGGAAATTGCCCTCAAATGACTTGCCATCCAGCTCGGCGATCGCAGCCCGTGCTTCATGGCCTTCCATTTCGAGAAAACCGAATCCTTTACAGTTGCCCGAAAACAAGTCTTTCACAAGTTTGATCGAACGTACTGTACCAAATTGTGAAAACAGTGCTTGCAGGGATTCTTCAGTAGTAGTGGGTGGCAGACTGCCAACAAAAAGTTTTTTCACATTAGTCTCCCTTTCTTGCTTTTAAAATGAAAACCCCGCGATGATTCGCGGGGTTTTATCGAGACATTTACCTAACAGTATTTAAGCTGTTACGTTTGTTGCCTGTGGGCCTTTAGGTCCATTTTCTACTTCAAAACTCACTTGCTGGCCTTCAGCCAGAGTGCGAAAACCTTCGCTGGCAATAGCAGAAAAATGAACAAAAACGTCCTTAGTGCCATCGTCAGGTGTAATAAAACCGAATCCTTTGGATTCGTTAAACCATTTAACGGTTCCAGTTGTCATAATAATTACCTCATTAAATATAAAAAATTAAAAATGTGTTACAAATCTTACAAGGTAATTAACAGGAGAAAACTAAGATAGAACTTCTGACAAGGACCAGTATAGAATGTAGCAATTTGCAGTGTAACCGGTTTTTATCTCGGAACACCACATAAATATAGATATATGGCTCAAAAACTGTAAATCAAGACCTTAATTCGGTTAAATTCCCGATATTAGCGACTTTTTACATTAAACACAGCCGGCTTTTTCCCCGAGCCAACGCTCTAACTTAATAGTTAGTAGTAAAAGACATGTGACTGTTGGCAATCTCAGACATAGATAACGTTACTCAGAATCCGATGATCTTAAAGAATCCAGCTCTGTATTGTATTGGTCATATCGTTTAATAATATCTTTCGCAGGTTCTCCATAACGTTTTACCCATTGGGGTAATACGCTAACACTGATTTTAGTGCCTCTGGCTAATTGCTTCTCCAGTCTATCTAGACCTTCGTCAGATATGCGAGTATCTCGAGAAACTCCAGGAGTTGGAGTATTTTTATTCATACAAAACCACTCTCTACCTAGTAGAAATATAAGCAAATAATCAGCCTGACCATAGTATAGACAGCTAGGATCCCCAGACAAAACCCTGTTTTATATAAAGTATCATGGCAATTCTGCCGATATAAATGCACATTCAATATATAAGGTTCCCCCATGTACCAACAATTTTTACGGTGGATTATTTATATCCTGACCGTCACCACTACTATGACGGTAACGGCCCAGGAAAATGGCATTAAATTTGGTTCAGTCGCCATGGATGTGCCAGCAGCCATGCACAAACGCCTGACACCTTTGACTCAATACCTGAGTAAAAAACTAGGTCAAGCGGTCAGCCTCAAACTGTCGAAAAATATGCAAGGTGCTATTCGTAATGTCAGCGAGCACAGTGTTGACCTGGCCTACCTTACCCCCGTGGCTTATATCCGTGCCCATGAAAAAGGTAAGGCGAAGCTGGTAGTAAAGACGGTTACCAAGGGTAAAGCCTCTTTCAAGTTAATGATTGTGGTTCGAAAAGACAGCCCTATCCAGAGCGTGGTGGATCTTAATGGTAAGACATTTGCCTTTGGAGACCCGGCTGCCCTGTTACAACGAGCAACTGTCGTTGGCGCCAACATGCCCCTGGAAAGTTTCTCCAGTTATAAATTTCTCGGCCACTACGACAATATCGTACGTGCGGTCATGCATCGTGATTTTGATGCCGGTATTCTAAAGGATACCATGGCCTATAAATGGCAAAACAAAGGTATACGTATTCTCTATAGCTCACCGGAGTTACCACCCTATAACATCGCAGCCAGTAGCAATGTAGATGATGTGACGCTGGAAAAAATTAAACAAGCCTTCCTGGCGCTTGATGTAAATAATCCGGAACACCGAAAAGTCATAAAAGCGTTGGATAAAAAATATGATGGCTTTGCCGCTACTTCAGATGAGGAGTATGACGTGGTTCGTCAGCTCATTAAACCTTTTAAATAAATCACATTAAGTAACTGGTGACTCGCTCATATCGATCTATTAAAAAAGCTAGATTCAACAACGACAATGAAAATAATCCGTGAATATCTGCAACGACTGATCGTCCGTCTTGCAGTTTCATTTACCCTGCTGATTGTCATCGCCACCACAGCGTTGACTTACTATGCTGCTCGAAAGGATTCTGAAAATAGTATTACTGAACTCAAAAGTCAGGCAATCATCGTAGCCGATAATCTGGCAGCGGCAATAGCAGCCTATGTAGTTACACGCGATTATGCTTCTATTGAGGCTATCCTGATACGCGCCGCGAAATTTGAAAGCATTATTAATATCCAGGCCACAGATGCCAAAGGTAAAGTCCTGGGCGATATTATAAAAACGGAGAATGGCAATGTCGAAGCCATTTTTTCGACTGATTCTCTCACGTTACCTGAATCTGATATCTATAAACTACTATCAAATAAAGAAGGTATTATTGTCCGGCAACCAATAAAACTCGGCGATACTGTTGGCTGGTTGCGTATCAATTATGCGCTTGATCGAATCGGTGCGGCACAACAACGCATCTGGTATGACAACATTCAAAATGGTGTATTCCTCGTCTTACTCAGTTTAATCATGTTGGTGGTGATTCTGCGTAAGCCCATCAACTTAATGGAAAAGTACACCGACTTTGCTGAAAGTCTGGATGATTATAGCGGTAAGGTTATACCTTTAGATTGCAGCTCCCGTGAGCTCAACAAATTGGGGGCTGCATTGAATAATGCCTCAACAAATTTACATACACAAAATACCGCACTTAATGATGTATTGAAGCAATTTGAACAAGTTGCTGCAATAGCGGAATACAGTCCGGATATAATTCTTTCAACGAACGAGAAAGGAGAAATACAGTACATAAACAATCGTGCCAGAACTATTCTTTCTGAATTGGGGTTTAACGATGAGACAGCAAGAAATCTCCTGCCTGATAATTTTAATACCTTACAACAGAATTCCTTCCAACAAAATTTAGCTATTAATCATATTGAATCTACTATCTCGGGACGTAGTTTTGACTGGAAGTTCTCACCTGTCATTGAGCAGTCTGTATTACATTGCCATGCAGTAGAAATTACGGCTCAAAAAAGAACGCAAAAAGCTTTACGTGATAGTGAAACACGCTATAAAACCCTGTTTGACAGTGCTACGGATGCCATACTGCTAATAAGCGATGATCGATTTATTGATTTTAATCCGCATGCAGCCACTTTATTTGGTTGTAGTGAAGGTGACTTTCACCGTAGTCATGTCACAGATTTTTTACCAGACAACCAGCCTGGTGGACGCAATTCGATATCAAATCTGGTCAGACATACACAACTGGCCGAAAGTGACATCCCGCAATCCTTTGAGTGGCAGTTCAGACGTAAAGATGGAACGATATTTGATTCTGAAGTGAGCTTGAATGTAACCCAACTTGATGAAGAGTCTGTCATTTTGGCGATCGTGCGCGACATAACCCAACGTAAACTGGCCGAAGCAAAACTAATTCAACAGGCAAACTTCGATAACCTGACCGGTCTGCCTAATCGCATCCTCGCCATGGACCGTTTGAATGAATCCATCAAACGCGCACGGCGCAATAACACGTTTGTATCGATTCTTTTTATTGACGTCGATCACTTCAAGAGTGTGAATGATACCCTCGGTCATAGTGTCGGTGATGAGTTGATTATTGAGGTTGCACGACGACTAAAAGCTTGTGTACGTGAGGGTGATACTGCAGCACGCTTCGGTGGTGATGAGTTTATCATTATATTGAATGATATGCAGGCCATTTTTAAAGCTGAAAAAGTTGCGGAAAAAATCCTTGCCACCATGAGCGCACCCTTTTACCTGGCCGAACAAGAATTCTTTCTCGGTGCCAGTATTGGTGTTAGTGGCTACCCTGCTGATGGTGAAGAAGCACAGGTTTTACTGCGTAACGCGGATGCTGCCATGTACAAGGCAAAGGAAGCGGGTCGAAATACTTTTCAATTCTATGCGCCCGAATTTAACAAGCAGGCCAAAGAGCGCGTACAAATGGAGTCTTTTTTACGTAAAGCCCTGGAACGCGATGAACTCTTTTTAACCTACCAGCCTCAAATCGATATACACAGTGGAGAAATTATTGGTGCAGAGGCGTTGATTCGATGGCAAAGCGAGGAACTAGGGCTGGTACGCCCGGATCAGTTTATTAAATTAGCAGAAGATACTGGACTGATTATTCCTATCGGCGAATGGGTAATAAAAACTGCATGTCAGGCGGCCAAGGCCTGGCAGGAAGAAATGGGATTACGACTGCGTATTTCAGTCAATGTTTCACAACGTCAGTTTGCCAGTACGGATTTAATCACCCAGGTATCAAAAATCTTACGTGAAACGCCACTGGCCCCTGAATTATTAGAACTAGAAATTACCGAAAGCCTGTTAATGGACAATTCAGACAAAACCCTGGATATGATCCATGCCTTTAAACAATTGGGGCTTACCCTTGCCCTGGATGATTTTGGCACTGGTTACTCATCACTTAGTTATTTAAAACGCTTTCCCTTTGATGTATTAAAAATTGACCGGGCCTTTGTCAATGATATTACCCATAGCAACGATGAAGCGGGTTTGTGCGTTGCCATCCTCGCCATCGCTTCGACATTTCATATGTCGGTGGTTGCAGAGGGAGTAGAAGATGAAGTACAACTTGCCTTTTTACATAGTAGTGGCGCTGATATTGCGCAGGGTTTTTATTTTAGTAAACCACTTCCTGATGGCGAGTTTCGTGAGTATGTGAAAACTTATATGGAAGAACACAAAAAACGAATGGATGTGTCAAAACACGGCCTACTATCAGGTTAACTTAACTGATGACCCTGGCTTAAATTAATTTTGTTGCTTAGAATGAATTAAATAGCAACGATGCTTTTCTATTTAATCCACACTATATTTGTCCTTCCAATATCAAATGTGATTATCTTCACATAACAATAATCGGTAACAAAGTTAACCTTTAAATACCTGTTTCATCTCCCATATATTAGTAAAATACGATTCACTAATATTACTGCTAATCCAGCACTAGTGTATTCCAATACATCCGCAACCGTCGTATGGGTATAACGCATCATGAGTACAGAAACAAACCTGCAGGGTAAATGGCGAGCACCATCCTTTATTATAGTAATGGCCTTAATACTAACCGCGTGTGGAGGCAGTAGTAGCGAACCATTCCCAATCGTAGATGACGGTACTCCCTCTGATACTCCAATAGAACCCCCACCAGATACTCCCAATGACGACACTGCTTTGCCTGTTGTGATAAACGATGCAAACTTCATCTCTACACATTTTTCTGGTTCTGCTATTTGTGCAGATTGCCATAATGGCTTAACTGACTCATTAGCCAACGATGTTTCCATCGAAACAGACTGGTCAACATCAATGATGGCTAATTCAACACGCGATCCATTCTGGCGGGCGAAGGTCGCCAGTGAAATTAAACGTAACCCGCAGTTTAAAACAATACTTGATGACAAATGCTCGCGCTGTCATGCACCCATGGCAAATGTAGAAGCAAAATTTGAAGGTTCAAGCGTAGAATTATTTGGTGATGGCTTTTTAAATCCGTTAAATACTTATTACGACCACAGCATGGATGGAGTCAGTTGCACCGCCTGTCATCAGGTTGAAGATGATGGCAAGCTGGGGACACTGGCAGGCTTTTCCGGAAACTTCAGTATTGTGGATCTAGGTACCAGTGCTGAGCGCAGCGCATTTGGTCAATATACTAATCCAGCCACAAACCCCATGTTAAACAATACGGACTTTCGTCCGACTTACGCGTCGCACATTTCCAGTTCTGAAATGTGTGCCACATGTCATAACCTGAAGACGCCTTTTATTGATAGTGCAGGAAACGTTGCAAGTACAACGCCCGAATCAGAATTTCCTGAACAAATGGTTTATACCGAATGGGAAAACAGTTCATTCGCTTCAGGCGCAACCGCCCAGAGTTGCCAGGATTGCCACATGCCAAAAACGGATGGCGTAGAAATCTCAACACGCCCCAACACACTTACCCCCAGAGATAACTTTGCCCGTCACACCATAGTGGGCGCCAACACCACGATGCTGGATATACTTTCACGCAACAAAACCGCACTAGGTGTCACGGCAACAGGCTTTGAGAATGCAATAACTCAAACACGCGCAATGCTGAAATCAGCCGCCGATATCGAAATTGCAAATCAAACACTGATTAACAATGAATTGAATATACAACTTCGTATCAACAATCGATCCGGGCATAAATTTCCAACCAGTTATCCATCTCGTCGGGCTTACATACACTTTGTAGTACGCGACAATACAGGGAATATTTTATTTGAATCCGGTAAAATCAATATCGATGGCAGTATCGTAGGTGCGGCTGCTGATATTAATCTGAGTAGTTATGAACCACACTATGACGTAATAACACAAGAAGATCAGGTTCAGATTTACGAACCCATTATGTTCGATACGGATAGTAACGTTACTTATACATTATTGCGTGCAGCGTCTTATGCAAAAGACAACCGCATACCGCCAGTGGGTTTCGATAAAAAGACCGTGATTGATGATATCCGTGTCGCAGGCGCAGCGATGAGCGATAGTAATTTTAATTCCGGAAGTGACATTATAACTTATCGTGTTAATGTAGGCTCTGCTAATGCCATTAGTTTCAGTGCAGAATTAATGTATCAATCACTCGCCTATGCATTTATTCAAGATCTATTCAAGGACAACGACAATCCAGAAGTAGCAAAATTTGAAGGTATGTATGACAGCGCCACTATTCGTGCAGAGCTAATTAGTTCGGTAAACAGTACATTACCCTAAGCAGAGTTTTGACAAGCTATAGTTTTCCGAATTACAGAATTACCATAGCAACTTTGGATAAACATACTCAAGTAATTCAGAATTTTTGTGTCCAATATTTTGCCAATCCTCGGTATTAAAGCGAATGATGGCAACACCACATGTTGGGATGTTACCGATATCACTCCCCGTTAGCATATTGACGAGCTCAGTCATTGTGGGGTTATGTCCAACCAGCATAATGTTGTCATAAGCATTGTCAAAGTGATGAATAATTTTTACGAGTTCTTCAGGATAAGCCATGTAAATATTTTCATCCACCAGGATATCGTCGTCTTGAATTCCGATTTTCTCACCTATCAGTTTTGCGGTGGTAAAGGCGCGAACGGCTGGGCTGGTTACAATGAATTGTGGTTGCATCTCCAATGAAGCAATATAGCACCCCATCTTCGGAGCATTATTTAGACCACGTTTATTCAAAGGGCGCATTTGATCAGATAGGCTGCGATCCGACCAACTGGATTTGGCATGGCGAGTAAGGAATAATATTTTTGTCATAGGCATCGTCCTTTTCGACAGAATTTAAAAATAATTATTTAATCTACAGATACAACTCATATACGTAAGTTACATCCGAGTTACCAGCATATTCGTAGAGCAGTGGCGAATAAAATTCACCTTTACGAGTAAATCCAAAATGTTCATAAAAGCCATAATTACTTTCTTCATCTGTTTCCAGCACAAATCGCTTAATGTTCCTTTTTTTACATGCAGTGATAAATTCGTTCATTAACATTTTACCC